>ERZ834859.3102-NODE-3102-length-12734-cov-3.119883_pt1 | contig 12734 bp, 7 predicted proteins | sample MGYA00519947_ERZ834859 | MGnify/ENA primary metagenome ERZ834859 (study PRJEB31850, sample SAMEA3708763) | human gut metagenome | biome: human gut; feature: human-associated habitat; material: faeces | place: China | collected 2014 ...
CTTCCGTAACCGCGCGAGAAAGCTCCCCACCCGATGCACGCATCCGCTCATTCGGCGTGTACTGGTTCATAACAGAAATCGGCACATCGCCGGCCACATCCCAAATACGATCGAGCACGCGGCACGAATCATCCGCGTGACCGGGAAGCACCAAGTGGCGCACGATCACCCCGCGCTGCATCATGCCGTCCGCATCTACGAGCTCTCCCCCGCGGGCGGCCACCGCGGCGCACATACGAGACAGGGCACGCGCCGCCGTCTCGGGATAATCGACGACATGGGACAGCGCGCGGCCCAAGTCGGCGTCGGCGTATTTGTAGTCCACGAGCCAGACGTCGACCAAGTCGGCAAGCTCGGCGACGGCCTCCTCGCGCTCGTAGCCGCTCGTGTTGTAGACGATGGGAATCGACAGGCCCCTTCGGCGCGCCTCGCCGATCGCCGTGGGCAGGAGGTGCGCGTAATGCGTCGCGGTGACGAGGTTGATGTTGTGCGCCCCCTGCTCCTGGAGCTCGAGCATGATCTCAACCAAGCGTCCGGGCGCGACTTCGATGCCAAATCCGCCTGTCGAAATCTCATGGTTCTGGCAGTACACACATTTGAGGGGGCAGGCGGAAAAGAAGATCGTGCCCGACCCGCGCTCGCCGGAGATGGGCGGCTCCTCCCAATAATGCAGTGCCGCACGGGCGATCTTGAGAGAGTCATCCGCCCCGCACACGCCATGCGCCCCCGCCGCGCGATTCGCCCCACAGCGACGCGGGCAAAGCTCGCAATGACTGAGCGAGGCGGTTTCGAGCAGGTTTGTCATGGCGTGCGTCCTTCCCATGTGTAATTTGGGGACGGGTGCGTTTTACACATGGTGCAACGTCGCACCGTGCATCCAAATACAACTGAAGCGACCAACAGTGGGCGCATTCAACCGATATGAAAAAGGCCCCGTTACCGGAGCCTAATCAAAATCCTGTGGTGGAGACGAAGGGGATCGAACCCTCGACCTCCTCGATGCGACCGAGGCGCTCTCCCAGCTGAGCTACGTCCCCAGGACAAGTGAACATTCTAGCAACCATGCGCGCGGTGTCAACGGCAAAATGGCGAAGAATTTCTCATCGCAACGCGAGCACGGCGCACGCACCGCGGCGCGCCGGACCGCGCACGTTGGCGCGATACAAGAAAACCGCCCCCCACTTCACGAAAATGAACCCACCTCTGCAAGGTGGGTGCCCTCATCGCTCGGTTCCAGCTTCCTTAACAACGAAGGATTCCTGTACTGCGCTCGACTTCTCGGGCTCCCTAAATAAACGCGACGGTTCACCCAGTTGCTCCGCGGGGGGCGGAACACCTTCATCATAGGGCATGCGATTTGCGATACTAGTCTTGACTTCGAAAAAGTGTTGTCGGACGATGGTGACAAGCCGCGCGTAATGCGGCTTTCTTTATGTATAACGACGAGGAATTCGCAGGTGACCCGCACATTCGCACGCATGGCCTGCGATACTGGAAACGACTGGGCCGCGCACCGCGGCGGACGGTCTCCAACGATCATACGTCCCCAATTGAACAGGCACGGGAGGCGCCATGAGGCTCACCATCGACACTATGACATACGGACCGGACGGCCTCGCCCGCACGGACGAGGGCAAAGCCGTTTTCGTCTCCGGTGGCCTGATCGGCGATACCGTCGAGGCCCGCATCACCGATGACGGGCCTTCCTTCTCGCGTGCGGTGGTCGAAGAAGTTTTGGAGCCCTCCGCCGATCGCGTCCAGGCGCCCTGTCCTTTCATCGGCATCTGCGGCGGTTGCCCCTGGGGCGGCCTCTCGCATGAGTCCCAACTCGCAGCCAAAGAAGAGAACCTGCGCAGCGCCCTCACACGCATCGGCAAGTTCTCCCCCGAGGAGGTCGCCGAGCTCATGCGCCCCATTCGTCACACCAAGGAGCCCTGGGGGTATCGCAATAAAGTCGAGCTCGCACCGGTGCGCGAGGGCGGTAAGTTCCGTCTCGGCATGCACGGGCGCGATGCCAGCCAGGTCATCAAAGTCGATTCTTGCCCGCTGTTCGACAAGAAACATGCCAAGGCCATCAAGGCCGTGACAGGCGCACTCGGCTTCCTCGGCAACTCGCGCGACCTCGAGCTCGAGCGCGTCGGCATCCGCTCGAGTCGCCGCACCGGCGCTCTCGAGATAGCGCTGTGGACCCCCACGGGGGCTTTCCCGCGCGCCCAGGTCTCACGGGTGCTGAGCGACGCCGTGCGCGCGACGAGCGTGGTACGCGTCATGTCCAAAGGCGAGAAGCGAGCTCGCCGCGTCGCCGGCGTCGAGGCCCTTGCGGGTGAGGGCTCCTGGACCGAGAAGATCGGTGAGGAGAACATGCGCCTGTCCGCCCCGTCGTTCTTCCAGGTGAACACCAAAGCCGCCGAGATACTCATCGACCTCGTCATGGAGGCGCTCGACCCTCAACCCGACGAGTTCGGCATTGACCTGTATTGCGGCGCCGGCACCTTCACGTTGCCGCTCGCGCGCCGCTGCGACTTCGTAAGCGCCGTCGAGTCCTACGGACCGGCCGTGCGCGACCTGCGCCGCAACCTCGATATCGCCAACCTCACCAACGTCGACGTGATCGGCGGAGACGCCGTGCGCGAGTTCCCCGATGAGGACGCCGATGTGCTCGTGGTGGACCCGCCGCGCGCGGGCCTGGCGCCCGAGGCGATTCGACTCATCGCGTCGACGAGCGCACGCGATGTGGCCTACGTCTCCTGCGACCCCGCCACCCTCGCCCGCGACCTGCGCCGCTTTGTGGAGGAGGGCACATTTCGCCCCGTCTGGGCCACCCCCGTCGACCTGTTCCCACAGACCTTCCACTGCGAGACGGTCGTCAGGCTCACCCGCGCGTAAAGCGGCTGATACTCACAAGGACGAATCGGGTATAACTCCGGCATCGCTGCATCCAAATGAGAGGATTTGCCATGGCCGGAGTTGCCGTACTTGCCGCCGATGGTTTTGAGACCATCGAATGCCTGACCGTCGTCGATGTTCTGCGTCGCGGCGGCATCCACACCGCCCTCGTCTCGATCATGGATACGCGCGACGTCGTGACCTCCCAGCAGATCCCCGTCACATGCGACGTCACGTTCGACGAGGTCGATTTCTCCGAATACGACTACGTCGTGCTGCCCGGCGGCCTGCCCGGCGCCACCAACCTTCGCGCCGACGAGCGCGTCTGCGAGCTGGTACGCGAGTTCGCCGCCACCAAGCACGTCGCCGCCATTTGCGCCGCACCCTTCATCCTGGCGGAACTCGGCGTACTCGAGGGTCACAAGGCCACGTGCTTCCCCGGTTTCGAGACCGCCTTCCCCGCGGGCTCCTTCGCGGGGGACCGCACCGTGGTGGTCGACGGCAACGTGATCACCGCCTCCGGCATGGGCCAGGCGCTGCCCTTCGCCCTCGCCATCCTGAACGACATCGCCGGCGAGGTCGCCGTCCAAAAGGTGAAGGACGGTATCCAGCTGTGATCCTCGCCTCCCAATCGCCTCGCCGCATCGAGTTGATGCGCGAGGCGGGCTTCGACGCCCGCGTCATACCCGCAAACATCGATGAGACCGCTCTGCCGGACGAGGGCCCATTCGACCTGGTCGAGCGCCTGGCCTGCGCCAAGGCCGCGGCAGTGGCAAAAGAACATGCCGAGGAAGGCGAGCCGGTCGTGGCAGCCGACACCATCGTCGCGCTCGACGGAGAGCTGCTCGGCAAACCGGCAGACGAAGCCGATGCGCGCCGTATGCTCCACGCCCTCTCGGGCAAAACACACCAAGTCGCCACCGGAGTCTGCATCGTGCGCGACGGGAGTGCCGAATCCTTCGTCGACATAACCGACGTCAAGTTTTACGAACTCTCGCACGACGAGATCGACGCGTACGTTGCAACGGGCGAACCCATGGACAAGGCCGGTGCCTACGGCATCCAAGGCCAACATGGCCGCATGCTCGTCGAGAAGATCGACGGCGACTTCTACAACGTCGTCGGCCTCCCCATCGCCAAGGTCGTCCGCGCGCTGTCACGAACCTAACGCGCGCCCTGCGGCGGGCATACAAGACCCGCTACTCGGACAGTCCTGCTCGCACGGAGAGCCCACTGGGCTCTCCGGCTCGTGCGGAACTCGCGACGGGCCTTGTATGCCCGCCGCAGGGCGCTCAGGCAGCATCGTGTATCGTAAGCCTCAGCAAATGGATAGGAGACACCATGTCCACGCTCTCCCCCATCTCAATCACCGAGATTCCCGGATTCAAGTTCGGGCACTTCACGGACCGCGCGGGCGGAACGGGATGCACGGCGATCGTCGCGCCCGAGGGCGCCGTCGGCGGCGTCGACGTGCGCGGGGCGGCGCCGGCATCGCGTGAAACGGACCTGCTCAAACCGGAGAACACCGTTGAGGAGGTACACGCCGTCGTATTGAGCGGCGGATCGGCCTTTGGTCTCGATGCCGCCTCGGGCGCCGCCAACGAACTCGAAAAGCATGGCATCGGCCTCGACGTGGGCTGCGGACGCGTGCCCATCGTATGTTCGAGCTGCCTGTTCGACCTTGCATTCGGCAACTCGCAAGCACGACCCACGAGCTTCGACGGGGCCATGGCGGTCCGCGAAGCACTCATCACGCCCAAAAGCCTCCCACTCGCCGAAGGGTGCGTGGGCGCCGGCACCGGAGCCACCGTCGGCAAGCTCGGCGGACCCGAGCGCTGCATGAAGTCGGGACTCGGCGCACGCGCCTTCCAGCTTGGCAGCCTGCAGGTGGGCGCGGTGTCTGCCGTGAACGCCGTGGGCAACGTAGTCGACCCCGCCACCCTCCAGCCGATTGCCGGCATGCGCGCCACCGCTGACGGACTCGAGATCGTCGACATGGAAGAGGAGATGCTCGCCATGGGCGAGCAGGTCACCATGCCGCTCGACCGCACGAACACCACCATTTCCTGCATCGTCACCAATGCCTGCCTCACCAAAGCGCAGGCAACCAAGGTCGCCCAGATGGCAGCCGACGCCTATGCGCACGCCATCCGCCCCACGCACACGACCAACGACGGCGACACCATCTACGTTCTCGCAAGCGGCTCGCTCGGTGCCGATGCATCCGCGCGCATCCCGCTCGACCTGATCGGGCTCGTCGCCACACGCACGCTTGAGGCGGCCATCGTCGCCGGGTGCACCGAGGCGACAGCCCTGCACGGGCTCCCCGCCCATCGCGACATCAATACCCCGTAATCCACGATCGGGCCCTCATCAGGCCCATCCAAACCGTTCGCGGACAACGCCCCGCCCCTCACCGGACATCCGGCAGGACGCGGGGCGTTGCTCTATGCTGATAGCATCTTTGACCATCACGAGATTCAAGGCTCCAACGATGTCCGATTCAACTCCAAATCCCACCGTTCAAGACGCGCCGCACAAGCATGGCATCAGCCTCATGGGGCTCATCGCGCTCGTCATCAGCTCGGCAATCGGCTCGGGCGTGTTCGCACTCTCCACTGATGTCTCGGCCGCCGCGGCTCCCGGACCCGCGCTCATTGCCTGGCTCATCACCGGAATCGGCTTCATGGGCCTCGCCACCACCTTTGGACGCCTCTCCATCGTCAAACCCGAACTCGACGGTATCGTGGCTTACGCCCATGCGGGATTTGGCCCGTTCGTCGGATTCATCTCCGGATGGGGTTACTGGCTCTCGATTTGGATCGGCAACGTGGCGTTCGGCGTCATGCTCGTCACCGCCATCGGATATTTCTATCCTCCGTTCGCGGGCAACCTCACCATTCTGGGCGTGATTTTCATCTCTCTCCTGAACTGGGCGATCGTGCTGCTCGTCAACCGCGGCGTGGAGCAGGCGAGCACGCTCAACGCCATCGTCATGGTCTGCAAGCTCGTGCCCATCTTCTCGTTCATCATCGCGATGGTCTTCGTCTTTGATTTCGACGTGTTCACCGCGGACTTTTGGGGCAACGTCGCAAACAACCTCTACGGCGCATCATATACAAACGTAAACGGCACCGTGGTGGGTGCACCCGGTCCCATTCCCCGGCAGATCGTCAACTGCCTCATGGTTATGATGTGGGTCTTCGTGGGCATGGAGGGCGCGAGCGTGCTGGGGCACCGCGCCGAACGCAAGTCCGATGTGAGCCGCGCCAGCATCCTGGGATGCACGATACTCGTGGCGATTTACGTCGCGGCATCTATCCTGCCCTACGGCTATCTCACCCGTGAGGAGCTCATGTCGCTCGGCTCCCCGTCCATGCCCTACATCTTCGCGCGCGTCGTGGGACCTTGGGGCGGTGCGTTCATCTCCGCAGGTCTGATCATCTCCATTTTTGGCGCCTGGCTCTCCTTCACCATGTTGGCGTCCGAGGCGCTGTGCGGTATGGCGCAGATGAAGTTGCTGCCCCGTGCGTTCTCTCATCTAAACGCATACAGCGCGCCCACGGCCTGCCTGTTCACCACGGGCGCCATGGTTCAACTCCTCACCATCGTGATGATGTTCTCCAGCGAGGCATACCAGCTGGCTTACTCGCTCTGCACGGCGGCGATCACCATCAGTTGGACGCTCGCCGCCGCGTATATGGTCAAGCTCGGAATTGAGCAGCGAAAGCGGGGGCGGGCGGACTATCCCGAAGCCGTCGGTTACGCCGAGTATCCGAACGCCGAACGCGTCCGTGGAACAGATTTGGCGCTCGCTTCGTTCACGGTCGTGTTCCTCGTAGTTGCCGTGGCGCTTGCGGGTATCCAGCAACTCCTGTTGTGCTGCATTGCCTACATCCCTGGCATCTTCTTCTACAAGAAAGCCCAACGCGAACGAGAAATGTTGCAGTAAACCTCGCTTCGGACGGCATCAAGTACATCCAGCAACTGCGCGACCTGCGGGAATAATGACTGTACCTCTCTCGGTATTCGACCACTCGCCGATTCACTGCAACATATCTCACGGTTATGCCAGCTTGGCCGAAATGCAGGCATACAATCACCCGAAATCGGATAGGATAACCGTATATTCGTGTGCGCCGCAGCATGGGGCGCACCATTCTCAATGGGAGGCAACCAATGAGCTTTTTCTCCAACATCACCAGCGTGTTCCACAACACTGAGAACACCGAGGCCCCCGTTTCCGCCACGTTCGCATCCCGAAAGGACACGGTCTACGCGCCCATCTCCGGCATGCTCGTCGACCAGAAAGAAATCAACGACGAGGTCATCTCCCAGGGCCTGCTCGGCAAGGGCTACGGCATCCTGCCCGTCGGCAACGTCGTGTACGCCCCGGTGTCCGGCCGCGTTGACGTTGTGACCGTCACCAACCACGCCATCGGCATCCTGTCCGAAACGGGCGCCAAGGTTCTCATCCACGTCGGCCTGGACACCATCGACATGGATGGCAAGGGCTTCACCCGCTATGTCGAGGCGGGCGATATCGTCTCCGCCGGTCAGCCCATCCTCTCCTTCGATGACGAGGCCATCAAGGCCGCCGGCCATGACGACGTCGTGACCTGCGTGGTGAGCAACCCCCAGGAGCTGGACGAGGTCCACGCGATCGGCTCCTCCAGCACCCTGCTCGGCGGCCGCCCGCTCGTGAAGGTGGGCGATCCGCTGATCGTCACCAAGTAAGCTATCCCGCAGCCCGTTCGCGCAAAGCACCGAAGCCCGGAAGACCACAGGTCTTCCGGGCTTCTTCATGCCAACAAAGTACGCGAATGAACGCCGAAGCGCGCATTGAACCGACGCGCGAATCGACTATCCGGTCACATAGCGCCACTGGACGGAATCGCCATCGACAAGCTTGTAGGCACTGCACGCCATGTTGGGCAGCCTGCCGTTGACCGCATACATCCATCCACTCGAGGCTCCATGCTCCTTCTCGGCCAGGCCGTTTATGGAACTCACATACACGCCGTGAATGCTGTCCTGTGACCCGATGCTGAGCCCCAAAGCACACAGGGCATCGTAGACCGTAGCACCCTCCTCAAAAGTGAACGTGCCGCTGCCGGAAACCGGTCCGCCCACCGCGCTGGAATCGACCGAGATGGAGACCGTCACGGTCTTAGGCGCGGGCTTTTGCCCACCGCCCGCCGGTTTGTCGGCCTGGCCTCCCCCGCCCTGTTGCGAGGAACCGCCATCGGAATTGGGCTTTGATGGGGTCGATCCGTTCGCAGGGCCGCCGGAATTTGCGTTGGAGCTGCTAGACGAGGAACCGGAGCTCCCGCTGGGGCCGCCGGTCGAGGATCCCGAGGAGTTGGATCCGGCAGAGTCGGATGCACTGGACTGGCCCTTCGAACCGTTGTCACCCGAGGTGCTGGACGATCGGTTTCCCGAATCTTTGGACGAGTTCTCGACCGGAGTGGCGTCGGGGGCGACGAAGGCGCCCCCATCAAGCTCGGCATCGGGGGTACCCCCATCCGCATTGGAACCCGCCTGGGCGGCCGCGGCACCACTGCCCATGGACATCGCATCGGGATTCAGAGCGAAGTACCCCGCTGAACCCAATACAAGCACAAGGGAAACGCCCGCGATTGCAAGCTGGACCGTTTTTCGGCGATGATCGGAGTGGTCGGTTGCCCGTCCCTCATCGGCAGGAGCGCCCATCACGACGTCGCGGCAGGACATCTCCGCATCGTCCGCTGGTGAATCTGCCGAGATGGGCTTCTTTTCATCCGCCATATCAAACCTCCTTGTGACGGCGCGTGAACGCCATCCACAGACCCGACGCCACGAGTCCGGTCACGCCCACGGCACCTGCCACGAACGCGATGCGGGCAGGCACGGGCATGTCGCAAGCGACATTGGCCCGCGCGCTCGAAGCGCTCTCAGGGGCGACGGCGGAATCCGCATCCCGGGTCTTCTCGCCAGAATCGGAAGCAGCCGCGGCATCGCGCTGAGAGGCGTCCTCCTTCTTATCGGACGCCCCCTTTGCAAGGGGCTTAGCGCCCGCCGGCACCGAACCAGTTACCGGGATCTTCGAAGGGGGCGTGGTGGAATTGGTGTTGCCCGCAGTCGGGGTGCCGGATGCACCCGCATTGGAGTTGGAGCCGGACTGACCATTATTGCCAGATGAGCCACCGTCCTGGCCGCCGTTGCCTCCAGTCTGGCCGCCGGCTCCGTTGCCGTCACCCGTCTGACCGCCGTTACCGCTGTCAGCGCCGGTCTGGCCATCGTTGCCACCGCCGGAACCGTCGTTGCCGCTGCCACCGCCGGTCTGGCCGCCGCCGGCCTGACCGCCACCGGTCTCGCCGCCGTTGCCGCCAGTCTCACCGCCGCCGGAACCGCCACCCTGCACAGGACCGTTCCCGGCGATTTTGAACAGATGGCCAGAGTCGTTGGTGTAGTAGAGGTTGCCCTCCTCATCGCAGATAACCGATGCCATGCAGTACTCAATCTGCCCCGGACCGGGCTGGAACATCAGAGCCGCCTCATCGTCGCCCAGGCGATACACGTACATGCTTCCGCCGCTCGTGTATGACGGATAACCTTCAGCCCAGTTAACGGTGAAGTACACGTAGGTCTCCGACCCTTGGACGGAAACGAGGGGCGAACTCTTGACCTCGTCGGGAATCTTCTCTCCATCTGCTTTCAGCACTTGCTGAACGTTCATGCTTTCAAGATCGACCACGGCCAACACGCCGTTCTTGTTCTTCCAGTTGCCCTTGAATCCACCTATGAACGCACGTCCACCGCTGATCGTCGGCGTCGAGGTCGACGTGTCGGCAAACTTGACGGAGCTGAGCTCCTCTACGTGGCCTGCATCATCCACGATAAGCTTATGCAGCGTACCATCCTGCTGCGACACCGCGTAGACAAAGCCTTCGGACAGGACGAGCGTGGAGCGGATCGAGGCATCTGCAATCTTCAGACTCGAAACCTCACGCGAAAGGTCCGCCGTGAACACGTGAACTTGTCCCTGATCGTCGCCGATGGCGAAGTAATCGCCGACCATGACGCCTCCGGCCCAGTAATAACCGGACGCGTCGGTGCGCACCTCGCCCGCAAGGGCACCCGTGCGGATGTTGAATCGGCGCACCGAACCACCCACCGTAAGCTTGTCCTGAAAGGAATCGAACATCGACACATAGACATAGCCATCGTGCACCGTAAGCGTGCACAAGGATTGCCCCTGACTCGATGCGGGAACGATCCAGATCGTCTCGAGAGTTTTGGCGGAAACGGCTTGCAAATACCCGCCAGACAGGGGAATCACGATGATGCCGCCCGAGTATGCGGGACGACAGGTGCTGTCCATGGTGGCGCCCAGCTGCACCTCTCGCTCGATCTTACCTGTCGAGCGGTCGACAACCTGCAGGCGAGCGAGGCTATGGATGGGCCGCCATGTCTCCGGATCCTGCACCTCGGATGCGGTCACGATATAAATCTTGCCATCAATGATAAGTGGGTCGGACGCGAAGAGCTTTCCGCTCGCCTCGACCTCCTCGTGCGTGAGCAGGTTCTCAGCCCACGCGAGCTCGCCGTTGCTCGTCGGCGTCAAAGCATCGGTCACCGAGCCGAAGCCACCATTGATAAAGCCGTTCCACTGGCCGTCAAGGTGCGGGTGCTCGGCATCGGGATTGACAGTCACATCCGCCTGGGGCAACACAGTCACGCCGTCGTCGAGGTAGCGCAACTCGACGGTCATGCCGTCCCTAACCGGACAGGTCGTGGCAGCGCCCTCGGCACCTTGGCCGTACTCGCCATTGATGAAGAACGCCCAATATCTATAGGGTTTGTTGAAGTCGCTATCGAGGGTGACGCCCTCAGGCGTGGTGATGCTGATTGGCCCCGCAGAGTTAAGCGTATAGGTATATCCGGCCCCATCAAGCAGCCCCGCGAACACATCCCAGGCGGTGGCGCCCTCCTCCACAGGCAGCGTCACCTCGGTGAGCGGGATCCAATCGCGCTGCTCACGCGTGCCGTCGTCCTTGACCGCATCCAAGCCGGTCACGCGCGCATTAACCGTCAGCGTGCGACCAGCCTCGGGGTTCTCGGCACCCGTGGCACCCAAAACGGTGTACATCGCGCTAACCGGCTGGTTGACGAGCTGCTGGAGCTTAATATTTTGGGGATGGGCCTCGGCAAGGGACTCGAAAGCCTTATAGGTGAGCGTCGAGTCGATGCGGACCTTGGTGTTATACGCAGGCTGCGTGACAAGTAGGTTCTCGTGAGCCACAACGGACGGGCGCGACGAGCGGAATAGGCGCCACTGCGCCGGTCCCATGGGATCGTAACCGGGCAGGTCGACAGGCACGACACCCGCGTCGTCGCAGTCGGTCGAGGTGCGCGCCCAGACAATGGAGCCATCCTCAGCCGGGGAGGCGCTCTGGAAGGTATCGAGGTCATCCACAACCTCGTCTGACGAGGCGTTGGTGCCCAGCAACGCTGCGGCGTAGTCGGCCTTCACCCTGCCCATGAAGTCGATGGCGGCATCAATCTCGGCATTCGTGACTATGGCGGGCGTGAAGGCGCCCAACTCGCGCGTGGCGGTCACGCCTTCATAGGTGAGCGAAGCGGTGATCAACGCGGACCGGGGCTCCTCACCCTCGAGATTGCCGGTGACAACGCCGCGATAGGTGTTGATACGAATCGCCGTGGGATCACTGCTCTCGTAGAAGAGCTTATACATGCTGCCGTCGATGCCGAGGGCACGGGGCGTAGGGAGCTTGAGGTCGCCGGTGACCGCTGAGGTGTTCAGCGTGCCGCCCTGCATCAGGCCGACTTTGGCCTTGGCGAGCACAGAGGACAGCTCGCGCTCAATCTGCTCGACCGTGGCGTCGGATCGCGGCTCGACCGAAAGGGGGTGCTCCACGGCGACCGTCTTTTCGGACAGTCCTGAGGCGCCGGCCATCTTGATCTTGGCGGTGAGCACCACGTCGGCGGGTGCGGCGGGATGCGTGAAGGAAACCGAGGCCGCGTTATACGAGGAGGCTACCTTGACGACCCTGGCATTGAAGGAGGTCCACTCGATGCTTGCGACGATCTTTCCCGTTGCGGCGTCAACGACCTTGAACGGCAACTCGAGCTTCGTGACGGCTTCGGGAACGGAGCCCTGGGCGAATTCAGCTGGAAGCTCAACGTTGTCAAAGGTACGGTTGAGGTACTCCCCCACGCGCGCATCGTCCCACGGCAACTGAGAGGTGCGCTTGGGCGTAAAGGTGTCGGTCGCGTCACCGCAGGTCAGCCGATACGTGGGCTGAAAACGACGAAGCACCGTGTAGTCGGTGCTGCTCGTGCGCTCCACGGGCGGCAAGAAGAAGAACTCGATATTGCCGTTGGAGGCGCCATCCGTGGTGTCGATCGAACCGCGGGCAGCAGGTTCGTATTTCTCCATGCCGGAACTCACCACATGGCTCGCGACACCGGTCACGCCGAGTTTTTCCAGGCGCGCCTCGATCATGGTGTTGAGGTTGGTGTCCGTGCCGTATTTCGGGTTCGGGTAGTAACCTCTGAAGCCGTCCTTCTCGAGCGCGGCGATTGCGGCGGAGAGCTTGGCCTCGTTCTCGGCGGCTCCGGCGGCGGCCACGGGACCCACAGCCACGGGCGCGTCATCGCGCTCGGTCATCGCAGGTTCAGACACCGACGTAGCGGACTCCCCGCCCTCGACTGCATCTCCCGCAGATGCGGAAGCTTTATCACGGAACTCCCCTGCAGCGAGGTCATTTGCGGCAACCGCCGCATCGGCATCCGCGTGAGACCCCCGCGCATCGGGCGCAGCCGCGGCGGCCTGCGCCAGCGCA
>ERZ834859.3103-NODE-3103-length-12731-cov-4.787788_pt1 | contig 12731 bp, 10 predicted proteins | sample MGYA00519947_ERZ834859 | MGnify/ENA primary metagenome ERZ834859 (study PRJEB31850, sample SAMEA3708763) | human gut metagenome | biome: human gut; feature: human-associated habitat; material: faeces | place: China | collected 2014 ...
CGTCCACCAGCAGACGGAACTGGAAATCCTTCTTCAGCGCCACGATCTCGTCGAGTTTGCCCAGATCGCCCTTCATGCCGAAGACACCTTCGGTAATCACGAGCACGCCGCCCTTCTGCTCCTCGGCGAGGTCCGTGGCATGCTGCAGTTGGAGACGCAGCGAATCCATGTCGTTGTGTCCGTACACGAAACGCTTGCCCTTGTGCAGACGCAGACCGTCGATAATGCAGGCATGCGCCTCGGCGTCGTAGACAACCACGTCGCGCGGCGTCAGCAGGCAGTCGATAATCGAGATCATGCCCTGATAACCGAAGTTGAGCAGGAAAGCGTCCTCCTTGCCGACGAACTCGGCCAGCTCGCGTTCGAGCTGTTCGTGATAAACGGTCTGACCGCTCATCATACGGGCGCCCATCGGGGCCGCCATACCGAATTTGGCTGCGCCTTCGGCGTCGGCCTTGCGCACCTCAGGATGGTTTGCCAGACCGAGGTAGTTGTTCAGACTCCAGTTGAGCATCTTCTTGCCCCGGAAAACCATGTGGGGACCGATCTCGCCCTCCAGTTTGGGGAACGCGAAATATCCGTGGGCGTACGACATGTACTGACCGATAGGTCCGCCGGCATTTTTTTCAAGGCGTGCAAAAATATCAACCATAATGTATATAATTTAATGTTAGTTTCCGTTCCGGACGCGCAAAAGTACAAAAAAACCTTTTTAGCCATCAAAATTAGCCGTTTTTTATTCGGCACGGGTACGCATTTATACTTATTTTCCAAAGAATCCCGGCAGCACATCCACAAACATACATGGGCAGAAACCGGCAACAATTCAATGTCAATATTTTATGAATCAACGGACAACCTGCTGACAGACGGTCTTTGTCTGCTCTTCTTTGGTTGCATTCTGTTACTCGTTTGTTACTCGATGGTTCCCTTGTTTTGTTACTTGCTTGTTACTTGCTTGTTACTCGAAAAATCGAAAAAAGTTGCGGCAGAATCGAATCGTTTTGTTTTTCCTCGAATATAATCTATGAATTTTAAAATAATGGCATATGAAAGAAAAAGAAGTCATAAGATTACGCAGGAAAGCAACCCAATCAGGAGAATCCCTCTACCTCGACATTTATTTCAAAGGAAAACGTCGGTACGAATTTTTGCGTCTGTATCTCATTCCGGAACGGACAAAAGCAGACCGACTCAAAAACGAACAAACACTCCGACTGGCAATTGCAATCAAATCCCGGAGAACGATCGAACTGTTCAACAACAAATACGGATTTGCAACGGAAAAACCGGATGTCAATCTGATAGAGTATATACAACTGGTTGCCGCAAACAAACTGAAACAGGGAAGAATCGGAATCAAGGGAACTTTCGACACTCTGGTTTACCATTTGACAAAATATCATGGGGATAAGATTGCACTGCAAGATATTGACATCCGTTATGTTAAAGGATTCGTACAATACCTGTCGACAGCAATTGCAAGGACAAGTGGTGAGGTATTGAAATCATCATCCCAACACAACATTTACACCAGTCTCAAAATAATCATCCATCAGGCAATCAAGGATGAACTGGTGACATCCGATCCGACCAAATCGGTCGATCCTCCCCGAATGGTTCTACCCCACAAGGAACACCTGACGGAAGAAGAGTTGAAGAGATTGATTCAAACCCCATGTCCGAAAGAGATGGTCAAGAGGTCATTTTTGTTTTGCTGTTTTACCGGATTACGAATTTCGGATGTTCAAAAACTAATATGGAAAGAGGTGGTGACGACCAATAATGAAACCTATATCAACTTTCGGCAGAAAAAAACAAAAATTGAGAATTACGTTCCTTTGTCCGAAAACGCAATATCGGTTCTTCCTTCCAAGAGAGAGAATACAGAGACAGATTCGGTTTTCGATCTACCGAAAGAATCGACAATTCGCAAAGTATTGAAAAAGTGGGTATCGGATTCCGGTATCGACAAACACATCACATTTCATTGTGCAAGACACACCTGCGCAACTCTGTTGCTGAATTCCGGGGTTGACATCTATACCGTCAAGGAGATATTGGGACATACCGATATCGGAACCACCATGCAATATGCAAAGGTCGTTGACAAAACGAAACGAGAAGCAGTCAATAGCATCCCTGTCCTATATTGATCTTTGTTGAACCCGGTGTATTATCTCAAAAAGACCGGGATTGTCGTTACGGTTGACCCGTATCGAATCGGAACAAGGTGTGACATCGAGTGTTTTAAGTAAATTGTTGCAACACGACAAAAATCGTAGGGAATAACAATAGTCGAGATTCAAAGTTCGGAGACGATTGAACCTGCAATTCAGAACCGTAAGGAAATGACACAACATGACATCGAGGTGGGACAATTCACATCCGTGACAAAACAAATAATTCAGTTTATAGTGATTCCGTAATTCGAGTTTTTTGACGGGATTCCATCCGCAATTCAAATAGGTCAGATTCGGGAACGATTCGATCCCTGCAAACGACTCGATCCCTCGGTGGGAACAATCTATCTTCGTAATTCGTAAAGTATCGTAGGGGGAGATTTTGCCATCTTTATCGACGACGAGATCATAGGTACTGACCAGATAATCGAAGAAATTGGAATCGGGGATACGAACTCCGTATCGATAAGTTCGTTCGGTGACTTTGTAAGTAGGAAAATCCATAGGTAGATTCGTTTTTTGTATTTATCGAACGAAAAACCGGAAACATACAGAGAAGATACTGAAAGTAAAATAGTGATTTTTTGGAATATTCGGGTTAAATTTGTTCGGCAATACCCCGTTGAGTGTATTGATATTAGCAAACATTTTTATACCTTTGTGGTGTTCCCGTGAGGAACAACATATTATTGATGAAAGTGTTTTGCTTTTATCCTTGATCGAGAATCTGGAAAATTCATGTGTACAAGGATAACAATGACACTCGTCACTTGTATAGCTATGTATCGTTCGGATATATACTATTCAAGTGTGGGGTATTGTTTATTTGTACACGGGTATTCCAGAACCTTCGATCAGATAAACAAACAACTCCACACTTTCTTTTTTGATTGAATCCACCATTTGGGAGTTGAATGGTAACTGAATTTTGAATTTGAAATCAAAATTATAGTTGCTATGAAACAGTATTTACTTTACATTTTGAACATTGCAATTGCAATGATGTCATGTTCATCTGGAGATGATTCTACGGACAATGAAGAAAAACCCATCCCTCCAATCTTAGAAAACATAACGATTTCAAATCAATTAACGAAACTTGGAGAGACATATGTAGAAATTTTAGCAACAATAGAAGGTGATAATATTCTTACAAAAGGAGTGTGTTATTCAACATCTCCCAATCCCGATATTAATGATTTGAAAATCGTTGAAAATACTAATGATGGATATTTTTATTCTATCATTAAAAATTTGGATCGAGGTAGAACATACTATGCAAAATGTTTTGCAACCACGACACAAGGAACAGTCTACGGATCAGAAATTGAATTCACCACATACACGGATATTGAGATTACAACGACTACAACAAATGTAGACGAATTTGGTCATCCGGCAACGTGGGTTGATTTGATCGTTCACGGAGATAGTATTATTTCAAAAGGTATATATTATTCAACGGATGAAAACCTAACTATTGAAAATTGTGATTCTGTGATTACAATTACTGATCCCAATAGTTTAAATAGCGATCTTTGCCAAATTCGGTTGGAGTTAAAACAAGGAACTCTGTATTATTTACATGGTTTTGCAAAAAATAAGGACAACAAAACCAAATACGGGAAGAAAGAACAATTTAAGACTTTGGGAGAATCATTATTAGAACCGGAAATTGAAATAACAACTCTACCGGTAAAAGATATTACAAAAACCACTGCAATATCCGAAGGGAATATTACACATAAAAAGAATGTCGACATATCTATTGTCGGAATTTGTTGGAGTCAGACTGAAAATCCAACAATTGAAGATTATAGAAATGAGATTCAATATAAATCCGATTCATTTGAATTACAATTGTCGAATCTCGAACCAAATACACAATATTATGTCCGATCGTATGCAATTACAGATATCGGAATAATATATGGAAATGTTCAATCATTCAGATCTTTACATGATGGGACATTTATTATTTTTGAGGATTCGAATTTCGAAACATTTTGTTTGTGGAATTTCGATAGCAACAAGGATGGTCAAATATCGATTGGTGAGGTTGATAAAATCACAGAACTTGATATTTCCAGAAAAAACATTTCAACCATTCCTGAAATCCAATATTTTACATCTTTAACGACATTGGATTGTAGTAATAATCAACTGACATCATTGGATATGAGTGGATGTACAAGTTTACAGACTTTGAATTGTAGTTATAATCAACTAACATCATTGGATGTGAGTGGATATACAAGTTTACAGACTTTGAATTGTAATCATTGTAATTCAATGACATTTTTAAATGTGAGTGGATGTACAAATTTGACGACATTAGATTGTAGTAATAATTTCCTGAGATCTTTGGATGTGAGTGGATGTACAAGTTTGCAGACTTTGGATGGTAATTGGAATATATGGACATCTTTGGACGTGAGTGAATGTACAAGTTTACAGACTTTGAATTGTGATCATTGTAATTCAATGGGATCTTTAAATGTGAGTGGATGTACAAGTTTGACGACTTTGAATTGTAATCAATGTAATTCAATGACATTTTTAAATGTGAGTGGATGTACAAGTTTGATGACTTTGAATTGTAAGAACTGCTTGAGTCCTCTATCTCTAAATGCAAGTGGATGTACAAGTTTGGCCAAATTTGATTATAGGATATATAAGGAAGATGATACTCGATTCACATATTTGAATATGAGTGGGTGTACGAATTTAAGATATTTAGATTGTAGAGGAGGACATCTATTAACATATTTGAATGTAAGTGGATGTACGAATTTGGAGGAATTGAATTGTAAATATAATGATAATCTGACATTTTTGGATGCAAGTAAATGTGTAAGTCTGAAAATATTGGAATGCGGTTCTTTAAAATTATCCTCGTTGAATGTAAGTGAGTGTACGAAGTTGTGGAAATTGGATTGTAGTAATAATCAACTGACATCGTTGAATGTAAGTGAGTGTACGAAGTTGGGGAACTTGGATTGTCGCAGTAATCAACTGACATCGTTGAATGTGGATGGATGTACGAATTTGGATATATTGGATTGTGGTAATAATCAACTGACATCTTTGGATGTAAGGAGATGTACGAACCTGACCTATTTGTACTGTATGGACAATCCGAATCTTACAACATTATATATGCGGAGTTCTCAACACCTAAATCATATATACAAAGACAGTTTCACCCAAATCATTTATAAGTAACCTTAAAAACAGAATTATGTGTAATCAACCTACTCCCGATTCCAAAAATCAATTTGAGTTGGAAAAACAATTGCATGAACAGTATGCAATCAACAACAATGCAAAAGTCAGTAGTTTCGTATCATTCATCGTTGCATTGTTTGCATTGTTCGGGTTTTACGGATATATATTTGCACATTCAGGGTATCAATTTTCACCGGATATGGGTGGAAAGTTTTACAACAATGGAGAATATTCATTGGAAATATTTTTCTTGGTTGCATCAGTTGTTAGTTTAATATTGTTTTTTCTATTGAAGTTATCATTATCATTGAGTATAACACAACGAAGTGATCAGATTGTAATTGCAAAGATACGTAAAGACCATTATGGAGATAAGTACGATAAATTTTTTAAAAACTATGATCCCTATGGCAAAAACTGGTTCAACTTTGTTCAAAACTATTTCAATTTGTTTTATTGGCTGTTTTTTGCTGGTTTGATATTCGTTTTTTTAACATCTTTTATTAAAGTCGTAATGAATATCTGTTATGCAGACGACGGAAAATGGACGTGGTGGGGAATATTGATTATTATTGTCATATTGTTGATATATAATCTAATTCGATATTCGTTAATCGAACGATGTAATGATTATCAAAAATATATGAAACGATGTGATGACAACTATCAGTATTCATGTTGCAGATGTTCGTTATATGATTATATCAAAAGTTGTTTATGCAAGAATCCAATTTGTAAATAATATTTGGTATTAGTTCTATTTGAAAAACCGAGAAAAATTCGTCAAAACGATGATTTTTCTCGGTTTTTCTTGTGATTGTATATTTGTTTACACCCCCTCAACGAGTGTATTCAACTCCTCGATAAGAGGACTACGGACTACTCCTATCGATTTGTTTTGCATCAATTCTTTGGTTTGCCGTTTGATTTCCGAACGTTGTCGTTTATCCAGTCTCCCTGTGTTGTATTGTTGATCCAATTTTTTGAAGAACTCGTTCATCCCTCCCTGTTGTTCGACCAACAATAATATTCCGATTTTGTTCAAATCCCTGATACCCTTGCAATCGGCAATATCGATCTCGTATTCGTTGACTTTGACAATATTTTGGTATACCGATCTCCAATAATCGACAATTCGATTGTAGAACTGTACATCATACAACATCGGAACAGTCACCTTGTTCACTTTGAAAATTTGTTTGATGTGATTTTTCAAACGAAGTTCATACCGCAATAAATTTTTGTTTTGATATTCCGGTGGAACGTAATCTTTACGATTGGTTGTTTCCTTGATCTTGTCGTAAAATACCAGTTGCTTTTTATCGGATACCGAACTGTAATACAATCCTTCGACCCCCTTGTAGAACATCTGTTCCAAACGTTTATAGTAAGGTAAGTTCCCCAAGTGATAGAAATAGGATTCCGGAGGGTGGGTAACCTCAAAGTTGTATGCAACATCCATCCGGGAAACGGTTGCATTGTTCAACGAGATATGCAACGTGTCGGACAATTTTTCAAATGCAAGTCGGGTATCAGTCCTCGTAAAGTTGACAATATTGTTCCCGTAAAGGAACTTGCAAAGACTGCCGTTGCCAATAGATACTCCTTGCGTTGTTGTTCGGATAGTCAGGTTGTCAATATGGGAGGTATATGTGGTTCCATATCGGGATGTGGTTGTATCGACATTCAGATCACGAGTAACCGTCTTGACAAAATTCAATTGTTGGGTATCAATCGATTTAAGATTTATATTGATAGTATCGAACATGATTCAAACAAATATTTTGTATTAAAAACAATATTAATATGTGCAACGGATTCGTCGGAGGTCATCGAGTAATTCCCGGTACAAATCCACTGCATGATATTGATGTTATTCGTCATGGTCGTTCGATACGTTGATTTATAATATATATTCGTCATCGTACTCCTCCCTTATTTTTCAAATTGTACAACGTTGCTTTTTGCTGTGTTTCTTCGACGGTATCCTGTCGGTTCTGCAACAACCAATTCTCTACCTCCTCCTTGTCGAAGAAGATTTTTTTGCCGTTCGGTTTATGAAACGGAATCACCCGTTCACTGGTCAGGTGATACAAGTAGTCTTTACTCAGTCCGTACATCAACGATACTTCGTCGGGTGTCAATACGGTTTTGTTGTTCAACAACAACAATTGTTTGATTTGTTGCAATTCATTTCTCAATGTAACATGTGCCATAACTATTTTTATTTTTAAAATTATTTAATATAATATTATTCTATTGATTTCTTGTTCGTTTATAGATTATATCATCGACTTTTGATTTTGATTAAAAAATTGCAACAAAAAATCCCCAACCAGTCAAGGTTGAGGATTCGCAAGAATCTATGTATTAATATCTTATATCTGTGAAAAAATCGTCGAAATTAGATATTTTTGTTACCAATTTGTTACTCGAAACAAAGACACAAAAACACAACTATATGATTAACAATACATTGGATGCAAATTTTCAAATTTATACCTATTTATACTTATTTACACAGGTATAAAAAGAAAAAAGGCCGCTTTCGGCGGCCCCGGAACGGTTTTCAGCGCCGCCGGTCGATCGCATCGACGATCACCGCCACGGCGCCGTCGCCCGTGACGTTGGTCGCCGTGCCGAAACTGTCCATGGCGATATAGGTGGCGATCATCAGTCCGGCGAGCGTTTCGTCGAATCCCAGCATCGACTCCAGCAGTCCCAGCGCGGCCATGATCGCCCCGCCCGGCACCCCCGGAGCCGCGATCATCGTCACGGCCAGCAGCAGGATGAATCCCACGAACGTTCCGGCCGGCAGCTCCAGTCCGGCGATCATCGACACGGCCAGCGCGCAGGCGACGATCTTCATCATCGAACCGGAGAGGTGGATCGTCGCGCAGAGCGGCACGACGAACGACGCGATTTCGGGCCGCACGCCGAGTTTCAGGGTCTGCGCCAGCGTCACGGGGATCGTGGCGGCCGAAGACTGCGTTCCGAGCGCCGTGACGTAAGCCGCAAGCATCGTGCGGAGCATCCGTAGCGGATTTTTGCGCGCCGCGAGTCCGGCGACGGAGAACTGCACGAGCAGCAGCACGACGGTCATGCAGAAGATCACCGCGATCAGCTTCACGAAGACGCCCAGCACGCCCGCGACCTGCCCCGACCGGGTCATCGAGAGGAAAATGCCGAAGATATAGAACGGCAGCAACGGAATGATGACGCTGCCGATCACGCGTTCGATAATCCCCTTGAATTCGTCCATCACCCCCTTGAGCTTCACGCTATGGGTATAGGCCATGCCCAGTCCGAGCACGAAGGCCAGCACCAGCGCCGACATGACGCCGAACAGCGGCGGCATCTGAACCGTGAAATAGGGCGTAAGCGCCGCGCCCGCATCGTCGGGCAGCACGGCCTGCGAGCCTTCGAGCAGCGCGGGAAAGACCGCCCGCCCCACCAAATAGGTTCCGAAGCCCGAAAAAAGCGTGAAGGCATAGGCCAGCGCCGCCGTGACGGCCAGCAGCCACCCGGCGGTCTTCCCCAGATCGGCGATGCCCGGCGCCACCAGACCGAGGATCAGCAGCGGAATGACGAACGAGAGGAACTGCTCGAAAATATCGTTGAACGTCAGCGCGATGCGCGTCGCCCATTCGGGAAAGAAAAAGCCGCATCCCACGCCCAGCCCGATGGCCAGTACGACGCGCGGCAGCAGTCCGAACCTGAATTTCATAGGAGAATGATTTTTGTAAAGATAGGAAAATTACTTAGCTTTTTCAATTCATATGCATCATTAACAAATAATTCGTATCTTTGTGTTGTCTTCATAGACAGACATATTTTGATGAAAGTGTTTTGCTTTTATTCTTGTTAGGAAATCTGGTAAATTTCATAGAGTCAAGAAAAACAATAACACTCATTCACTTGCAATCGTATGCGAAACAATATTCCATACTCGCAGGTGTGGAGTATTGTTTATTTGACTCAAGGTTTACCAGAACCTCCTAACAGATAGGCAATAGACTCCACACTTCTTTTTTTAACAAATGATCGTAAAGGAGTCAGCGGTCTCGCAAAAAAACAATCTTATGAATAAAATCCTCTTATTCCTTTTGGGTGGCTGTATAATTGGGAGTGCCATCACTATTTTTTCTGCACAAAACAAACACAAAAAAATACCAACACAACAAAACGCAGAGTCAAAACAAAACACTCAACAAGAAGATAGAATATCTACAATTTCACCAAATATTCTTCTCGGATTTCATCTTGGAATGTCTAAATTAGAATATAATTCACTTATCAAACAATATAAGAACAGTGGCAAAATGTCGATATGGGATAACAACACATATTGCATGCATTGGTTTGAAACCCAGAACATAACCGTTCATGATAATTCAGTTGGCAATTTTACTAGCACACAATCGTTTTCCATAATCTTTGATATTCAACCCAAATTTGTCAATAATAAATTACATACTTTATCGATGTTAATCGAACCATTATATGATGATACAATATTAGTTCAAACATCAAATATTATTCTACTCAAAAATCATATATCTAAAATATTAGGTTCGCAACCACCCCTAAATTCATTTCACTGGACATTTTCAACATATACAGTCAATTTATCTCAAGAAAAAATCAAAAGCAAGTATTACGAAAAACATTATACATATTGTCGACTAACTATAACAAAATAGATTTTTTAATTATGGCACTAATCAATTGTCCAGAATGTGGGAATAGCATTTCAGATCAGGCTCCTCACTGCCCCAAATGCGGATATCAAATTAGTAATCACAGCTTCTTTCCCAAAACAGAAGGTTGCTTTTTACAATCAATGAATATGGGATGCCTAATATTAGTTATTATATTCCTTTTTAGCATAATCCTTTCGGAATATGACATACCAGAAGAAGACCTCCCAATAATAGGTATAATTACGATTATTGTATTTGGAATAATGATATGTTACAATTTTTTCAAAAAGAAAAAACAAAATCAATGATAATTTTTAAAAATGCCATAAATTTATAATTCCGAACGATTTTGTATTTTTGCATCATGACATCACTATTTCACGACATCATTTTCGGCCCGGTGCACTCACGGCGGCTGGGCCTTTCGCTGGGGGTGAACCTCCTGCCGACCGATTCGAAACTCTGCTCGTTCGACTGCATCTACTGCGAATGCGGCTGGAACGCCGAACACCCCGGCGGACGGCGATTCAACGCCCGCGAAGATGTCCGCACGCAGCTCGAAGCGACGCTGCGCCGCATGGTGGCGGACGGCACGCCGCCCGACGTCATCACCTTCGCCGGCAACGGCGAGCCGACCCTGCATCCCGAATTCGAAGCGGTGATCGGCGATACGATCGCCCTGCGCGACGCATTGTGCCCGTCGGCCAAGGTCTCGGTGCTCTCGAACGCCACCCAGCTCCACCGCGAAGAGGTGCGCCGCGCCCTGCTGCGGGTGGACAACAACATTCTCAAACTCGACTCGGCGTTCGACGCCACGGCGCGTCTGATGAACAACCCCCAAAGCCCCGCCTACACCGTCCGCGGCGTCGTGGAGCAGATGAAGGGCTTCGACGGACGCCTGACCGTGCAGACCATGTTCCTGCGCGGCGAATGCGACGGACAGAAAACAGACAACACGACCGAAGAGGAGGTCTCGGCATGGCTGCGGCTGATCGAAGAGATCCGGCCGCGGCAGGTCATGGTCTACTCGCTCGACCGCGACACCCCGTGCCGGACGCTCGAAAAGGTTCCGCGCGAGGAGCTGCAGGCCATCGCCGCCCGCGTCGAAACGCTCGGTATCCCCTGTTCGGTAGCATAACCCGCCTGCCGATGAGACTGCTCCTGTTATCGCTGCTGCTCGCCGCCGGTTGTACGGCGACCGCCCAGCGCCGTCCCACGGCGCGCGAACTGGGCGAACTGCAGGACAGCGTGTGGCGCCGTCTCGACATCCTGCTCACGACCGACCGGGGATTCGCCGCCTGCACACCGGAGCGCGAAACATTCGACGGAAGCGCGAACGCCGCCCGCGCATCCGCAACCAAGGAAATAGCAAGCATCGCCGACGCCGTCCGGTCGTCCGGGACCGACGAAACCGCAGGGATCGTCCGTGTCCACCTGCTCCGGGCCGACTCGGCGATGAAAGCCCGCTTCCGCCGTTACGTGCACGACAGCCCCCTGATCCGGCTCGAAGGGTTCGATCCCGACACGACGCCCTATCCGCCCGCCCCCGAAGGCACGCCGCCGCCCGACGGACTGAGCATGGACGCCGAATACGCCTTCTACCCTGCGGAGACCGACTGCGTACGGCTTACGATCCGCTACCGAGGCGATTCGACCGTCTATTTCGGGACGGACTACACCGTTTGCAGGTTCCAAAACGGCCGGTGGGAAACACTGCCGGGCGCCGACGCATGGAACTCCCTGCTGATCGGCATCGGCCGCCCGCAATTTCCCGTCCCCGGCGACGCCCGGCAGACGAAAGAGTACGCCTACGGCTTCACGGCCCGGCTCGCGCCGCGCGTCTATCCGTCCGTATACGCCCGTTACCGCATCTGCAAAAACGTTTACATGGAAAATCCGCACCGCAACTACCTGCTCACCGCCGATTTTACGGTGACGCCCTTCGTCCCGTTCACCCGCTTTCCGGAGCAGACGGGCGACAACAACTGACAAATCATGCAAATACTCCTCTCCTGCGCCAAAACGATGGCCGAAAGCACCTCCCTGCCGATACCCCGCACCACTTCGCCCCTTTACGGCGCGCAGGCCGGGGAGTTGGCCGGACAGCTGGCGACGCTCTCCACCGAAGAGCTGGCGAAAATCCTGCGCGTAAACCATCGGATCGCCGCGACGAACCGGCTCCGCTACAGCCGCTTCCACGACGATGCGGAGAGGGCGCTGCCGGCGCTGGCGGCCTACACGGGCATCGTGTTCAAACGGATCGCTCCGGCGGATTTCACGGCCGGGGATTTCGAATATGCGCAGGCGCACCTCAACATCACCTCGTTCCTTTACGGACTGCTCCGCCCGCTGGACGCGATCCGCACCTACCGGCTCGAAGGCGACGCCGTACTGCCCGGCCACGGCGAGCAGACGGTTTTCGAATATTGGCAGGACAAACTGACGGACGCCTTTCTGGAGAAGATCAAGGCCGACGACGGCATACTGGTCAATCTGGCCAGCAGTGAGATGAAGCGGCTGTTCGACTGGAAGCGCATCTGCCGCGAAGTGCGGGTCGTCACCCCCGAATTCCGCATCCGCGAAGGCGACCGTCTGAAAACCATCGTGGTCTACACGA
>ERZ834859.3105-NODE-3105-length-12728-cov-11.288330_pt1 | contig 12728 bp, 4 predicted proteins | sample MGYA00519947_ERZ834859 | MGnify/ENA primary metagenome ERZ834859 (study PRJEB31850, sample SAMEA3708763) | human gut metagenome | biome: human gut; feature: human-associated habitat; material: faeces | place: China | collected 2014 ...
GGCAAATTCCTCCAAACCGCCGTACCCGCGTGCACAACGCCGGGTGCGGCGGTTTCTTGTTTTCATCCGCACAAAAGCAGAAGCGGAAGCCCGGAAAGGCTCCCGCTTCTGCTTGTTTAGGATAGGAAAGAGAATGGCTTGATCAGAGGTTGGTGTAGCCCATCAGGTAGCGGTCCACAGCGGCGGCGCAGTCGCGGCCCTCCCGCAGGCCCCACACCACAAGGCTCTGGCCCCGGCGCATGTCGCCGCAGACGAATACCTTGTCCACGTTGGTCTTGAAGTTCTGGTCGGCTACATTGCCGCGGGGGGTGCGGTCCACGCCAAAGGCGTCGGCCACATAGCCCTCGCAGCCGGTAAAGCCTGCGGCGATGAACGCCAGCTGACAGTCGTAGGTGAATTCTTCGCCGGTGGGCACCATCCTGGTGCGGCCGGTCTCCGGGTCGCGCTCCGGCTTCAGGGTGCTGATGACCGCGCCGGTCAGGTTGCCGGCATCGTCTTTCAGGAACTCCTTCACGGTGGTCTGGTAGATGCGCGGGTCCTTGTTGAACTTGGCAAGGCACTCGGTCTGGCCGTAGTCCACCTTCAGCACACGGGGCCACTCCGGCCAGGGGTTGGAGGCCGCGCGCTCCTTGGGGGGCTGTGGCATCATTTCCAGAGCCACCAGGTCGGTGCAGCCCTGCCGCAGGGCGGTGCCCTGGCAATCGTTGCCGGTGTCGCCGCCGCCGATGACCAGCACGTTCTTGCCCTTGGCGTCGATGGCCTTGCCGTCGGCAAATTTGCTGTCCAGCAGGCTCCTGGTCACGCTGGTGAGGTAGTCCACCGCAAAGTGGACGCCGTTGGCGTCCCGGCCGGGCACGTTCAGGTCGCGGGCCTGCTTGGCACCGCAGCACAGCACCACGGCGTCGTAGCTGCTCAGCAGCTCTTCGGCGGCAATGCTGCCGCCCACATCCATGTTGGTGCGGAACTCCACGCCCTCGGCCTGCATGAGCCGGATGCGGCGCTCGATGACCGATTTGTCCAGCTTCATGTTGGGGATGCCGTACATCAGCAGGCCGCCCACCCGGTCGGCGCGCTCGAATACGGTCACGGCATGGCCGCGCTTGTTCAGGTACTCGGCCACCGACAGGCCGGACGGGCCGCTGCCCACCACGGCCACGCTCTTGCCGGTGCGGGCCGGGGGCGGGGCGGCGTGCAGCCAGCCCTTGGCGTAGCCCGTCTCGATGATGGCGTGCTCGTTCTCGCGCACGGTCACGCTGCTGCCGGTCACGTCCCCGCAGGTGCAGGCGGCCTCGCACAGGGCGGGACACACCCGGCTGGTGAACTCCGGGAAGCGGTTGGTGGCCAGCAGCCGATGCAGCGCCAGCTCCCACTTGCCGTGATACACCAGATCGTTCCACTCCGGGATCAGGTTGTTCAGCGGGCAGCCGGAGGCCATGCCGCCGATCATCATGCCCGCCTGACAGAAGGGGACGCCGCAGTCCATGCAGCGTGCCGCCTGGGTCTGCTGCTCCTCGCGGGAGAGCCAGATGTGAAATTCGTCAAAGTTTTCCATGCGCTCCAGCGGCGGTACGTCCGTGCTGGTCTTGCGCGTATAATCCATAAATCCTGTGGTCTTGCCCATGATGTTCCCCTCCTTACTTGTTCTTCTGCACCGTGTAGAATGCTTCGATCTGCGCCTGCTCGCCGTCCAGACCGCGCTCTTCCACCGAGGCGATCACCCGCAGCATGCGGTCGTAGTCGTAAGGCAGAACTTTCTTGAACTTGGGCAAAAACTCGCTGAAGTTGTCCAGGATCTCCTTGCCGCGGGGGGAGCCGGTAAGCTCCACATGCTCGCGGATCAGCTCCTTCAGGGTGGCCACGTCGTACTTGTGCTCCACCGGTTCCAGGCTGACCGTCTCCTTGTTGACCCGCTGGTAGAAGTCCCAGTTCTCATCCAGCACATAGGCGATGCCGCCGGTCATACCGGCCGCAAAGTTCTTGCCGGTGGAACCCAGCACCACCACGGTGCCGCCGGTCATGTACTCACAGCCGTGGTCGCCCACGCCCTCCACGACGGCGGTGGCACCGCTGTTGCGCACGGCAAAGCGCTCACCGGCCACGCCGGAGATGAAGGCCTTGCCGCTGGTGGCACCGTACAGGGCCACGTTGCCGGTGATGATGTTTTCCTCCGGCTTGAAGGAGATGCCCTGCGGCGGGCGCACTACGATCTTGCCGCCGGACAGGCCCTTGCCCATGTAGTCGTTGCAGTCGCCCACCAGGTCCAGCGTCAGGCCACCCGGGATGAACGCGCCGAAGCTCTGGCCGCCGGCACCCACACAGTGGGCGGTGAACACGTCATCCGGCAGGGTGCTGCCGTACTTGCGGGTGATCTCGCTGCCAAAGATGGCACCAAAGGCGCGGTCGGTGTTGGACACGTTCAGGGTCACGCTCTGGGGTGCCTTGCTGCCCAGCTTGAACTTCTTCATGAGCACCTTCATGTCGAGGGTGTTCTCCAGATGGAAGTCGTAGGTGTCAGCGGGCACAAAGTGCACGTTGCTGTTGGCGATGGCGGGGTTGTGCAGGATGCAGTCCAGATCCATCTTGGAAGCACGGCTGCCGGGGGCAGCGTCCTTCACGCGCAGCAGGTCGGTGCGGCCCACCAGCTCGTCCACGGTGCGCACGCCCAGCTTGGCCATGTACTCCCGCAGCTCCTGTGCCACGAAGGTCAGGTAGTGGATGATGTATTCCGGTTTGCCGTGGAAGTGCTTGCGCAGCTCCGGGTTCTGGGTGCAGATGCCCATGGGGCAGGTGTCCAGGTTGCACACGCGCATCATCACGCAGCCCTCGGCCATCAGCAGGCTGGTGCCAAAACCGAATTCCTCCGCGCCCAGCATGCAGCTGATGGCCACGTCACGGCCGGAGAGCAGCTTGGAGTCGCTCTCAATGCGCACCCGGGTGCGCAGGCCGTTCAGGATCAGGGTCTGGTGGGTCTCGGCGATGCCCAGCTCCCAGGGCAGGCCCGCGTTCTGGATGGAGGTGCGGGGCGCGGCTCCGGTGCCGCCGTCGTAGCCGGACACCAGAATGACCTGTGCGCCGCCCTTGGCCACACCGGCCGCAATGGTGCCCACACCGGCCTCACTGACCAGCTTGACGTTGATGTTGGCGCTGCGGTTGGCGTTCTTCAGGTCGTAGATCAGCTCGGCCAGGTCCTCGATGGAGTAGATGTCGTGGTGGGGCGGGGGCGAGATGAGGCCCACGCCGGTGGTGCTGTGGCGGGTTTTGGCGATCCACGGGTACACCTTGGCACCGGGCAGGTTGCCGCCCTCGCCGGGCTTTGCGCCCTGTGCCAGTTTGATCTGGATCTCCTCGGCGGACACCAGATACTTGCTGGTGACGCCGAAGCGGGCGGAAGCCACCTGCTTGATCTTGGAATTGCTCTCGCTGTGGTAGCGGTCCTCCGGCTCGCCGCCCTCGCCGGTGTTGCTGCGGCCGCCCAGACGGTTCAGGGCCAGTGCAATGGTCTCGTGGGCTTCGCTGCTCAGGGCACCGTAGCTCATGGCGGCGCCCTTGAAGCGCTTGACGATGGAGGACACCGGCTCCACCTCGTCCAGCGGGATGCCGCCGTCCGGGTCAAAGTTGAAGTCCAGCAGGCTGCGCAGGTGGACCCCGTCCTTGCCCATGTTATCCACGGTGTTGGTGAACTGCTTGAAAGCACCGTAATCGTTGGTCCAGCAGGCTTTCTGGAACAGGTGGATGGTCTGGGGGTTGAACAGGTGTTCTTCCTTGCCGCTGCGGAACTTGTGGGCACCGCCGTCGGCCAGCTCCATGTTGATGTCCAGACCCAGCGGGTCAAAGGCGGCGTTGTGGGTGGCCTCCACGTCGGCCTGAATGTCGGCCAGGGTGATGCCGCCCACCCGGCTCACGGTGCCGGTAAAGTATTTGTCGATGACCTCCTGCGAGATGCCCACGGCCTCAAAGATCTGGCTGCTCTGGTAGCTCTGGATGGTGGAGATGCCCATCTTGGAGGCGATCTTCACGATGCCGTTGAGGATGGCGTTGTTGTAGTCCTCCACGGCGGCATAATAATCCTTGTCCAGCAGGCCCTCGTCGATGAGCTGGCCGATGGTCTCATGAGCCAGATAGGGGTTGACGGCGCAGGCACCGTAGCCCAGCAGGGTGGCAAAGTGATGCACCTCGCGGGGCTCGGCGCTCTCCAGAATGAGGGCCAGCGCGGTGCTCTTCTTGGTGCGGATGAGGTACTGGGACACCGCCGACACGGCCAGCAGGCTGGGGATGGTGACATGGTACTCGTCCACGTCGCGGTCGGACAGGATGATGATGTTGGCACCGTCCTTATAGGCGCGGTCCACTTCCAGGAACACCCGGTCGATGGCCTTTTCCAGGCTGGTGTTCTTGTAGTAGTTGATGGACACCGTGGCCACCTTGAAGCCCGGCACGTTCATGTACTTGATCTTGAGCAGGTCGGTGCTGGTCAGGATGGGGTTGTGCACCTTGAGCACCTTGCAGTTCTCGGGCTTGTCCTCCAGCAGGTTGCCGTGGGCACCGATGTACACGCTGGTGGAGGTGACCACCTTTTCGCGGATGGCATCGATAGGGGGGTTGGTGACCTGCGCGAACCGCTGCTTGAAGTAGCTGAACAGCGGCGGGTGCTGGCTGCTGAGCACGGCCAGCGGGGTATCGGTGCCCATGGCACCGGAAGGCTCGGCTCCGGTGCGGGCCATGGGCAGGATGAGGGTGTTCACGTCCTCGTACTTGTAGCCGAACACCTTCTGCAGGCGGGTGAGCTGGTCGCCGGTGTAGCCCTCCACCTTCACGTTGGGGATGCGCAGCTTGGCCAGCTCCACCAGATTGCGGTCGATCCATTCGCCGTAGGGCTCGCGGCTGGCGTAGAACTCTTTCAGCTTCTCGTCATCCACCACTTCGCCCTTGACGGTGTCCACCAGCAGCATTTTGCCGGGGCGCAGGCGGTCCTTGACGAGGATGTTCTCCGGGTCGCATTCCAGCACGCCCACCTCGGAGGACAGGATCATGCGGCCGTCCTTGGTGATGTAGTAGCGGCTGGGGCGCAGGCCGTTGCGGTCCAGCACCGCGCCCATGACGTCGCCGTCCGAGAAGAGGATGGCGGCGGGGCCGTCCCACGGCTCCAGCATAGTGGCGTAATACTGGTAGAAGTCCCGCTTTTTGGGGCTGATGTTCTTGTTGTTCTCCCACGGCTCCGGGATGGTGATCATCACGGCCAGGGGCAGGTCCATGCCGTTCATCACCATGAATTCCAGCGCGTTGTCCAGCATGGCGGAGTCCGAGCCGGAGGTGTTGATGATGGGCAGGATCTTGTTCATGTCGTCCTGCAGGATGGGGCTGGAGATGCTCTCCTCCCGGGCCAGCATGGCGTCCGTGTTGCCCTTGATGGTGTTGATCTCGCCGTTGTGCAGGATGAACCGGTTGGGGTGTGCACGCATCCAGCTGGGGTTGGTGTTGGTGGAGAAGCGGCTGTGCACCATGCCGATGGCGGACTCGTAGTCGGGGTCCTGCAGGTCGGCGTAGAACCGGCGCAGGTCGTGCACCAGGAACATGCCCTTGTAGACGATGGTGCGGCTGGACAGGCTGGGCACATAGGTGCCGTTGCTGGCCTGCTCGAACACGCGGCGCACCACATACAGTTTGCGGTCAAAGTCGATGCCCTTGCTCACCTTGGCGGGCTTTTTGATGAAGCACTGCCAGATGGAGGGCATGCAGTCGCGGGCTTTCTGGCCCACGGCGTCCGGGTCCACGGGCACCTTGCGCCAGGCCAGGAACTCCAGCCCCTCCTTGCGGGTGACCACCTCGAACAGCTTCATGGCCTGGGCGCGCATGTGCTCGTTCTGGGGGAAGAAGAACATGCCCACGCCGTATTCCCGCTCGTTGCCCAGGCGGATGTTGCGTTCATCGGCCACCTTGGAGAAAAATTTATGGCTGATCTGCAGCAGAATGCCCACGCCGTCACCGGTCTTGCCCTCGGCGTCCTTACCGGCGCGGTGTTCCAGCCGCTCCACGATGCGCAAAGCGTCGTCCACGGTCTGGTGGCTCTTGCGGCCCTTGATGTCCACCACAGCGCCGATGCCGCAGGCATCGTGCTCAAACTGTGGATCGTACAGGCCAAGGGTGTGCGTTTGCTCTGTAAAGTTTTGCATAGTCTTTCCCATCCTTTTGACACTCCAGATTGTGCTCTGCCGGGCGCGGCACCCTCCGCACCCCGGAAAACGAAAAAAGCGCCCCGCAAGGGCAGACGATGCCCCTGCGGAACGCCTTTGTTCCGATAGCTTTATTATACCCTGCACTGAAAAATGTTCAAGTGACAGCTGCGCCAAATATAACAGCCGCTTTGCACCGCTTCTTGTGCGAAACGCCGCGAACCCCCGCAGCTGTGCGCGGCATACAACCAAAACCGCCGCACCCGGCGGCCTTTTGCAAGGCACAGGATGCGGCGGTTCTTATGCGTCAGTGCGGAGATTCCTGCGGTTCAGGGGTGCTCAGTGCTTGGGGGAATACTGTTTGCGGGTGAAGAACCATCCGCAGGCCAGCAGCAGGGAGCCCAGGCTTGCCAGCACACCGGCCATCCAGCTGGTGGTGCCGGTCTGGGGCAGGGCGGCGGCGTCCGGGGTGGCGTCCTGCACGGCGGGGTTCTGGGGGTTCTCCGGGGTCACAGGGGTCTCACCGCTCGGGGTCTCGTCCTGCACCGGGGGATTGTCCGGGTTGGCGGGGTCCACGGGGATATCCGGATCAACGGGCGGCACGGGGTCCGGATCCGGCGTGGGTTCCGGATCGGGCACGGTGGCCGTGTTGACGAAGTTGAAGGACAGGGTCTTGCCGCCGAGGATGGAGCCGAGCCAGCTGTCTGTGCTCACCTTGCTGGTAGCGCCGGTAGCGGGGTTGGTCACCTCGGTGCCCTCCAGCTCCTTGTAGGACTCCTCATCGCAGATGACGTAGATCTCCGGGTCGGTGTCGTAGCCGTCGGGGGCGATGGCTTCCTGCAGGTAGTACACCACGTTTTCCAGCAGGGCATAGTCGATGTTCAACTTGCCGTTGGTGGTGGTGACGGTGTAGGTCAGCTTGTCCTTGGTGGGGTCGTACTTGACCCAGCAGTAGAAGCCGTCCTTCTCCAGCACCTGTTCGCCATCCTTGTTGGTGGTGTAGGTGGGCTCCACATAGGTGCAGTACATGGGGTTCTTTTCACCGGTTTTCTTGTCGGTCTCGTACTTCCACAGGTAGAAGCTGGTCTGGCCCTCGCCCTCGTCGTCACCGATGACGTTGCCGTCGGCGTCGGTCTTGGTCAGGTCCAGGGTGCCGTCTGCCTGATGCAGCACCATAGAGGCGTACCAGTTCCAGGCGGTGTTCTGGTAGTCGTTGTCCGCGCGCAGGCCGTCGATGTTGGTGGCCATGGTAAAGGCGGCCCAGGTGGCTTCGTCCTCGCTCATGCCGTTGGCCAGCAGGGTGTTGAAGTAGGCGTTGGCTTTGTCCCATGCACCGGGGGTCTCGTTCAGTTTGCCGGCCATGTAGTCACCGATGGTCATTTCCTTGCCATCAGATGCCCAGCTGCCGTGGCCGTGACCGTGGTCCGGGTTGGACTCGTCGATGTCAGAGGGGTCACCGACATTAAAGCTGAGGATGTTCTGGTAGAAGTTGTCGTACTGGTCGCTGGAACGCACCTGCAGGGGATTCAGTGCGGCATTCGAGCTTTCGCTGCCGGTCAGTTCCTTCTCTGCCTCGGTGTTGTTGGCCAGAAGCTCTTCGATGGTGGTGTAGTTGGTGTTGTCCTTCTCGTTGTAGTACTTCAGGACTTCCTGATCCAGAGAGGTATTGTTCTTCTTGAAGTACTTGTTCAGTTCAGTCTGCACCCTGCTTGCACTGGGACGGGTGGCGTCGATCTCGCTGCCGCGGACCCAAGGAGCGTAGTACTTGCTGCCGTCCTCCTTGATGGCCGACGAAACCTTGGAAGAGGTCGTATACTTCACGACATACTGACCGTTGGCATCCTTTTTGACCTGAGAAGCACTAAAACCGCCGTAATAGCAGTCACTGGCTTCGGAGTAAACATAGTACTTGCCGTTGATCTCCTTGACCGGAGTGCCCGCCGTGATCTTGGGCTTCGTGTAGGTGGTGGTCAGGTTTCCGTTTGCATCCACATAATACTGGCGGTTGCTCTCGCTGCTTTCCAGCGCCTTGTCGATGATGTTCTCAATGACACCGTCGGCATCCGGGTCAGTCAGGTTGTATTTCGGGGTCAGGTAGCTCTTGACGTAATCCTCCGGCAGTTCCTGACCATCAAAACCTTCAATACCGGTCTTGTCGTCATTCTTCATGTCCGGGGTGGCAACGGTCAGGCTGCCTTCCTTGTACACATAAGTGTGCTTGGAACCATTGGACAGGGACACATCAAACGCCGTGACGCAGCCGGGCTCTTCGTAATGGCGTGCTTCGCCGGTGCTGGGATCGTAAATGAACTGCGCGCCGTTCGGGAGGGTGCAGGTGAACGTCATCCCGTAGTAAAGATAGTTATCGTACTTCTCTTTGGCTTCATCGGTCTGCAGGTACTCTTCCACGGCCTGCTTGCCGTAGGCGTTGACGACCTCCTGCACCTTGCTCAGCTCAACGGTCTGGTCGCCCTCGGCGTCCTCTTTGATGTTGAAGGTGATCTTGAAATGACCGCTCTTCGGGTCATAGGCACAGCTGTAATCGGTGTCATCCTCTTTGGGGGTCTCTTCGGGCTTTTCCTCCGGGGTCTCCTCAGAGCCGGAACCTTCCTCGCCCTTTTCCTCCGGGGTCTCCTCAGAGCCGGAACCTTCCTCGCCCTTTTCCTCCGTGTCGCCGGTGTCCGTATCGCCGGTGTCGGGGGTCTCCTCGCCGGAATCGCCCTTATCTTCGGTGTCGTCCTTGTCCTCGCCCTTGATGTGGTCCTTGTTGTCCTCGGCGGTGCCGGGCAGGGTCTCGACGGTCTCGGACTGCTCCGGGCGCTCAATGGTGGGTTTATCGTCAGAAGAGGTGTCGTTGTCGCCTTCGCCCTCGCCGTCGGTGGGCTGGTCGGTATTATCGCCGGTGGAAGCGACAGGCTGCTCCTTCTCGGCAGGGGTCTCCTCCTTCTGCGCCGGGGTCTTGCTCTCGGCGGTCGGGGCGGGGGTTTCGGTATTGTCAGCCAGCGGGACAATGGTCACCTGCAGGCCGGAGCCATCCGTGTCGGGCAGGGCTTCGGCTGCGGAGGCACCGCACATGCCAACCGAGCTGCTGAGCACCGAAAGGGCCAGCGTCATCGCAACGATCTGCTTCTTCTTGGACTTTTTTCTCATAATCGTCCTCCTCACTTCACTAGAGACTGTGTTCCTCGCACAACTTTTCAGAAACCTATAGCACAAAATAGACGCCCGCTGGGCAGTCCTTATAATCCTATATTATATACGTTTTCCAAAAAATTCAAGGGGGTAAATTGCACGAAAAAAAGCCTGTACGGTAATTTCGGCTGATTGACGGACAGACCGGCCCCAAAATGGCAAAATTGCACGAAAAAATGAACGATTTTCACGGTTTTTGAATTGCACATTTGTTGCGGACGGGAACGTTTTTGTTGCACTTCAAACACAAAAAAGCGGACAAATGAGCCGCCGCAGTTTCCCACCCCGGAACTATGGGGAGCACCGGGGCCGCCGCCCGTTCTGCCCGCAGAAGCCGTTTTGCCTGCCGCAGCAACGGCGCTTCCCTCCGGCAAAAAACAAATCCGGCAAGGCCGCAGCCCTGCCGGATTTGCAGATTTAAAACGATCCTTCCGTGCTCACCTGGTCCCCTGCTCCGGGTCGGCGGCAGGGTCCCCGCCGTCTGCGGGGGTCTCCGGGTCAGCCGGGGTCGTGGTGGGTTCGGTGGCTGCCGGTTCCTCGGGCGGGGTGGTGATCTCCACGCTGGGGTCCGCCGCGATATACACGGTGATCACCGTGCCCACGTCCACCTGTGCGCCCGCCGGTTCACTGGCCGACACCACGCATCCGGCGGCATAGGAGCCGTCGTTCACCACCATGAAGCAGCTGGCCAGCAGGCCGCGGCTCTGCAGCACCTCTACGGCGGCGGCCTGTGTAAAGCCGACGATGGTGGGCATTTCCACCTTCTGCGGGCCCTTGCTGACCACCAGACGAATGGTCTCCCCTGCCTTGAGCACCGTGTCTGCCGCCGGTTCCTGGGTCATGATCTGCCCGGCCGGGACGGTATCGCTGTACTCCTCGGTGACGTAGAACAGGTACATGCCGGTGTACTCCCGGTTGTTCTGCACCTGGGCGTAATCCATGCCGATGAAGCTGGGCACCAGATTCTGGGGCTCCAGCACCTCGCTGCTGGCCGGTTCCGGCTCCACCGATCCCGACGACGCCGAGGGCAGGCTGTGGCTCACCATGGTCCACACCATGAGCACCAGCAGAATGGCCAGCAGGATCAGGATGCCCGCCAGCAGGCCCTTGACGCTGAGCAGATGGGCCTTTTCTTCCGGTTGGCCCACCGGGGTCTCGGGCTTCATGGTGCGGCCCAGCTCCTCGGTGTACTCTTTGGAGGAAAGCGCCTGCACCAGCTGCGGCACGGTCTGGATGCGCTCCATGGGCTTGAGCCGCAGGCCCATCTGCAGCACGTCCGACACATAGCCCGGCACGGCGCTGTTCACGGTGCGGGCGCGGGGGTTGGAGTCCGACACCATGCGCTGGGCGGCCGGCACCGGGGCCTGCCCGCACACCATGCGGTAGAACACCGCTGCAAGGCCGTATTCGTCGGTGTAGCGGCCCTCAAACTCGGCGGTGGAATACTGCTCCGGGGCCGAATACCCCTCGTACAGCTGCTCGCGCAGGCCGCTTCCGGCGGTGCGCAGGCCCACCGTGGCGTAACCCGCCAGACGGCACCGGCCGTCGGCCATCACCCGGAGGTTCTCCGGGCAGATGCCCCGGTGCACCAGCCCGATCTTGTGCATGGCGGCCACGCCCTCAAACACCGGCTGCAGCATGGCACAGGCGTCGTCCGGGCGCAGCGGCGCGCCCTGCGCTTCCAGCCACTGGTCCAGCGGGGTGCCGCCCAGATTCTCCATCACCGCATACACGGTGTTGTTGGCCTCCACCACGTCCAGCACGGCTTCCAGCCCGGTGGCCGGGGTGATGCGCTCCAGCGCCCGGTACAGGTCGGCAAAGTCCATGCGGGTGGTCTTGAACAGCACCTCGCTGCCGGTCTTGGGCTGCAGGATGCAGTCCGCGCCCCGCTCGGCAGACAGGGTCACCGGCAGATATTCCTTAATGGTCACCCGGAAGCAGCCCAGGTTCTCCACGCCCCGGTACAGGATGCCCTCCCCGTCCAGGCTCCGCATCTCGCCCACGGTGTAGCGCCCGGCCAGCACCGTGCCCACGGGCAGGCAGCCGGCGGGGTTGCGCCCCGCAAACACCTTGCCGCAGTGCACACAGCTGTCGGCGGCGGGGGGCAGTTCCCCCATGCAGTACGGACACAGGCGTTTTTGCTCCATTCTTCTCTCCCCTTTGTGCTTTGATCATCTTTTATTGTATCATAGCCCACCGGGGTGTGCAAGACGTCCGTTTTTCGGTCCTGCACGCAAAAAGGCACCCCGCCTGCCGTTTCCGGTAAGCGGGGTGCCTGTGATTTACGGTTCAGCTCACGCTGTACGCCGCACCGGGGCGATTAGCCCTCGATGTAGCCGTACTGCAGGTACCAGTAGCCGTAGGGGCTGTGCCAGGTGCCCTTCAGAGCGGGGCTCTGCAGCCAGAAGTCGTTGTAGTAAGCAACGGGGATGCAGCCCATATCCTCCATCAGGATGTCCTCAGCCTTATGCAGCTGAGCAAAGTGCTCGGCAGCATCAGCAACCTTGGAGCCCTCGATTGCAGCATCGAAGTCGGGGTTGGAGTACTTACCATCGTTGTTGCCGTTGTCGGTGCAGAACAGCTCGACCATGTTGGAAGGATCGTTGTAGTCCATGACCCAGCCGTTACGGGCAACATCGTACTCGCCTGCACGACGAGCGGGGGTGAAGGAGGACCACTCCATCTTGTTGATGGTCAGGGTGATGCCCAGATCGCCCCAAGCCTGCTGCAGGTACTCTGCCAGAGGCACATGGTAGCCGGCATCGTTGGTGCTGTACTCGATGGTGGGGTAGCCCTCGCCATTGGGGTAGCCAGCCTCTTCCAGCAGCTTCTTAGCCTCGGCCAGATTTGCCTCGTAGTCATCCGCAATGTAGGGAGAGCCGCCGTTTGCGTTGTCGTAGAAGTAACCGTTCTCGTCCACGATGCCAGGGCCGACAATGTTGGAAGCAGCAGAGTAGGTGCCCTGCATGATGGTGTTGGCAACGTAGTCACGGTCGATGGCCAGAGCCAGAGCCTTGCGGACCTTGGCATCCTGGAAGGCATCACGCTGCAGATTCATGCTGATGTAGTAGGTGCCCAGAATGGTGTCAACATAGAAGTCGCCGCCGTCCTCTGCCTTGGTCAGGCTGGGGATCTCGTCGGTGGGCACGTCCTTGATCAGCTGAGCCTCACCGCTGTTGTAAGCTGCATAGGCAGCAGAAGAGTCCTCCAGCAGCAGCAGGGTGATGGTGTCAGAGACGATCTTGGAGTTGTCCCAGCCGCCAACGTAGTTGGGGTTCTTGGTCAGCACGATGCGCTCGGAGGGGGTCCAGTCGGTGATCATGTAGGGGCCGTTGGAGACGAAGGTCTCAGCGGAGGTGCACCATG
>ERZ834859.3108-NODE-3108-length-12724-cov-11.708896_pt1 | contig 12724 bp, 10 predicted proteins | sample MGYA00519947_ERZ834859 | MGnify/ENA primary metagenome ERZ834859 (study PRJEB31850, sample SAMEA3708763) | human gut metagenome | biome: human gut; feature: human-associated habitat; material: faeces | place: China | collected 2014 ...
TGCCGAAGATAGTTAGCTGGAAACGGCTTGTGAAAATAGGTAGTCGCCGACTTGAGTTGTCAAGATGAAGAAACCGCATCTTGACAATATGCACCTCTAGCTCAGTTGGTAGAGCAACTGACTCTTAATCAGTGGGCCCAGGGTTCGAGTCCCTGGAGGTGCACCACAACAACAAAATCCGAACTTTTTTCCAATAGGAGAAGGGTTCGGATTTTTTGTGTTTTTCGGAAAACAGAATGAATCTATTGCTTCCATCGAAAAACGTCCCAGACCTTATCATAAGAAAGCACGACAGTCAGATGTAAGAGTGCCGTAAGGCAGAAGGGACATGATTATGAAGTATGATGCAAGAGCCTGTCAGTTTAACATGGACACCGGGTGCGTGGAGCTGCTGCTCAGGGATGGGAAAATGATCTCTATCGACTGTACCGGGGTCGAGGATGCGTTGGATGCTACCATAGCACAGAGGTCTGAACTAGATTATCTCATCTACAATGACCCGCTGGCGTATGCAGAACTAATTCTGAACGGTGAATCGAAAGAATATCTGAAGAACGTGGCTGGAAGCCACGGATTGGAAGATTGATGGCAAAACAAAAACAGGGTGCGCCCTGCCGGACGCACCCCGCAAAAATCCACATACGATAAGTAAGGCAGGGAGTTCCCCACCGGAGGGAACTTCCTGTTTTTCGTTGTTTGCATGATGAGCCTGTTCCGCCTGCCATGCAGCAAACTCCCGCTGGCCTTCCTCGCTGTTCCAGCAGGCAAGGATGGCCGGGTAGAATGCCCGTGCCAGACGTTCGATGGCTTCATCGGGGTAAGGGGAAATGTTTGTGGACTTTTTCTTTTTGTTCAAGCGCACGCTCCTTTGACGATCCGCAGACAGTTTAGTATGATTGTACCTGATGAATCATTCCTGTACGAATCTCGTAAGTTTATCTGCTACGGCATCATGGGAGGCACTGTGACTAATAACGAGAATCAACTTTTTTCCTAGAGTTTTAACAAGCAATTGATTAGGCTATGTTCAGGTTTTCGTCAAGATTGCTTTCGGGTTTATCCAGCAAGATGCAAGTAAAGTCACCCAAAAGGGTACGTGCTGTCAGGCAGCAGGGATCTATGCGAGAGGTCTGACAGAAGTGGATGATGATACCGTTGGCATTCCAACACTTATGCTTTGTTACGCCGTACCCTTGGGCAACAAGAATGTAAAAACCATAATGGGGGAAAGAATATTCACGGCCGCATGGATTGCCCAGCCATACAAAATACTTCCCTGTGCCTTTTGCAATGAAAGCCATCCCAAGGCATAGCCTATTCCACCCGTTAGCAGCACTATGACACACAGCGCAGGGATATTCTTGTCTGGCAGCGCAGTAATGTGTACCATACCAAAAATGAGTGCCTGAACGGCATTCCCTGTTTTCTCTCCAAATTTATGGCACAGGCGTTTACAAAGAAACCCCCGGAACAGGATTTCCTCCGACAACGAAGTCTGCACGATCGCCCATATCAGTATAACTGCAGATGTTTCTATACTCCAACCGGTCTGCCGAAACGCATCCACTGTAAAACCCTGATAATTCAGATTTCCAGATCGATAGAGCCACATATACGGTAAAAATAATGCCGCTAAAAATCCCGCAAGAATACAAAACATAGCATTCAAAGGCGGGGCAGCTGCTGTACTAATTCCCAACCACTTAAAAAAGTCCTTGACCCTTTTCTGTGTAAGGATATACCACACAAATGGAACACCTGAAAAAATCAAAAGTTGCAATACCGCACTTGTTATCTGGTTGAGCAGGATCATACCGTTCCTCCATTATCATCGTGTTTTTCAAAGGCAGCGCCTGTCCGTTGTGCAATGCAGCCTGCAGGACATCAGAGCGCCCTTATTCTGCGCCTGTAGCAGGAAAATCTTTCCGGTTTTATTTGTCACTGCAGTCGCACCCGGTCTTTCCCGGAAATGCCGCTTCTTTTGCCGAAGGGTCGTACTTTGGCCTGTAATGGCCGCCGAATTGCAGTTCCGGCCATTTACTCTTCCGTACCTTGCCACTTTTACAATGTTTTTCGATAAATCGACTAATAATTTCCACATAAATCTCAATTTTTCATATTTTAACACAACACAAACAGACCGTCAAGATTTCCTTTCTTGCGGCCTTATTCTTTTATTCAATTTCACCAACCTTCTTTTCTCGACCGCCTCTCTTGCCGTTTAGCCTTCTCTAATGCGTGGCCTATCTTTCCTTATGCTGTCAGCCCAATTTCCCGCTAACATTCTCAGAAGGCGCTACCAGCGCTCTTGTACCCCAGAATCCTGCGCAGGCAGCTGTTGGTCCAATTCTCCGTTGCGGCGATTTCCTCTGCCGTGACCTTTGTGAAGTCCATTCCTTTCGGGTGGCGACGGATCATGCCGCCCACGGCTTTCATTGACGGCAATACCATACTGCTGCATGAGCCTGTCCGAAAAATCTTCAAAGTTCGTTGCGTTGTCCAGCACATCTGTGATCTGTTCCGCAAAATTTCTTTTGCGGTCTCAAACTTCGTTTGTGTAGGCTGCTGTCCGGCTGCGAGCAGGGCTGCGTTTTCACGGTCAAGTTTCAACTGGCCACGCCTACGCGCCCAATACTCAGCTTCGCTGACACGCTCTTTCGAGCCGTTGAGCAGGTCGATCTGGTATAGTCCGGCACCTTCGCACAACTCCATGACCTCGACACGGAGATGCCGCATGGTCTGGGCAGTGCTGGAATGCTTCATGCCCTCTAGCCAGTCGCGGGGCTTCTGCATATAGGGCTTGCGTTCCACCTCGCGCATTCGGATGCTGCCGATCACGATGTGGACATGGATGTTTCCCGAATGGTTGTGCCCATCCGGGTGAGTGCAGACGATGGCAGGATGACCGGGAAAGTTCACTTTACAAAAGTTCAGACCGAGGGCCTGTGCCCTTTCCATGGTCAAGCCGTTGTCGGCTGCATCTCTGGGGTCAAAGCTGAGGATATACTGGTGGCTCTTGATATCGTCCGGGTGGTTGTTCTTGTTGTACTTTCGGTTTGCCAACAGACAGGCAGTTGCAAACAAATAATCGCCACATTCAAGAGTAAGCTGTCGGCGGTAGAAACCGTCCGATTTTGGGAAGAACCACTTTATTTGTCCGAAGCGTTACGGATACCTCATGTAGATAAAATGTCCACATGAGGTCGTTTCGCCGTTCTCCCTGCATGGATTTCCTGCCCCCTTCCGGCGGCGTTTTCCGGCTCTCCTTCTCAGGGTCATCGCCGGGTATCCCATGCAGACGGTCATGCGGTTTTCAAGGTACACCGGGCAAAACGGCAACAAAAAAGCCGTCACAAAACAGACCAGCCCTGCCTTCGCTTTTTCTGGAAGGTCATGCTAGTCGGTTATGTAACGGCTGAAAGCCAAGATGTTCAGCCCCGCAGGGTCTGAACGAATATGTAAAAATATGTTATATTCAATTATTGGGATAAATTACCACAAAAATCGAGCCGTGTCAACGTGAACTTGTCGGGGCGAGGCCCCTCCATCTTGCTGCGCAAGACCGTTCTATCGCTTAAAAGCCCCACTGGGGCTTTCATTGCTGCGCTGCGCTTCGCAAACGCGAACTTTTGCAAACACGTCACTTTCGGCAGCTTGCGAGAAAACACGGTGAAAACTTTGGCAAAAAGAGAGAGGGCTGGACGCTGCCAGCCCTCTTGACAAAGAATCAAGGTGAAAGTTGCATCGAAACACAATGTAAGGGAATATAAGGCGCTAGAACAGGGACGGTATTTGCCCCTGTTAGGTTTCACGAAGGATAAAAGGTCAATTAAAATTACTTGACGAAATGGAGGCAGGCATGCTATGCTGTGTGTATACACTTTTATACACTATGGGAATGGAGCGGCGTATGACCAAGAAAGAGGAAGTGGTTTCCTGTGTGCAGCGGCTGGCGGCCGCTGCTCCGGAAAAACGGGAAGTTGGCGTGACCACACAGGAACTGGCAGAACAGCTGCAAATGCAGCGCTCTAACCTGAGCACTCTGCTCAACGAGCTGGTGGCAGATGGGAAGATGGAAAAGCTGCCGGGTCGTCCGGTGCACTACCGGCCGCTGATGGCAGGGGATACACCGAGGGGCGAGACTTCCTGCTTCAAGATACTGGACAGTTGTGAGGGCAGTTTGAGGCCCATGATTCAGATGGCAAAGGCAGCGATTCTTTACCCGGATCACAGCCTGAATACCCTGATCGAAGGCCCTTCCGGTTCAGGTAAGACTACATTTGGCTACCTGATGTACCAGTTCGCTTGCGAGAACAAGGTGCTCCCGATGGGGGCGCCCTTTGAACGATTCAGCTGCCACTATTATGACGATCAGGAGGAAAAAGCATACAGCCGCCTGTTTGGTGCAGGCGAAGCACTGGAAAAGGCCAAGGGAGGTATGCTGTTTCTGGATAACGTCGAATATCTGCCGGTGGGCTGCCGGGAACATTTGCTCGATCTGATCGAGAATGACGATGCTGTGCTGCGAGATATCATTCTGGTGTGTTCCCTGCAGGATAAAGCCCGTGCTTCGGTCAAGGATGCCTACACGGCTCGCTTTTCCGCTCGGATCGAATTGCAGCCGCTGCAAAACTGGCAGCTGGGGGAGCGTTTTGCGCTGGTGCAGCAGTTCCTGATCAATGAGGCTGTGCGAATGAAGCGCACTGTGCGAGTGAACGCTGAACTGCTGCACTGCCTGTGCCTGTATCGGTGCGAAAATAACGTAAAACAATTCAAAAACGATATCCGTTTGGGCTGCGCCAATGCCTACCTGCGGGCCTTTCATGCAGACGAAAAGGAAGAACTGCCGCTTTACCTCAACGATTTTCCCAGCGGCGTGCAGCGAGGCCTGCTGTACTACAAGACCTACCGCAAGCAGCTGGAAGAACTGATCCCACAGGGCTACACCTATACCTTCTCGGCGGACAGTATGCACAAGGAAAACTGCGATGCCGGCCAGCAGATGCCGGAGTTCGGGCACCCACCGCTCAGCGATTCGGTCTATGACATCATCGACCGCAAGGGCGATGAGCTGCGGCAGCGCGGCATCGGCGAAGAGGACATCAGCCGCATCATCAACGCCGAACTGGAATACGATATGAAGCAGTTCACCAGCCGGATGCCCCAGAGCAAGGTCAATCGTGAATCGTTGTATAAGGTGATGGATCGGCGCATCGTGGATGGTGTGGATGCACTGCTCAAACAGACCTCTCGCCAGTTCAACCGAGTGTACCCGGAATCCACTTTCTACGGTCTGTGTCTGCACCTTTCCTCCACGCTGGAACGCAGAAAGGCAGCAAAGCAGCGGCTGTCCAATGAGCGTATTCTGGATGTGGTGCAGAACCACCGGGAGGAATATGCCATTTGTATGCAGTTCGCTTCGGCAATGGAAAAAGAACTTGGTGTGCCCATGTCCATTGATGAGGCTGTTCTGCTGACCCTGTTCCTGTGCGAGGGCAACGAGACCCATAAAGCCGAGGACGGCCCGGTGGTACTGATTGCCATGCATGGCGACTCTACGGCTTCCTCCGTGGCGGATGTGGTCAACTCGCTGGCCGGGTGCGGCAATACCTATGCCTATGATATGCCGCTGGACAAGGATATGCAGCAGGCGTGCGATGAGCTTAAGGCCATGATCCAGGAGCTGGACCGTGGGCAGGGCATTCTGCTGCTGTACGATATGGGCTCTCTACGCACCATGGCAGAGGTGATCTCCAAGGAGACCGGTGTGCAGATCCGCACCGTGGCGGTACCGGGCACCCTGATCGCAGTGGACTGCTCCCGCAAGGCGGCCTCGGCCAGTTCGCTGGAAGAACTGCACGAAGATGCCATGGGCAGCTGCCGGGATTTTTACACCAACATTGCAGAGCCGGAAGGACGTTCCCACCACAAAAACACGCCGGTCATCATCACGCTGTGCATGACCGGTGAGGGTGGCGCAGTGCAGATGAAGAGCTACCTGGAAAAGAACGCCGGGCTCAACGGCATTCAGGTCATCCCACTTTCTATCAGTGACCGCAAGGCTCTGCTGAACGAGGTGAACCGCCTGCGTGAAGAACACGAGATCCGCTGCGTCATCGGCACTTACGACCCCGGCCTGCACGGCATTCCGTTTATTTCGGTGGTCAAGCTGTTCGAGACGCCGGCAGATAAATTGGATATGCTGCTCACCATTCCGGAGTCCGACCACACGCCGGTGAACTACGAGATGATCTTCTCTTACCTGTCCAGCCAGATGCCTGCGCTGGACATCAAAAAGCTGCGTAAGAGTCTGCCTCGGGCGCTGGCGAAGATTAAGCGCATCTCCGCCGAAGGGCTGGATCAGAATCAGGAACTGGGGCTTTTCCTGCACATTGCCTGCGCCATCGATCGGCTGCAAAACGGTGAAGCCATGCCGGAAAAGGGCAATCGGCAGGGCATCATCAGCCGCAACAAGCGCCTGTACAACGATTTGCGAGAGATCTTGTCCGGGCTTGAAGAAACATTTGACATTCGTTTCTCGGACGATGAGCTCGCATATATGATCGCAATGGTCAAAAAACTATAAGCATTTGTGTATAACTTGCACAATGGGAGATCCTTCGTGCTGTTCAAGCTCTGCTGAAAAGGCAGAGCTTTTTTTGTGGGTGATATGCGGATTTCGCCTTGATAAGATGGAATTATGTGTCATTTTTATTTATTCTTAAAATATTTATGAAGAACTCTTTAAGGATCTTTGAAGAAAAGTGTATAACCGATCGACCGCATTTCAAGGATGATTTTGGATAAAATTGGTGCAAATGAAAGAAAATGGTTGACAAAAAATGAGATGCTGGCCGCTTTTTTGATGGATCGCAGACCGGAGTGTTTAAAATGAGGAACATAGCGTATAAAATTCCGTCTGCACGGCCTGCCGCAGCTGGTTTGACAGAAACGGCAGGGCATCTGTATAATCGGGTCAATGAAAGCGGCACACCGCCGTGCGATGCCGCAAACCGATGAAGGAGGAATACACCTATGGCAATGACCCCCGATGAGCTGATCGACACTTCCATGATGCTGATCGTCCACTCCGGCGATGCCCGTGCCGCTGCGTTCCACGCATTGCAGGAAGCAAAAGCCGGTAACTACGAGGAAGCGAAAAAGCTGATGGCAGAATCCCAAGAGAAGGCGCTGGAGGCGCACCACATCCAGACCGGCCTGCTGACCGATGAGGGCAACGGCGAAGGCCCCCAGGTCAATCTGCTGCTGGTTCACGCACAGGACCACCTGATGACCAGTATGCTGGCACAGGAGCTGATTGCAGAGCTCATTGAGCTGCACGAGAAAAAGGCAGACAAGTAAGCCTGCCGGTGCACACATTTTTTGCAAGAAAAAGGAAAACGGAAAACGAAGCCATCCCTGTCCGTCTGTTCACACACCTGTTTAAAAGGAGGATTTTCTCATGGCAAACGAGAAAAAAGGCGCAATTGAACGCTTTGCCGAGAGTGCGTTCATGAAAAAATTGCAGGTTGGCAGCCAGAAACTGGCCTCCAACGAGATCTTTTCCACCATCTCCGGCGGCATGGGCGCTACCATGGGCCTGATCATGATCGGTGCCGTCATCCAGATCGTCTGTGCTGTTGGCGCAATGTTCGGCTGGGATACTTCCAGTGCATCCTATCAGGCATTCTATATGCCCTATAAGCTGACCATGGGCCTGATGGGCTTCTTCATGGCCTTCTCCATGTCCTGGAACTTTGCAAAACGCAAGAAGATGAACCAGATGCAGTCCGTTATCACTGCGTTGGTCAGTTACATTCTGGTGGTCTCTCCTCCGGTCTCTGCTTCCACTCTGGCAGCAGATGGCAGCGTTACTTCCACCTTTGACGCTTTGAATCTGGGCAAGCTGGGCACAGGTGGTTTGTTCGTGGCTATCATCGTTGGTCTGTGCTCTGTGGCCATCAGCAAGTTCGTCATCGACCACGACTGGACCATCAAGCTGCCCGATGCTGTGCCCGAAGGAATCGCAAATTCCTTCAATGCCATCATCCCCATGGGTGTGAACATCATCGTCTGGTACGGCATCTCCCTGATCATCTCTGCTGTTTCCGGCGGCACCCTGACCTTGGCGACCTTGATCACTGTTGCACTGTCTGTCCCGGTCAACTTCCTTACTTCCACTCCGGGTATGTTCTTGGTCATCGCACTGGCACAGCTGTGCTGGTTCTTTGGTATCCACGGCACCAGCGTGATCTTCACCGTTTTGATGGTGCCTTACATCACTGCTTACACTACAAACTCCGCATTGGCTGCCGCTGGCCAGCCCTTGCAGTTCTTCCCCGTGTTCCTGATGCTCGGCAACGGCATCATGGGCGGTGCAGGCAATACCATGCCCTTCTCTCTGATGGGTCTCAAGAGCAAATCCAAGCGCATCCAGGCTGTTTCCAAGGCATCCTTTGTACCCGGCCTGTTCGGCATCAACGAGCCTGCCATCTTCGGCTATCCCATCATGTATAACGGCCTCCTGCTGATCCCCTTCATGCTGTGCCCGCTGGTCTGCTCTGCACTGGCACTGGTTGCATGGAACCTGCACCTGATGGCTTATCCCCAGGTGCTGATCATGACCACGATGCCGGTGGTGTTCGGTACCTTCCTGAGCACGCTGGACTGGCGCAATGTCATCTACTCTTTGCTGATGTTCCCGATCTGCTGGCTGATCTGGCGTCCCTTCTACAAGATCTACGAGAAGCAGTGCATCGAAGAAGAGGCTGCTGCCGAAGCTGCTGAACTGGCTGCCCAGAACAAGTGATCTTGCAAGATCCGGGCAACCCTTACAACTGTAAATTTACCACTTTGGAACCCAAAGCCGGTTGAAAAAAGCGGGCCGGTCGGCATGGATCGGCTCGCTTTTTCGGTTTTTATCACACAGAATAAACATTTAAGGAGAAACTGAAATGCAAAAGAGAAGACTGGGCATCTCCCTGTACCCTGAGCGCAGTACCTTTGAGCAGGATGTGGCTTATCTGGAAAAGGCTGCAAAGCTGGGCTTTGACCTGCTGTTCATCGCTCTGCTGGGCGCAGGTGACCGCCAGCAGACCATCGACCGCTACAAGCCCCTGCTGGCCAAGGCCAAGGAGCTGGGTTTTGAGATCGAAGCCGATGTGAACCCCATGATGTTTGAACGCATGGGCATCAACGCCAGCTTCTTCCACGGTCCGCTGGATCTGTCTTTCTTCACCGAGCTGCAGGTGGATATCCTGCGTCTGGATCTGGGCCTGAACGATATGGAAGAAGCCTTCCTCTCCAAGAACAAAGAGGGGATCAAGATCTGCGTGAACGGCTGCAACACGCAGGATCATGTGGGTCATGTACTGGCTGCCGGCGGTGACCGTGATATGATCCTGGGCTGCCACAACTACTATCCGCACCGCTACACCGGCGTTTCTCTGGAGCACTTTGAAAAGGGATCTGCACCCATGGTCAAGCACAACCTGCGTCTGCAGTCCTTCGTTACCTCCCAAAACCCGGAGGCCTTTGGCCCCTGGCCCGTCACCGAGGGTCTGCCCACGCTGGAAATGCACCGTGACTGGCCCATTGAGATCCAGGTGGGGCACTATGTGATGATGGGGTATGTCAACGATATCATCATCGCCAACGCCTACGCCACCGATGCCGAGCTGGAAGCCATGGCCGCCGCCAACAGCACCAAGATCATGTTCCACATGACCCCGGCCGAAGGCCTGCCCGAGAGCATGAAGAAGCGCCTGCGGATGAACCTGTCCGTTCGTGGCGACAGCGGCGAGTGGATCATCCGCACCCTGGAGAGCCGTATGCTGCGAGAGGCGACCGAGCCCTTCAACACCGTGGACATCCAGCCCGGTGACGTGCTGATCGACAACAACCTCTATGGCCAGTACGCCGGTGAGGTGCAGATCGCTCGTAAGCCCATGAAGAACTACGGCAAGACCAACGTGGTGGGCCACATCGACCCTCGTGAGGTCGAACTGCTGCCCTACATGAAGGGCTCCACCCCGTTCGGTTTCAACTTCTGAAAACTAGAAAGGAAGGTGCGTCCCCATGCTTTTCCCGAAGGATTTCCTCTGGGGCGGTGCTACCGCTGCCAACCAGTGTGAAGGCGGCTGGAACGAGGGCGGCAAGGGCCTTGCCGCTTCGGACGTGCAGACCGCCGGCTCCCTGACCGAGCCGCGCTATGTGACCTATCTCGACAAGGACGGCAACCCCGGCAAGGTGATGGGCTTCCAACCCCTGCCGGAGGGAGCCCACCGGGCCGTGCTACCGGGGTACAACTACCCCTACCACGAAGCCATTGATTTTTACCATCACTACAAGGAGGACATTGCCCTCTTTGCGGAGATGGGGTTCAAGGTGTTCCGCATGTCCATCGCCTGGACGCGCATTTACCCCAACGGCGTGGAGGAAACGCCCAATCAGGCTGGTCTGGATTTTTACCGGAACGTATTTCTGGAATTGAAGAAGTACGGCATCGAGCCGCTGGTCACCATCCAGCATTACGATGTGCCGCTGTATCTGGAAGAAACGTTTGGCGGCTGGAAGAACCGCAGGCTGATCGAGCTGTTTGACCGCTATACTGAGACGCTCTTCCGGGAGTACAAAGGTCTGGTCAAATACTGGCTCACCTTCAATGAGATCAACGTGCCCCTCATGATCAAGGATTTGATCCCTGGTTACCCGGCAGAGAACATCCGGCAGGATTTCCAGCTGCTGCACCACCAGTATGTGGCCAGCGCCCGTGCCGTGAAACGTGCTCATGAGATCGATCCTGAAAATGTGGTGGGCTGCATGATCGGCGGTGGACCCAGTACCTACCCACTGACCTGTGACCCCAAGGACGTGCTGCTGGTGCAGGAAAAATTGCAGGAAGGCATCTACTACACTGCCGACGTGATGGCCAAGGGTGCGTACCCATACTTTGCACCAAAGATCTGGAAAAAATACGGCGTGAATCTGGACATAACGCCTGAAGATGTGGTAGACTTGCAGCAGGGTACGGTGGATATGATCACCTACTCCTATTACTCTACCAGCTGTGCTACCACCCACCCGGTCACTGAGACGGCAGGCGGCAACCTGAACATGGGCCCCAAGAACCCCTACCTCATGTACAGCGAGTGGGGCTGGAGCCTGGACCCGGACGGCCTGCGCTACTCTCTGAACGAGTACTACGCTCGGTATCATCTGCCGCTCATGGTCGTGGAGAACGGTCTCGGCGCTTCCGACACACTGGAAGCAGACGGCACTGTGCACGACCCCTACCGCATCGCCTATGTCAAGGCGCATGTGCAGGCCATGGAGGCTGCTATGGCAGACGGCGTAGACCTGCGTGGCTATACCCCCTGGGGCTGCATCGATCTGGTAAGCGCTTCCACCGGTGAGATGAAAAAGCGCTACGGTTTTATCTACGTGGATAAAAACAACGATGGCACTGGTACGCTCAAGCGTTACCGCAAGGATTCTTTCTACTGGTACAAAAAGTGCATCGCCACAAATGGCGAGGATCTGACCTAAAATGTTTTTCTCCGCACCTCTGTGTGCGGTGAGATGATTTGAAAGGAGCTTTTTATTATGAAAGTTTTGCTCTGCTGCGCTGGCGGTCTGTCCAGCAGCATCCTGATGAAGAAGATGAAGACCTGGGCTGACGCACACGGTGAGGATCTGGAGATTCAGGCTATGGGGACTGGCGAGGCTGTGGAAACCTGGCAGAATGGCTACGAGTGCGTGCTTCTGGCTCCCCAGGTGAGCTACCGCCTGAAGCAGCTGCAGGAGGAGATCAAGCTGCCCATCGCAGAAGTTCCCTCCCTAGATTATGCCATCGGTAATGCCGAAAACGTGATGAAGCTGGCCCACAAGCTGTGCGATAAATAATCGAGAAGAACGACTGCGGAATCATGGGTGCAAGAGATTGCACGGATATGCGCCGCAGCCTGCCCAAGGAGCATCTGGAAGGCGATTGTTGCACATCGGTTTCTCTTAATCAGTGGGCCCAGGGTTCGAGTCCCTGGAGGTGCACTACAACAAAATCCGAACTTTTTTCCGATAGGGGAAGGGTTCGGATTTTTTTGTGTTCTTCGGAAAACAGAACGAATCCATTGTTTCCCCCGAAAAATGATCCGCTGGCGTATGCAGACCTGATTCTCAATGGTGACCCGGAGGAATACTTGAAAAATGTAACCGGGAGCCACAGGCTAGAAATCTAAATGAATGCTGGACAGTACCATTTTTGAGCTGGTGTTGTCCAGCATTTTTTTGGCGTTGGCTGACCAATTTTAATGGAATCTTTATACTTCTACAATTTTCTTTACGGCTCTTTTATTTATTCCGTGCTAATCTTTATGAACACGGATAGGTAAAGGAGCTTTTATGATTCAATATCCTCGTTACAAACGGCACCGTTTTTCTTCTTTTCAGGTCATTATTGCAGGTTTTGCGGCAGTTGATCTGGTGGGCGCGTTGCTTCTGATGTTTCCGATTGCTACACAGCAGCGGTGCGTCACACCGTTCCATGAGGCACTGTTTACCTCCACTTCTGCTCTTTGTGTGACCGGTCTTGTAGTACAGGATACCGGCAGCTACTGGTCGGTTTTTGGGCAAAGTGTGATCCTTCTTCTGATCCAAATCGGAGGATTGGGTGTCATTACAGTGGGCGCTGCCTTTGCGCTGCTTTCTGGGCGAAAGATCTCCCTCA
>ERZ834859.3122-NODE-3122-length-12657-cov-5.596017_pt1 | contig 12657 bp, 9 predicted proteins | sample MGYA00519947_ERZ834859 | MGnify/ENA primary metagenome ERZ834859 (study PRJEB31850, sample SAMEA3708763) | human gut metagenome | biome: human gut; feature: human-associated habitat; material: faeces | place: China | collected 2014 ...
CTCTGGATCTTATCAAGGAAGAAAAACCAGACAGCGTAATTGTTGCTTCCGGTTCCAGAACACTGATCCTTCCGATTGAAGGAATCGACAATCCTGCAATCATTCATGGATCTGATCTCCTTGATGGTAAGAGAGCAGCAGGTAAGAAAGTTCTTGTCGTAGGCGGCGGAATGGTTGGATGTGAGACAGCTGCATTCTTAGGTGAGCAGAACCATGACGTAACAGTTATCGAGTTCAGAGATACTGTAGGTGCAGACGTGATCCACGAGCATAGAGTTTACCTGATGAAAGACTTCGAAGATTACGGAATCAAAGAAATCACAGGTGCAAAAGTATGCAAATTCTATGAAGATGGCGTAGAGTACGAGACAGCCGACGGTCAGAGACATGAGTCCAGAGGATATGATTCTGTTATCCTTTCCATGGGATTCAGAAACTACAATCCATTCGGCGAAGAAATCAAAACAATTGTACCGGATACTTATGTGATCGGTGATGCGATCCGTGCAAGAAGAGCACTCGATGCGACAAAAGAAGCATACGAAGTAGCTTCTACATTATAATCAGATAACAAATGAAAAAACATCCAGGTATACTTTTTGTATATCTGGATAACAAGAAGAAAATTTCAGGAGGAACAAGAGGAAATGGAACAGAGAATCAAAGGAACAACAGGATTAATGGCACTCATCGGAAGCCCGGTAGGACATTCAGGATCACCGGCAATGTACAACTTCAGCTTCCGTTATCACAACCTTGACTATGCTTACATGGCATTTGACATCAAAGAAGATCAGGTTCCGGCAGCATTAGATGCTATTCGTCTGTTCAAAATGAGAGGCGCAAATGTAACAATGCCTTGCAAGAATAAGGTAGCTCAGTGTGTGGATGAACTTTCACCGGCAGCAAGAATCGTTGGCGCTGTAAACACAATCGTAAACGAAGACGGAAAACTCATCGGACATATCACAGACGGTATCGGATTTGTACGTAACTTAAAAGAGAATGGTGTTGATATCAAAGGTAAAAAGATGGTAGTTCTTGGAGCAGGCGGAGCTGCTACAGCTCTTACTGTACAGTGCGCACTTGACGGAGCAGCATCCATCGCGATCTTCAACCCGAATGATCCATTCCTTGACAGAGCCAAAGGAACAGCAGAAAAACTTGCAAAAGAAGTTCCGGACTGCAAAGTAAGTGTATATTGTCTGGATGATCAGGATAAATTAAAAGAAGAGATCGCAAACGCTGATATTCTTGCAAACGGTACTCTGGCTGGTATGAAACCACACGATGACCTTTCTCTGGTTGACAAGTCTATGTTCCATCCAAACCTTGTTGTGGCTGATTGTGTATACAATCCGGAAGAAACAAAGATGGTTAAAGAAGCAAAAGAAGCAGGCGTAAAACTTGCTGTAGGTGGTAAAGGAATGCTTCTGTGGCAGGGCGCTGCAGCTTACAAACTTTACACAGGTCTTGAGATGCCTACAGATGAATACCAGAAGTTTCAGAAGGAAAACGAAGGGAAATAATTAGAAATGGGAAAGACTAAGAAAACAAATTTAGTGGTTACTTCCATTGCGTTGTACTTTACTTATTTTATTCACGGTTTTGGTGCGTCCATTATGGGACAGTACAAGCCGGAACTTTCCGGAGCATGGGGATCTGAAATCAGCGGTGTTGTAGCAGTTATCGCAGCACTGGGACTTGGACGTCTGATTTCCCTGCCATTTTCCGGACCTCTCTCTGATAAATTCGGACGTAGATTAAGCGGTATCATTGGTGTTCTGTGCTATACAGCATATTTCATGGGAATCGCTTATGCACCTAACATGGGTGTTGCCTATGCATTTGCTATCATCGGTGGTATCGCAAACTCCTTTTTGGATACCTGCGTAAGCCCGACCTGTATGGAAATTTATGTAAATAATCCTTCCGTAGCGAACATGTTTACAAAATTCTCCATGTGTATCAGCCAGTTCTTACTGCCATATATGATCGGAGCTGTCGCATCAGCAAACATGTCCTACAGAACGATCTTTATCGTTGCAGGTGTTGCAATCTTTATCGATGGTATCCTGATCCTTTTCCTCCCATTCCCGGAAAGAGGAAACAAGACAGCAGCCGCAGGACAGAAGACAAAGAGCAAATTAAAAATCACACCGGCTGCACTGGCAGCGATCCTGATCGGATTTACAAGTTCTTCTACATTTATGCTGTGGCTAAACTGTAACAAAGAACTTGGTATGTTATACGGAATGACCAGTGATCAGGCTGGTAAGATCCAGTCCTTCTATGCAATAGGAACATTCGCAGCAATCCTTTGCTCCTCTGTTCTTATCAAGAAAGGTTTAAAAGAGATCAACATCCTGATTCTTTATCCGGCAATTTCCACTGTCACACTGTTACTGTGCTACTTTATCCAGAGCCCGACCATGTGTCTGATCGGTGGATTTGCAATCGGTTTTGCAGGAGCAGGCGGTGTTCTTCAGCTGGCTACTTCCACAACTGCAGAGTTCTTCCCGGAGAACAAAGCGACAGCAACTTCCATGGTAATGATCGCGTCCAGTATTGCTAACTACACGATCTTAAGCCTTGCAAGCTACATCACTAAGGTAGGCGGAGAAGGAGCCCCGAGAATGATCCTTCTTCTGAATGCAGGTGTTACTGTGGCAGGTATTTTACTTGCAATCTTTGTAAAGAAAAACAAAGAAGCTTAGAAATATAGCAAGTTTATTAAAGCAATTTCAGACACGCTATGACGATAGTGGCTGAAATAAGAAGTCAATAATTAACCCCATGAGAGAAATGAAATCCAACCCAGCTCGGATGTGTTTCTGAGCGGATTGGATTTCATTTAAGCGACGATTGTCTAAAAATTAACAAAAAAGATAGAAAGCATACGCTGAAATATAGAAATATTCTGTAAATATTCAATAATCTGCTATCCCGGGAGGTTGCTGAATAGTTGCTAAATTCTAACAAAATAATGTTAAAGGAGAAATTGTATGGCACATACAAGAACACAAAGAAGAGAAAATGAACTGCCCTACATCCCCTTTGGACCATTTCAGATAAGACTTCCTTTTATACACTATAAGATAGAATCTGTTGAGTTCATTCAGGGTCTGATCCTGGGCGTTACGGCACTGGCTGCTGTTCCATATCTGGAGCAGTATCTGGGGCTTCCTTATGAACTGGCATGGAGCTGTGTAATCATTGAGACATTTCTTTACCTGTTACACAGTCTGCTGGGCGATCCGGTCGTACCGGGCTGGATCACACCGACACTGCCATTAACTATTGTATTCCTGGAAGGTTTCCCTATGGGAAAAGAGCGAATACAGGCAATGATCGCATTACAGATGCTGGTAGGTCTGGTATTCATCTTCATGGGTGTGACCAAACTGGCAGATAAATTTGTCCACGCAGTTCCCGATTCTGTCAAAGGTGGAATTCTCCTCGCAGCGCCTGTTACGGTTATGGCAGGACAGCTGGGAGAGGGCGGAAACATGCACAAATATCCACTTGCAATTGTGGCAGGTGTAGGACTTCTGATCCTGATCAGTTTCTCAGACAAATATCAGGAGAAAAGAAAGACAAACAAATTCCTTGATCTGGTTGCCAGATATGGAAATCTGTTCCCGTACTTGATTGCTATGGTGGTGGGACTTCTTGTAGGAGAGTTGGACAAACCAGGTCTAGAGATCGGAACTTTTATCAAGATTCCACAGTTTAAAGAGATTATTGATCAGGTAAGTATTTTTGGTGTGGGTATCCCGCCGCTTTCTATGTATATTAAGGCTTTACCACTTGCGTTGGTATGCTATGTTATCGCATTTGGTGATTTTGTCACAACAGAAACCCTGGTTACAGAAGCACGGCAGGCTCGTGATGATGAATACATTGATTTCAATTCCAGCCGCTCCAATATGATCAGCGGTCTGAGAAACCTGATTCTTTCCATCATTGCACCATTTCCGCCACTTTCCGGTCCGTTATGGGTAGGGATGACTGTATCTGTATCTATGAGATACAAAGAAGGAAAGAAAGCAATGAAATCCCTTCTTGGAGGAATGTCCTCTTTCCGTCTGGCGACATTTTTAAGCGTGCTTATTATCCCGGTAGTAAGCTTCTTCCGCCCGATCTTCGGCGTAGGCTCATCCATCACTCTGATGTTCCAGGCATTTGTATGCGCGAGAATCGGTATGGATTACTGTAAGAGCGACAGAGATAAGATGATCGCCGGTGTTATGGCCGCAGTCCTTGCAACACAGGGAACTGCATGGGCATCCGCATGGGCTCTTGCTGTAGGATTCGGACTGAATATTTTCCTGTCCAACTGGAATCCGCTTGAGAAAAAAGCGCAGAAAGAAAACAACGAGCAGTAGATAACACATAAAGAAAAACAAGAAGAACAGCTGGGATTTTGGCTGTTCTTCTTGTTTTGCGTGGAGTATTATTATTTTCATCAATTTTTTCTGCCATCTGGAACAATAAGCGGAAACAAAAGTCCGGATGACAGATACACGTATTTTATTATTTTTAAGGAGTCATTTGTGAATTCATTTATTATAATTATGGTCCGCACTTTGCGGAAACCGGTTCTTCAGTATAATTTATATAGCTGAAGAATTATAAGCTGCTGTGAATAATATCCAGCACCTGCTTTAATTCATTCACACCGATCTGTCCGGGTGCGGAAGCTTTGGAAGCAGCGCCGAAGGTGAGAGCGGAGCCAAATGTTTCACCTGTAAGGCGGCTGACAACGCCTGTTCCTGCCATGGACATGGTAATGATCGGGCGGTCTGCATATTTCTCAGACATTTCCAGAGTAGCAGAGAGGAGTGTAAGAACATCCTGTTTGCAGGTCGGCATAACAGCCATTTTCGGAATATCAGCACCGAAATCCTGCATCATACGAAGACGTCTGATGATCTCCTCCTTCTCAGGAGTCTTAAAGAAATCATGGTTGGAAGCAATTACCTTCACACCTGCCTTATGAGCAACGTCAATGATCGTTTTTACAACATCATCGCCTGTAAATGCTTCTACATCGATTAAATCTACATAACCGCTCTGAGCAGCTGCGATATTTAAAGCAGCGTAATCACTTACAGAAATCTCTTTCTCACCGCCTTCTTTGGAAGTACGGAATGTAAGGAGAACAGGGATATTTTTTAAGACTTCCTGAAGCTCTTTTGCGGTTTCTAATACCTTTTCAGTAGCAAAGACATCATCGAACCAGTCAACACGCCACTCAACCACATCAACCGGAAGAGCAGTGATCTTTTTGGCTTCTTCGAGAATGTCTGTTTTTGTTTTTCCTACGATGGGAACGCAGATCTTAGGTCTGCCTTCACCGATCACAGTGTTTTTTACCTGAACTGTGTTCATCTGTTTATCCTCATATTTTCTGTTGTATTATAGTAGTTCCGGATTATTATGGAACTGTTATAAGAATAACCGTAACATAACCGCATGATCAACAGCTTTTTGAAGCAAACTGCAGGATATGTACATTCTGCGCGGAGTAATATATCAGTACATCTCCTGCAGTACGCCGAAAAGCGGTATATATCAAATATTATGTGCAGAAAGATCAGTGAAATGATCTGTTCTGCATCACAATATGAGATATCTTTACTGAAGATACCATCAGGTATCAGTCATCATAGGAGATGTGAAGAATCTCTTTCATATGTTCGATAGGCATTGGTTCGCCTGTCCATAACTCAAATGCAGCGGAACCTTGGAATAACATCATTCCCAGACCGTTCATTGTCTTGCATCCTACCTCTTTGGCCATGGAACGCATCTTTGTTTCCAGAGGAGAGTAAGGAACATCTATAACGATCAGCTCAGGACGGAAGTAAGACTTGTCCGGAACAACGGACTGGCCTTCCAGAGGTTTCATTCCCACACCTGTAGCATTGACAAAGATAAAACTGTCATCCATCTCAGCTTTCAGTTTATCAAGGTCTGCCAGATCATAAAGAACTGCATGGCAGGATGTCTTTGTGTTGATCTTCTCTACTGTGGATACTGCACGATCCCAGAATTCATCCTTGCGGTTGAAGATTGTAATCTCAGCAACGCCATCCAAAGCAGCCTGGATTTCGATAGCAGTAGCAGCACCACCTGCACCGACGATGGTCATTTTCTTTCCGATCACGTCAATATCATTATCTTTCAGGGCAGACATAAATCCGATACCGTCAGTGATATGACCTGTAAGATGACCGTTGTCATTTACGATTGTGTTAACTGCACCGCATAATTCTGCAGCAGGAGAAAGCTCATCCAGGTATTTTCCAACCAGAGTTTTGTTTGGCATGGAAACATTGGATCCTCTCATTTTCAGAGTACGGATTGCTTTTACTGCATCCTTAATTTCATCTGCGCCAACCTCGAAAGCAAGGTAAGCGTAGTCATACCCGAGTTTTGCAAAAGCCTCATTCTGCATTGCAGGAGAGCTGGAGTGACGGATCGGGTAAGCCATCAGACCGATTAATTCAGTATGTCCGGTAATTCTTTCAGCCATTATAATATCCCCTTTCGTATTTTGTTGTAAAGGTTTTTATTGAAGGTATCCCATCTGAGTCAGTGTATTAAGGATATTTCTTCCTTCCAGAGTTCCGTCGATGATCCTTCTTGCACGTTTGCTGTCTCCGATGTTCAGGATCTCAACATCATCAGAAACAAAAGCATCGGAAAGCTCTGCGAAAAGCTGTCCCTGAGCTCTCATACCAAGACATACGAATCCGTAGTCAAATGGAAGCTCACGTTCACCTTCTGCATCTTTTACAAGGAAAGAGCTGTCTTTTACTTCCTGAAGAGCTGTCTTTGTAAGCTGAGCCACATGATGTTTCTTCATCTGGTCCTTCATGTCATTCTTTGTAACAGGATCCAGGTCACGTCCAATCTGATCCATCATCTCCACAATAGAAATCTCAGCATTTCTTGCTGCAAAGAATTCCACAACATCAAGACCAACAGCGCCGCCGCCCACAACAACAACCTTCTTGCCTGTCATATCTTCTGGATAATCATTGATGTGATTAATCATTCCCAGGATAGAAGCGACCTTGCTGCCTTCTTTGTCAATGCGGTCGTGAAGTCCTTTGATCGGAGGAAGCAGTGGTGCGGAACCTGTGGAGCTTACGATCAGGTTCGGATGGAACTTGCGGATATTTTCCGGTGTTCCTTCTGTGTTTGTGAAGATATAAAGATTCTCAAGCTGCTCTGCTCTGTGAATCAGATAGTTCGGGAAATCAGCCAGACGCTTCTTTGCAGGAATCTTAGAGATCACAGAAGCAAGACCGCCAAGAGTTTCACCCTTTTCCAGAAGGAAGGTATTACAGCCTACTTCTGCGGCTGTACAGGCAGCTTCCAGTCCGGCAGTACCGCCTCCGATTACTACAACGTTACAGTTTTTGTTCACTTTCTGATTCTTATAAACATCACCTTCCAGAACAGCCGGGTTTACAGTACAGCGGATCGGACGGTTAAAGCCGATTCTGTTTCCTGCACATCCGATGTTACAGGAGATACATTTGCGAAGGTCACATTCTCTGCCTGTAGCTACTTTGTTTACCCATGCAGGTTCTGCGATAAGACCACGTCCCATACCGATCAGGTCTGCATCGCCGTCAGCGAGGATCTGCTCGGCAACCTTCGGGTTACGGATATTTCCCATGGAGATACATGGTTTGCCGAATTTCTCTCTGACAGCTTTAGGCATATAGGAACGCCATCCGTCTTTCATGTAGTTGGCATCGATCTGATACTGGATAGAACCGTTTAAACCGCAGGAAACATCGAAGATATCAACTTCATCCTGAACATATTCCAGATATTCAAGAGTATCCTCAAGAGTGTTGCCGCCTTCCATCAGCTCATCTGCGCTGAGACGGAGCATGATCGGGAAGAAAGGTCCGACCTGTTTTCTTACTTCTTCAATGACCATACGGCAGAAACGTGTTCTGTTTTCCACAGATCCGCCGAACTCATCTGTACGTTTGTTTGTAAGAGGAGAGAGGAACTGGCTGATCAGATAGGAATGTCCCGCATGGATCTCTACTGCGTCAAAACCTGCAGCCTGGGCTCTCTTTGCGGCTTCGCCGTATTTCTTTACAATGTGATGGATTTCTTCCACTGATAACGGACGCGGGATTTCTCCGCCTTCTTTGGACGGAACATCAGATGCGGAAACCGGCTGCATATTTGTACGTGCGGAAACAGCGGAAGCACCTGCGTGGTTGATCTGGATCGCAATACAGGTACCATATTTGTGAATCTCTTCACAGAATTTGTACAGACGCGGCAGATAGTTGTCGTGGTCAATACGAAGCTGAGTAGTTCCGTTGGAACCCTGCGGAGAATCTACGCTTGCATTCTCTACGATGATCAGACCTGTGCCGCCTTTGGCACGCTCTTTATAATAATTAATGTGAAGAAAACTCATTTCGCCGTTCTGTTCCCCGTAATTGGTTCCCATAGGCATCATAACGATACGGTTTTTGATAGTCATATTTTTTACTGTGAGTGGTGTGAAAATATGCTGGTAATTGCTTTTCATTAAGTCTTTCCTCCTGAAATTTTCTGTTGGATCTATAACTGTTCAGTGCTTTAGCTGTGGCCTGAATTTCTTTGATGTGTTAATTATATAACGGGATAATCCATAAATCTAATTGATAATTCGTGCTATATAATAAAAAACATCTATGGTTTTCCGTGTACTGTCTGCGTACTGAATGAAAGCATTCGCAACTGCATCCACATCATGGGAAAATCCTGCTGAACCTGTATGGCTATAGTATTGTTTCGCCGGGCTGCGCTGAGACTTTTATACCTGTGCAGTCGGATTCGCAGACAAGTAAGTGGTATAGTTACCTCAAACACGCTCTGGTTTACAGGAGAGGGTGAAATACAGGACAATACAAAATAACCGTAATACCCTCTATTAAATAGGAAGAAATACTCAAAAAAACAAAATTTGGAGAAACCTGACAAATTTTTCTGCTATATTTTTAACGAAAATGACAAATAAATGTTGAAATTTTCTGCCGGAAAAGGTAAAATTAAAATCGGCTAAATTTTTGGGTTAACTTTTAAATATTCTCATAAAGATGGAGGGCAAACAAGAATGAGTAATGCAACACAAAGCTTAGCAGGCACAAGAATTACTTCTTTGCTTGACGCAAACAGTTTTGTCGAAATCGGACAGGGTGTAACAGCCAGATCCACAGATTTCAACATGACTGCAAACAAGGCACCATCTGACGGTGTTATCACCGGATATGGTGTGATCGATGACAAACTGGTTTATGTATACAGCCAGGATGCATCTGTATTAAACGGTACTGTTGGTGAAATGCATGCAAAGAAAATCACAAGACTTTATGATCTTGCCATGAAAACAGGCGCTCCGGTTATCGGACTTGTTGACTGTGCAGGTATCCGTCTTCAGGAAGCAACAGACGCACTGGAAGCTTTCGGACAGATCTATCTGAAACAGACACTGGCATCCGGTGTGATCCCGCAGATCACAGCAATCTTCGGAACATGCGGCGGTGGTATGGCAGTTATCCCGTCCCTGACAGATTTCACATTCATGGAATCCAAAAAAGGAAAAATGTTCGTCAACACACCAAACGCACTGGAAGGAAACAACACAGACAAATGTGACACAGCAGCAGCTGATTTCCAGAGCAAAGAGACAGGTGTGATCGATGGCGTTGGTACAGAGGATGAGATTCTTGGCCAGATCCGTTCCTTAGTATCACTTCTTCCTTCTAATAATGAAGACACAGACAATTACACAGAGTGTACAGATGATCTTAACCGCGTATGCGCAGATCTTGCAAACTGTGCAGGTGACACAGCAATCGCACTTTCCCAGATCGCTGACAACGGTGAATTCTTCGAGACAAAAGCAGACTATGCAAAAGACATGGTTACAGGCTTTATCCGTTTAAACGGCGCTACAGTAGGTGCTGTTGCAAACAGAAGCGAAGTATATGACGCAGAAGGCAAGAAAACAGAAACATTTGACGGAAGCATCTCTGCAAGAGGCGCAAGAAAAGCAGCAGATTTCGTGAAATTCTGCGACGCTTTTGATATTCCGGTACTTACACTTACAAACGCAACAGGCTTCATGGCAACCTTATGCAGCGAGAAGATGATGGCGAAATCCGTAGGTGAACTGGTAGCTGCATTCGCAGATGCAACTGTTCCGAAGGTAAATGTGATCATCGGCAAAGCTTACGGTACAGCTTACGTGGCAATGAACAGCAAATCTATCGGTGCAGACCTTGTATATGCATGGGATAACGCAGAGATTGGTATGATGGATGCTTCCCTGGCAGCCAAGATCATGTACGCAGATGCAGATGCTGCTGAACTGAATGAGAAAGCTGCTCAGTACAGAGAACTCCAGAATGGTGTTGCTTCCGCAGCAGCAAGAGGCTATGTTGACACTGTGATCAGCCCGGCTGACACAAGAAAATATGTAATCGGTGCATTTGAGATGCTGTTCACAAAAAGGGAAGATCGTCCGTCCAAGAAACACGGAACGATTTAAGCGGGGTGACGCATATGAAAATGATCAAAAAAATAACTTCTGTATTCATGACATTTCTCGTAATGGCTGCACTGGTGATCGGCAGCACTTCTGTGGTATTTGCCGCAGATAAGGTTGATGATACTGTCAAGTCCACACTGATAACTACAGCAGAGGGGCTGACAGATGCCATTGTCCAGCTGAAAGATGAAGAAATCGAGAATTACATGAGTTCAGGAGATGACTTTACAACAAGTGCCATGCAGTCCTGGCAGACATCCAAGGATGAACTTGGCGCAAAGAAGGACAGCAATGGTGAAACTACTGTAACTTTCAAAGATGATCAGTACACAGTTACTGTTCCTCTTAAATTTGAGAAAGCAGAAGCAAACTTTGTATATGTCTTTGACTCACAGGGAACACCGACTTCCATGACTGTAGATGTGCAGTATGGTATGGGTAAGACTCTTCAGAGAGCAGGTCTTAATACTCTGATGGGTATTGGAACTGTATTCGTAATGCTGGTTTTATTAAGTCTTCTGATCTCTCTGTTCCGTTTCATCCCGAATCCGGAAGCAAAGAAAGCAGCAGAAGCAAAAGCAGCCAAGGCTGCAAAAGAAGCAAAGGCAGCAGCAATCGCAGCAGCCGCTCCTGCACAGACAGCAGAAGAGAACCTTGCAGATGACGGAGAACTGGTAGCTGTTATCGCAGCAGCAATCGCAGCAGCAGAAGGAACTACAACAGACGGATTCGTAGTTCGTTCCATCCGCAAAGTAAAAAGAAACAGAAGATAATAAATGATTGGCAAAATAATCGAAAGTAAGATTATCAAGACTGTTTATCCGATATATTTGTATATGTCGAAACACACATTACTGAAAATGTATTACTAATAAGTAATGAACAGTAAGAATTGTTATTTAGGAGGATTTTAAAATGAAAAGCTATACAATTACAGTAAATGGTACAGCATATGAAGTAACTGTTGAAGAAACAGGAAGCGTATCCGCACCAGCAGCAGCTCCGAAGGCCGCACCTAAAGCAGCACCGGCAGCAGCTCCTAAAGCAGCAGCTCCTGCAGCAGGCGCAGGCGCAGTAAAAGTAACTGCTTCCGTACCTGGTAAAGTTGTTAAAGTAGCAGCAAGCGTTGGACAGGCAGTAAAAGCCGGAGACAGCGTAATTATTCTTGAATCCATGAAGATGGAAATCCCTGTAGTAGCTCCTCAGGACGGTACTATCGCAAGCATTGATGTTGCAGAAGGTGCCTCTGTAGAAAACGGAGATACTTTAGCAACAATGAACTAAGACGGGAGGTAGTCAAATGTCTTATGTAACAGAAACATTGTCCAACCTGATTCATCAGACAGCATTCTTCAATCTGACATGGGGCAATTACCTGATGATCGCAGTAGCCTGCGTATTCCTTTACCTTGCTATCAAAAAAGGATTCGAACCGCTTCTGCTTGTTCCTATCGCATTCGGTATGCTGCTTGTAAATATCTATCCGGACATTATGGCAAACCCGGAAGATATGTCTAACGGTGTAGGTGGACTTCTTCATTATTTCTACATCCTTGATGAGTGGAGTATCTTACCATCTCTGATCTTCATGGGTGTAGGTGCCATGACAGACTTCGGTCCGCTTATCGCAAATCCGATCAGCTTCCTGATGGGTGCTGCAGCACAGCTTGGTATCTATGCAGCTTACTTCCTTGCAATCTTCCTTGGATTCAACGGAAAAGCAGCAGCAGCTATCTCCATCATCGGTGGTGCCGACGGCCCGACTTCCATTTTCCTTGCAGGTAAACTTGGACAGTCTGCACTGATGGGACCGATCGCAGTGGCAGCATATTCCTATATGTCACTGGTTCCGATCATTCAGCCGCCTATCATGAGACTCTGCACAACAGAGAAAGAACGTAAGATCAAAATGGATCAGCTTCGCCCGGTTTCCAAACTGGAGAAGATCCTGTTCCCGATCGTTATCACAATCGTTGTCTGCCTGATCCTGCCTACAACAGCTCCGCTGGTTGGTATGCTCATGCTTGGTAACCTGTTCAGAGAGTGCGGCGTTGTAAAACAGCTGACAGAAACAG
>ERZ834859.3136-NODE-3136-length-12599-cov-2.415816_pt1 | contig 12599 bp, 10 predicted proteins | sample MGYA00519947_ERZ834859 | MGnify/ENA primary metagenome ERZ834859 (study PRJEB31850, sample SAMEA3708763) | human gut metagenome | biome: human gut; feature: human-associated habitat; material: faeces | place: China | collected 2014 ...
GTAAAGCTTGCAATTAAACCTTTTGATTACATGTCACTTTCTACGATTGAAACTGACCGTCCCGGTAATACCTACACAGCCGATACACTTGCACAGATATATGATTCATATAAGAAAATATATTTTATAATAGGTGCAGATTCGCTTCTTTATATTCAGGACTGGTATCATCCTGAGTATATATGCAGCCATTGTCATCTTTTATGTGCTAACAGGGACAATAATTCAGCCAGTGTACTTATAGATCAGAAACATTTTCTTGCTGATAAATATGGTGCGGTTATTGATTTTATTGATGTTCCAAAACTTCCTTACAGTTCAACTGATATACGAAAGAAGGTTGCAATGGGTCTGTCAGTAAAAGAAGATGTCGGCGAAGAAGTAGAAGAGTATATAAAGTCCAGAAAACTTTATGTTTAAGAGGTTTTATTATGGATAACAAATATATTGAACAATTAAGAACACATGTAAAAGACGCACTCCGTACAGACAACATGCGATACCAGCATACACTTGGTGTTGCTAATACAAGTGCCTGTCTTGCCATGTGTCATGGTGCAGATATGAACAAGGCGTATATTGCAGGTCTTCTTCATGATTGTGCCAAATGTGTTCCTGATAATGTAAAGATTGCTGAATGTGAACAATTTGGACTTCCAATATCAGATATTGAGTTTGAAAGTCCTTATCTGCTTCATTCAAAGCTTGGTGCATATTATGCAGCACACAAGTACAATGTTGAAGATGATGAAATATGTTCTGCCATCCAGTGGCATACAACAGGAAAGCCTGCAATGACTTTATTAGAAAAGATTGTATTCATTGCAGATTATATTGAACCCTACAGAAATAAAGCTGCCAATCTTGATGACATAAGACATATGGCATTCACTGATATTGATATGGCGGCTTATGTAATATTAGACGACACCCTTTCGTATATAAGAAAAACTGGTCGTAATATCGATACACAGACCGTTGATACCTACGAATACTACAAAGGGATTATTAAAGAAAGAGAGAATTAAGATATGGCAGATTCTAAGGATATGTTAAAGGTTATCATAGATGCCTTACAGGATAAGAAGGCTGAAGATATCAGAGTTATTGATATCAGCAATGTATCTGTTATTGCAGATTATTTCGTTATTGCTAGTGGTAGCAATACTAACCAGATTCAGGCTATGGTAGATAATGTAGAAGAAGAAATGTTCAAGGCTGGCTTCGATGATCCTAAGGTTGAGGGTTATAATACAGCTTCATGGATTCTTCTTGATTACAAGGATGTTATTGTTCATGTGTTCTCTGAGGATGACAGAGCATTCTATAATATTGAACGTATATGGCGTGATGGTAAAGAGGTTGATATTAACAGCCTGTAATTGCTGCTTAGGTGGCTTCCCAGGAGGGAACTCTGCCGGAGGTATATAGATAATAAGAACCCGCTTTCGCTCGGTCTCGGACGCAGCGGTACTAGGTTCGCTGCCTGCAGCAGCTTACCAAGTGCCGGCGTCCTCAAACGGTTTCAAAACGCCATACCCCCTCAGCCTTTCGTTTCCACCCAGCTCGCAGCCCCTGATGTGCGGTCTGGATGCCGGAGGCGGGCAGCAGTGGAGGGGTGAATGACAGACGAACGGGCAGCCAGCCTCCGGCTGGCGATCCCGCATTTAGTTAATAAAATCCGGGAAGGTGTCAGTCGTAGGTTCACGGTTTATGGGTTTGTGTGGAAAAAACCGTCTGAGGACGCCGGCACTTAGCAAATGCGAGGTGCGAGGACGAAGTCCTCGCACCGAAGCAGGAGCTTAGTGACCGCTGCGTCCGAAGCCGAGCGGGAGCGTGTTTTTGGAGCATAAACCCATAAACCGTGAACCGTCCGTCGTCTGCATACCCCACCCACCGGATTTCATAAAATAAATCAAAAGGAGATTTTATCATGGTATTTGAGAAATTAAAGGAAATTTTTGGAAGGGTTATGCCACAGTGCGACCCGGCAACTATTACAATGGACAGTGTTCTTGCAACAGATTTAGGAGTTGATTCTCTTAATATGATGTTACTTGCTATTACTGTTGAGGATGAGTTCAAGATCAGATTCAGTTCTGATGCCAAGCTTGAAACTGTTAAAGATATTGTTGATTATGTAGAAGCTAACGTTAAATAAGAGGCGCTTATGAGCAAAGTAAAGACAGGGCTTGTACTGGAAGGCGGGGCTATGAGAGGTATTTTCTCAGCCGGAGTTCTTGATTACATGCTTAAGAAGGACATTTATTATGACTATGTTATAGGTGTGTCTGCGGGGGCAGGTAATGCAGTAAACTATGTATCCAGACAGGAAGGAAGAACAAAAAAGATAATTACTCATGAAAATGCTGAAAGCTATTATGGAGTCGGACAGCTTTTCGAGAATAAGAAGATTCTTAATCTTGAAATGCTGGTAGCCGAATATGCACTTAAAGATATTCCTTATGATTTTGACACATTTTTCGCATCTAAGACAGAGTGTGAAAGTGTTGTTGTTAATTGCGAGACTGGAAAGGCTGAGTATAAAGGGAATTTTAAGACTAAAGATGAATTCCTGAAGTGTCAGATGGCAAGCTGCTCTGTGCCATTTATATGCGAACCTGTTGAAATTGACGGCTATCATTATCTTGATGGAAGCATCATTGATTCGATACCGGTTGAGAGAGCAGTTGAGAAAGGGTGCGATAAGATTGTTGTTGTACTTACCAAGCCAGAGGGTTCTAAGCCTACGGATTATTCTAAGGTAAAGAAGCTTATCGAGTGGAGTTACAAGAAATACCCAGAGCTTTGTGAGGTTATGGCACACAGAAGGCAGGCTTATGACAGGCAGGATAAGTTCATGAAAAAGCTTGTGGAAGAGGGAAAAGTCTTTGTTATCCGTCCGGAGGAGCAGATGATAAGACACTTTGAGAATAATAATGAAAAACTTCTTCAATGCTATCAGTATGGATATGACACGATGAGAAAACAGTTTAGAACATTTGAGAAGTTTATGGAGGACAAAGCCTCTCCTCGCTAGAGAGGCTCGGATTTTCCTGCGGAAAACAAGGAGGATTAATTAATGAAGGTTTTGGTAGTAAACGGAAGTCCTAAAGGACCTAAGAGTAATACTATGCAGATGACAAATGCGGTTCTTAAAGGACTTAAGGAGACTAATCCGGAAGCTGAGATTGAGCTTCTTACAGTTAAAGATATGGATATTAAGCCATGTATGGGATGCATGAGCTGTTGGGGAAAGACAGCGGGACAGTGCGTTATCAATGATGTTATGCAGGATGTTCATGTCAAGTTCATGAACGCTGACGTTATTATATACAGCTTCCCATTGTATTTCTTCGGTATGCCGGGTCCAATGAAGACATTTGTTGACAGAATTATGCCACTTATGGAGACTTACAAGGGTAAGGTAAGAGATATCGGAGATGATGCATTCCACGAGTTCCGTTATGATATGGGTGATAAGAAATATTATGTTATATCATCATGTGGATATGGAAGAACATATGAGATATATGATGCCCTTATCAAGGAATTTAATTTTATCTATGGCAAGGGCAGATATCAGGCTCTCCTTTGTCCGCAGAGTGAAATGTTTGCAATTCCACCAATGGTGAACCAGATTAATGAATATCTTAAGAGATATACAGAAATTGGTAAGGTTATGGGAAAAGGTGAGGATATTCCTCAGGATATGATTGATTATGCTTCGCAGCCAATGATTCCACAGAGAGCATTAGAGAAGCTTATGAACAATTACTGGGATGCTGTTACCCCAGAGAATCCTCTTCCGGCTCCTAATTTAAGATAAGAGGCAGGTTATGAAAACATATTACATGTTTGGCGACTCGCTTATGCGCGGGGTTATGCCGGATGAAGCGTGGAATTATCACAGCTCAGATGCAATCGGATTTGATGCAATGCAGGCACAATATAATATGAAGTTTGTCAATTACGCGATGCCGACATTCACATCAGAGAGAGTAAAAATGTGGCTTACACAGATAATGTCAAGTCATCCGGTACCTGATGTGGCATTTCTTGAATGTGGCGGTAACGACTGCGACTATGACTGGAAGTCGATATGTGATGGCAAATGTTACTATGAACACAGGCACAGAGTTGCCCCACAGGATTTTAAGAAGAATTATGAGGATATGATACATTTGTTGCAGGAAAAGGGAGCAGTAACAGCAGTAATTGCACCTCCGATTGCTATTGAAGTGTATCTTTCACATCTGCTTGAAAGCGGAATCAGCAGGGAAGTTATGTCAGAATATGTGAACTCAGTTCAGCAGATGCAGGACGAGTATGCAGAATATGGCGACATAATGAGAGCTGTCGCCAAGGAAAACGGCTGTGAAATATTAAGTCTTCGTGAAAGCTTTCTTGCACTTGATGACATGAAGGCATATTATAGTAAGGATGGGATGCATCCGAATGAGGCAGGATATGCACTTATTCGTGGTGATTTTGAAAAATATTTTGCATCTGCAGCAGGTATTATATAGAAAGATGAGGGTTATAATGTTTAATCTGCGTTTCAAATGTACTGTTATATCAAGCTGGCACATGGTGCTTCATGCTGTACCTAAGGCTAATAAGATGATTGCCAACAAGAACCGCTATTCAGAGAAAGAAAGATTTGTATATGCCAAGTGGATTATTAATTACATGAGAAAGCATGCCAGAACAAGAACCAGGGTGTATGGCAGAGAAAATATTCCAACGGACAGCAATTACATAATGTATCCTAATCATCAGGGCAAATATGATGCACTGGGAATTATTCTTGCACAGGAAAAGCCGTGTGGTGTCCTCTGGGGGAAAAAGCAGGCTGAAAGACTTATGAGCCGTCAGGTATGTGGTCTTATTGATGCAGTCGTTATTGATCTTGACAATAACCGTGACAAGGTAAGGGCTATTATGGATGTTACCAGACAGGTCAAGTTAGGAAGGAATTTCCTTATATTTCCTGAGGGAGGTTACACTGACAATAAGAATGAACTTCAGGAATTTCAGGCTGGCTGCTTTTCGTGCAGCTTACAGACTAAGACACCTATCGTTCCTATAGCACTTTTTGATTCGTATAAATCCATGAATAGCAATACATTTGAAAGAGTAGATACACAGGTACATTTCTTAAAGCCAATTCTTTATTCAGAGTATGGCGAGCTTAAGAAAAAAGAGGTCGCTGAGCTGGTTAAGAGCAGGATTGAGGAAAGAATGGCTCAGATTAAGGCTGGGAAAATTAATGAAAGCTATGAATTAATTGGATAATAAAAACACAGGCTCAGGGAAATAATATGTTCCCTGAGTTTTTTGACCAAATTCTAAAATATTCGTTTCAATGGTTGACATGTTCTAAGTACATTGATAAAATATTTAAGGTTTACTTAATAATAAGATAGTATAAGGAATAGTATGTTGTTTGGTAAAAATAAGAAAAATGCAGAGTATATCGTTGACGTACATTGTCATATAATGCCAGGGATAGATGATGGTTCAAGAGATATAACAGAAACTCTTGAGATGCTTAAGATAGCACAATCAGAGGGAATTACACACATGATTGCTACTCCACATTTTAAAAGTGGGCATCGTAATGCTTCACCGCAGAATGTTAAGGAACTTATTCAATCTGTTGGAAAGGAAGCAGCCGCACAGGGAACAGATATTAAGCTTTACCAGGGCAATGAGATTCTGTTTCATGATGAGATGTGTGAGGAACTTGATAATGGAAGGATAAGCAGAATAAACGGAACTGATTATGTTCTTGTTGAATTCATGCCATCTGATCCATATCAGTATATAAGAAATTCTCTTGATGAGATTATGAGTGAGGGATATCAGCCTGTTATAGCACATGTTGAAAGATATGGATGTATGGTTGATGACATTGAGAATGTCAGGCGACTCAGCCGCATGGGGGTAGAGATTCAGGTTAATGCATCAAGCATTACCGGAGATACAGGTAAAGAAATTAAGAAGTTTGTACATAAGCTATTAAAAGAACAGCTTGTTGATTATGTAGGAACAGATGCCCATCGTTGCGATGGCAGCAGAACACCTATGATGAAAGAGTGCAGCAGGATGCTTTATAAAAAATATGATGAGGGGTATGTTGACAGTATATTATATGGCAATGCATTTGACAGACTGTTAGCAGATACGAATAATTAAAGGAGAATTAATGATGGAAACTAATAAGAGTACAGATGAGATTGAAATCAATCTTGGAGAAATATTTGCGTTATTGCTTCATAAGGTGTGGATTATAATACTGGCAGCTGTTGTATGCGGTGCAGTAGGATTTCTTTACAGCTATTTTCTTATAACACCTCAGTATCAGTCTACAACTAAGGTTTACATCCTTAATAAGCAGAACAGTACATCAGTTACTTATAGTGATGTACAGCTTTCAACAACTCTTTCTAAGGATTATGAACAGCTTGTTACAAGCCGTTATGTTATAGAAGGTGTTATTAAACAGCTTAATCTGGATGAAACTTATGAAAGCCTTGTGGGAAAGGTTTCTGCAACTAATACAGATGATACACGAATAATTGCTATTACAGTAATAAATCCGGATCCTCAGCAGGCCCAGAAGGTTGCTAATGCGGTAAGAGATCTTGCAGCACAGCATATTACACAGGTTATGGATATTGAGGCTGTTAATGTGGTTGATTCAGCTAATCTTCCAACAAGCCCTGTTTCACCATCAGTTCCTAAGTGGACACTGATTGGAGCTGCTATTGGTATTATAATTGCGGTTGCCGTTGTTGTTATACAGCATTTGCTTGATGATTCTATTAAGAGTTCTGAGGATATCGAAAAATATTTAGGTATCAGTACACTTGCACTTATTCCTATGAATCAGGCTGAGGAAGAAACTGCCAGCAGAAGGAGGTCTCCCCGGAAAGATAAAGAGAAAGTAGTACTTGGCACTGATGATGAGAAGGCAAGAAGTTTTAAATCATCTGATATTAATAAGAACACTAATAACAAGAACAGTAAAAGAAATGCTGATGGCATAGAGTTTATGGAGGACTAGAGATGCAGGAGTTTTCAGTAAAACAGAGCAACCTTGATTTCAGGACCAGAGAAGCTTATAAGATGTTAAGAACTAACATAGAATTCTCTGGTGATAATAATAAGGTAATATTTATAACAAGCAGTACACCAAGTGAGGGAAAGAGTACAGTATCTTTTGAACTTGCTATGTCTTTTGCGCAGAATGGTATGAAGACACTGCTTATTGATGCGGATACAAGAAAGTCAGTTATGAAGAACAGAGGTAAGAAGGGGAAGATTAAATATGGGCTTACTCATTATCTTTCAGGAAAGAATGAACTTAAGGATGTTATATGCGTAAGTGATGTTCCTAATTTCTGCATGATATTTGCAGGTCCTGTACCACCTAACCCAAGTGAGCTTGTAGGTAATGAAAGATTTACTAAGATGATTGAAGAAGCAAGAGCTACATTTGACATGATTATCATTGATACACCACCAATAGGAAGTGTTATTGATGCTGCGGTTATTTCTAAGGTGTGTGATGGTGGAATTCTTGTAATCGGAGCAGGTGATATAAGCTATAAGTTTGCAAGAAAGTCAAAGGAGCAGCTTGAAATGACAGGGTGCAAGCTTCTTGGCTGTGTACTTAATAAAGTTGATATGGCAGGAAATTCTTATTATGGTAAGTACTATGGCAAATATTATGGCAAGTACTATGGACATGAGGATAATAATTAGTTATTGATATGATGGCGGCACATAAGTCAAATGTGTCGCCTTTTTTAGATTTAAGAAAGGATGTATGTATGAAGAAGATACTAAAATATACAGGGCTGTCAGTAAGTATTATTATGCTTGCAGTATCTGTGGTGTTTATAGCTCTTTTAATAAATGTAAGGGTTGTTCCGGTCAAACATTGCATCATTGCTGCAGTGGTGATTGTTATATTAACGGCAGTAACAGCATTTACACAAAAGTGGTTTGTTCCCGGAATTATTACGAAGATAATTGCCATTATTATGATTGTTGTGCTTATTATGGGAAGCATTTACCTTAATCAGACAAGACATATGATAAACCAGATTACAACAACTCAGGAAGAAAAAATTGTTATGGGTGTGTATGTACTAAACGACGGCGGATATGACAGCGTAGATATGCTTAATAATAAATCCATTGGTATAGGAACAACTGTGGATCGTGAAAGTACTGATGAGCTTATTAAAAAGATGGGTGCAGGTGGATTTATGGCGGAGTATCCAGAGTATTCTAATATAATGGAGCTGGCCGGTGCTTTGCTGCAGGGACAGATTGATGCTGCTATTATGAAAACAAGCAGTATTGAAATGATTGATGACATGGGAGATTTCACCGGGTTTGCGTCAGATGTGAAGCTTATATATAGTGGTGAATTTACAATTAAAGTGGCAAAGACAGAAGAGAATGTTACAGATAATTATCTTTCAAGTGATGATGTTATAAATGTATATATATCAGGAATTGATTCAAGAGGTGGTATTAATGAGGTGAGCCGTAGTGATGTCAATATTATCATGTCTGTTAATAAAAAGACACATAATATTCTTATGATTAATACGCCAAGAGATTACTATGTTCCGCTTTCTGTATCCAATATTGTCAGGGATAAGCTTACACATGCAGGTGTTTATGGAATTGAGTGTTCCAGAAATACTCTGGAGATGCTTTATGGTATCCAGATTGATTATTATGTAAAAGTTAATTTCAGTGGATTTGAGAAAATAATTGATTCACTCGGAGGTGTTGATGTGACACTTGATTATTCAGCAACTCTTAGTCAGGCTGGAAATCTCACAGTACATAATGGTGTTAATCATTTTAATGGTGAGCAGGCACTTGCATTTGCAAGAGAAAGATACGCATATTCAGATGGGGACAGACAGAGAGGCCGTAACCAGATGATGATAATGGAGGCAGCAATTAAAAAAGCTTGTTCTCCGGCAATTATATCAAATTATACATCTGTATTATCAGAAGTGTCTAAAAATGTAATTACAGATATGAGTTATGACTTTATTGCAGATCTTGCACAGACACAGCTTAATGATATGGCAGCATGGAATATTACACAGATAAGTGTTACGGGAGTTGGAAGTTATTCATCAACAACATATTCAATGCCAGGGTGGTCGTTATACATAATGGTACCTGATGAGGAAAGTGTGGAGAATGCAAGGGAGCAGATAAGAGATAATTATAATTAACATTTTTATTAATATTTTAACGAAAAACATAGAAACTTATATGAAGGTATGATATTATTTTATTATGAAACATACGTGTTAACTGAATAGAGAAAGGAATTGACTATATGAGAATTAAAAGGTTATCAGCGTTATTATTAAGTGCACTTCTTATTACAAGTCCTATTGGATATATGACTGTAAATGGAGACACAATTGACGCAAAAGATTATTCGCAGCAGGTACAGTCTGTGGATTCTGCGTATATAGGAAGTTACATACCAAGTAGTCTTGATAGTGATGCTCCGGTATATGTATCGGATATTGCAACATATGCACAGAGAAATGTACCATCGGCATACCCAGAGGATGTTTCTTCATATAAGAAGGAACACCCATCAAGAAATCAGAATCCTTATGGAACATGTTGGGCATTCTCGTCTATAGGACTTGAAGAATTTGACCTTATAGCTAAGGGTCAGAGAGATTCTAGTGTTGACCTGAGTGAATTGCAGCTTATACATTTTACATTTAACTCAGTTATTGATCCGCTCGGTGGAACCAAAGGGGATTATTCTAAGTATTATAATAATAATACCAACATGTCATATCTGGAAAAGGGTGGTAACTACGAGTATGCAGTAAAGAGACTCAGCCAGTGGGTAGGAGCTGTCAATGAATCAGATGTTCCATATGCTGATGCCCAGACAGTATATAATAATGGTCTTGATAACAAATATGCTTATGATTATGATGTGGCACATTTACAGAATGCATACAGGATTAATGTTAAGGAGCAGCCAGATGTTGTTAAGCAGCAGATTATGGAGCATGGTGCCGTTGGTGCAAGCTATACTCATTATTATGCTGGAGAGAACCACCTTAATAATTCATATTATGATATGCAGGGAATTGTAAGCTCAGGTGGTGGACATGCAGTTATGATTGTGGGTTGGGACGATGATTATTCCAAGGATAATTTTGCGACAACTACAAAGCCTTCAAATAATGGTGCATGGCTTATAAGAAACAGCTGGGGAGATTATTTTGATTATTTCTGGATGTCATATGAAACTTATTCGCTTGCAGATACTGTTTGGGTATTTGATATGTCAGCAGAGGATGGGCTGGATAATAATTATCAGCTTGATGGTGGGCTGCATACAGCAACAGTAGGATATTATACAGGTGCAGCTAATGTATTTTATGTATCAGAAAAAGAAGGTGTTGCATCTGAAACTCTTAAGTCAGTATCTTTATCTTTTACACAGACAGCAGATGTTGGATATACAATTGATATATATACTGACCTTAAGGATGCCACCAACCCGCTAAGCGGGACTAAGCATGCTGAGGCGAGTACAAGTGGAAGAACAACTTTTGCAGGAATACACACTATTCCTCTGGAGGAAGAAGTGATTCTCAATCCTGGGACTTATTATGCAGTTGTTGTAAATATTGATAAGAAGGCATTTGAAGTTGAATATTCGTATTCAGAGAGCACTAATCCGGGGAAAACTGATGATAAGATGGTCTGGGAAAATGTAGTAAGCTATGATTCTGACTGTGAAGGAAGCTATTATTATAATGGTTATGGCAGATATGGAAAATATTATTATAACTTCTGCATAAAAGCATTTACATCAAATAATGTTGATTTGGGTGATGTATTAGAAGGATATACATTAAGCATGGACGGAAAGATTGATATGAATTTCTACATGAATCTTCCTGATAAACTGGTTAAGGACAGCAGCACGTACATGGAATTTACTATGCCTGATGGAAATGTGTCAAAGGTTATGTTAGCCGATGCAAGAAAGACAACCGACGGTTTGTATGTGTTCTCTTGCGGAATAGCAGCAAAGCAGATGGCTGATAAGGTAAATGCCAGAATTGTAAGTAATGGCGTTAAGGGTGAAGTTCATACATACTCAGTAACAGATTATGCTGAATCTGTAATTAATGCTGCAAGTGGAGTTTATTCTGATAAAGCTGTAAATGCAGTTAAAGCAATGCTTAATTACGGAACAGCTGCACAGCAGTATTTTGGATATAACACAGATAATCCTGCCAATTCTATAATGACAGATGATGATAAGAATATGGATATGGTTGGATTCAATACATATACAGGAAAGCTGGTTAATGCAGACAGTGTTTCAGGAATAAGCTATTATGGAAGTTCTCTTGTTCTTGAATCAGATACAATATTAAGGAATTATTTTGAGTTATCAGATGGATATAATATTGATAATTATACATTTTATGTGAAGGATAAAGATGGAACCAAGAATACCCTTGTTCCACAAAAGACAGACTCTTCATTATATTATATAGATATCAGTAATGTGAAAGCGTATGAGCTTGCTGATAATGTTAATATATATGTTCAGAAGAATGGAGATAGTGAAGATAAAATAATGATGCTGGAGTATGGTGCATATGTTTATGCCAGATATGTTGATAAATATTTAGATAATACAGCCCTAAAGAATCTTATGACAGCAATGTATCATTATTGTAATGCTGCTATTGAATATGTGCATGAATAGATTAAGCATGGAATATACTGGTTCTACAAAAAACATTTCCTGATTTTTACTTTTTTAGTTGAAATATATATTGATATTTTTTATATGCAACTATATAATAATTTGCAAGGCTCATTTTGAAGTGTGAATCAGTTGTAACATTTTAAAGTGGTTTTAAGTTGATATATTAATATGCAATATGTTATGAAAAGCCTTAAAATTATTGGGAGGGTAAAATTGATTAACGTATGATTAATGTAAACAAAACCAAAGAGAGTATTCAGAACGTTTTAATATTTATTACAGATGCAATAGCACTTATTATGTCTTATTACATGTCTGGTTTTATATGGCTGATGGGAATAAGAAATAATACATTTCCATATATAATGAGTGTTCTTAATGGCAATATTATTACAATTATTATTGCTGTATTAATAGCTGCTTTATTCTGTAACATTAAAGGCGATGTACTTAATCGTGGCAAATTTGAAGAACTAGTTTCTGTTATTAAGAAAAGTCTTATTTCATCAGCTGTTATAGCTGTTTATGAACTTTTGAGCAAAACAGTACAGGGTGTTCCAAGAAGTGTGTATGTAATTACATTTTTTATGGGAACAGTGCTTATGTTTTTATTAAGGTTGCTGGTTAAAGTATATATGAAGTATCGTAATGGAGGAAAGCGTGCTAACAGTATACTTGTTGTCACTATTAAAGACAGGGCAAAAGATACACTTACTAAAGCTGTGGCAAGGAATGACTGGATGCGTCGTATAGATGGTATTGTAATTACTGATGAAGATATGAC
>ERZ834859.3140-NODE-3140-length-12590-cov-14.806382_pt1 | contig 12590 bp, 4 predicted proteins | sample MGYA00519947_ERZ834859 | MGnify/ENA primary metagenome ERZ834859 (study PRJEB31850, sample SAMEA3708763) | human gut metagenome | biome: human gut; feature: human-associated habitat; material: faeces | place: China | collected 2014 ...
CGATATGGAAAATATCTGGAACTTCCCGTCTGATTTTACAGGCAGCATTACTTCAGCAGCTGAGCGCACGGACAATACCGTATATAGTGCAGAAACCGATACCATTTATGTGTATAACCGCTACCAGCTGGCACTGATGCAGGAAGAGAATGCAGACAGTGAACCAGTCATGAGCGAAGATTATATTGCGGAAAAAGTGGGAATGGGGCAGGTTTTCACACTGGAGGATGGTTCGTATCTTACTTATAGCAAGAATCATAACTATGTGCTTGCTTCTACCTTTACAACAGAAACACCAGAGCTTCTTGCAAATCAGACAACAGCGGCTAAAACGACACAGGATATCCGCAGTGCTTACCCGTCTGATTATGAGGGAAGAAATTATTTTGGTCAGGTAGTAAAAAAGATCGGTGATAAAAATTATATTCTGATTGGAAACGAAACACAGCTTCGGGCAATCGGAACAGATGCGGAAGTGACAGAACCCATCTGGAAGGTGTATGAAACAAGAGAGAAAAAATTGGGAATACTGGGAACACTGATTGGATATACAGAGTGGACACCGGCAGCGGATACAGCAGAATACAAAACAGAACTGTATTATCCGGGTGATGCGGATCTGGCCAAATTCAAGGATGGAGATAAAGTATATGACTGGTCAGGAAAAGCATTGTATGCAAATGATAATGGTGAATATGAAATTGGGAAATCACAATATCTGGATGCTGTGACTGGTTTGAATGCTACAAAGCGTTATCTTTATGTGGGCAGTACGATCCAGGATTCTGCAAATATGATAGTAACCGCATCTGAGGACAGTCCTTCTGATGATTCTACGGAGGAGGCCTCCGGTGAAACAGAAGAAGTTTCTGGTAATACAGAAGAGACTTCCGGTGAAGCAGATGGAAATGCAAAAGGCAGTGATCTGATTGATATGGTTCCGGCAGAAAACAATGAAATATCTGTAGCAGGAAATGATGATATTTCTTCAGAATCTGCAGTATCGGACACTACTGTATCAGATACTGAAAACGAAAGCGAAGAGATTTACGACGAAGATGTTCAGGAAGATACAGGTGCTTTTATTGGTGATGAAAATGAAAGTGAAAGTGATTTTTCAGATGATGCGGATGCGCAAAGTATACCGGTTGAAGAAAATAAGACCTACGTTCTTACTTATGATATAAGCAAACAGACTAATAAGGTGAATATTGCAGGCACCGGATATAAATACAGCAAGGATGCGAATTACATTATCTTTCGTGATATTGATCTTTCCAAAGCGGGTACCAATTCTAATGGGGAAGATGATAACTGGGATCCTATTGACAACTACCAGGGAAACATGGAAGGCCGAAAGGGAATGGTTGAAGGTCAGAGTATAACAATCAGCCATATCAATATTTCACAGGCTAATCCAGTTGATCAGGACAAGCAGGCAGAATATGGTATCGGATTTTTCAGAAATCTGACGACCCCGTATTCTACATCGCTGACAATATCCCAAAATCCAATCACTGTGAAAAATATGACGCTTTCAGATGTGCAGGTTTCCACGACTACAAAAAATGTCAAACAGGATTTCAGTTTGATAGGAACTCTGCTGAAGCCTTTACTTGGAAGCTTAAGCGGACTTAAACCGGATCCACAGTCTCTGGCAACCGGAGGATTTGCTGGTGTTGTAAAAGGAAATATCCAGATTGAAAACTGCAATGTGGAAAATTTACATGGAGTTTCCAATGTAAATGACCGGACCGGTGGCTTCGCAGGTTATGTCAGTGGTATGACACAGTATGATTTGGTATCAAGTGGCTTAGGAGGTCTGGTTGATACTTTAACAAAAATCCTGAATCTGATTCCGCTGCTTGGAGTCGGTGATTTGCTGACTGTCCTTTTAAATGGAGGATTGCTCAGTGTAGGCAAATTGATTCCGATTGGTTATGTGAATCCGGTGTTCAGTAATTGCTCAGTATCCGGTAGTGATACGATATCCGGGCAGAACTATACAGGTGGATTTGCAGGTGAAACAATCGGTGTTGTAATGACCGGATGTTCAGTGAAGGGTACTGAAAACGTTAATGGTACAGATTACTCTGGAGGATTTATTGGACGTGCTTCCAATGCAGTTGTTGCAGGTGCACTGGATCGTCTGGGAATTCAAATTGCGGATTTTCCGGTTAATACAGTAATGCTTGGATGCAGTATTAATGGCAGTGCAAATGTATCTGCAACAGGAGGTTCTGGTAAGGAAAGTGGTTATGCGGGCGGATTTATAGGAGAAATGCGTAACAGTTATGCTGTGGATTGCAGTATTTCTTCTCTTGGTACAGTGTCCGGAAAAGATTATACCGGAGGATTTGCAGGTCTGGCAACCCTTGGTGCTGTTACATCTATTGATGAAAATAAAGGTCTGCTTGATCTGGTGAAAAAACTTCTCACAGGTTTATTAAACGGTACTACTACGGATATGGATATCTTGAATCTTGTAGGACTTCGACCTTCCGTTATAAGTGGATGCACCATTAGTGGAAGTACGATATCCATAACTGCCAGTGGTAAAAATGCCGGAGGACTTGTAGGATATGCCGGAGCTGTTCAGGTTTCTAATACTTCAGAACTTGCAGACGGTTCAAAATCGACTACAAAAGCCTTGAATCGTGTACTTGCAAAAAACAGTATTTCTTACAGTTTTAATGATCATTCTAATAGTATTATTGCATCAGAAAGCATGTCCGTTTCAGCATCAGAGAATGCCGGAGGAGTCTTAGGTTACGCTAAAATGACCAGTGTCAGTGATGTCCTTGGCGGAACAGTTACAGCAGCAGACTACATGCGTTTTGAATGTAAAGATTGTTCCGTAAACGGAGGCTCTTCCGGGCTTACTATTACTGCGTCAGATCAGGAGAATGGTCGTGCCGGAGGTGCTATCGGTTATGGAACAGGTGGAGAAGTAAGGAAAACATCCGTCACAAATCTGAATTCCGTAACGGCTGGAAAGTCTGCAGGCGGTTTTGCTGGATATTTCGGAAGCGGTACCCTTGCCAATGTTGGTGGTATTGAACTTCTTGGATTACCGCTTTTGAAAATTGACAGCCTTCTTTCTGTAGGTCAAATGATTGAGACGTTTACAGTTGACAGTACTGTTACAGGTGTTTCGTCAGGATATAGTGTGTCTACTGAAAATGAGCAAGGTTATAGCGGTGGCTTTATTGGAGAATGCATTAGTGGAAGAGCAAGGGACACACAGATCAGCAACCTGAAAACGGTTACTGCATCTGCAGTATCCGGAAAAGCCGGAGGCTTTGCAGGTTTTGCCAAAGCCGGAGATGCATTAAGTGCCGGAGATTCCACTACATCACAACTGACAGGAATTAAATTAGAGAATCTGCTTGGAGTTGTCAGTGCCCTGAGACCGGAGTTCAATAATACTTCTATTGCCTATGTTTCGAATGGTTCTGACCCTCAGGTATCCGCTGATATGGCGGGCGGCTTTGTGGGAGACGGACAGGCAGTAGATATCAACTATGGAAACAACAATTCCGGATTCAAAGCAGTCACGAATAGCGAGAATGAAACAACAGAAGGCGAGACTGGTGCGATTGCAACAACAAATATTACCGGACTCTCTTATATAAATGGAACCAGCTATGCCGGTGGTTTTGCAGGAAGGCTGATGCCTGGTGATGTGGCACAGACAGGTTCTATTAAGTTACTGGGTCTTTTAAATGTAACGCAGCTTCTCAGTGTTATGGATGTGGCGTATCCGAGAATTTCCGATTCTTCTATTGAAGGAAATAACTTAGTTGTAACAGCATCCGGAAAAAATGATGATGTGGCGCTTGGAGATGCCGGAGGATACATCGGTAATGGAAAAGCAGTTATGGTCAAAAACTCTGATGTGACCAATGTAAAAGAAGTCACAGCACCGTATCATGCCGGGGGTTATATCGGAATCATGCGGTCCGGAAGTGCAGCGGAGGCAGGAGATGCCACAGGAGATCTTTTGAACAGTGTTCTTGGTAAGATTCTGAGTCTGAAAGAGTTGGCGAGTGTCTTGCAGGCTGCATCCAGCAAAATTACAAATTGCAAAGTTGCTGGTACCGCAGATGGATTGACTGTTACAGCTGACAACGGATTTGAAAACGCAGAAGGCTATGCAGGTGGCTTCGTTGGAGAGATGCAGAGCGGTCATGTAGATAATTCAGCAAATGCTGCTGATTCCGGAAAAGGAACGGCAGTAGAAAATCTTCTAAAAGTAGAAGGTCTTCGTTATGCTGGAGGGTTCGGAGGTCTTGTAAAAGCTGGAGCAGTTGCAGAGATTGGAGCTAAATCATCAATTCTTACAAAACTGGTTGATCTGACAGGATTACTATCCCTGGTCAATGCTTTTGTTCCGGTGATCAGTAATGCCAGTGTTAATTCTGTAGAAAAAGGATTTACTGTTACCGTTACAGGTACTCTTGAAAAAGATAGCACCAACGATGCGGATGCTGGAAGTGCCGGAGGCTTTATCGGATGCGGAACTGGTGTACAGATCAGCAATTCCGATGTAAATAAATTGCAGCATACAGGTGTCAGTGAGCCAAAGAATCTGCAGCAGGAAGATGGTAGCAGTTATTACGGAAGCGACAGTGCATATGCGGTAAGTGGTTATCGCTATGCCGGCGGCTATATTGGGAAAGCTGCTATGGGAAGTACGGCGGCTATCGGAGGTGCAAGCGTTCTGGATCATGTACTTTCTGCTACAAATCTGTTATCAGCATTGACCGTAGTTGCATCTATCATAGACAGTTCAGATGTTTACGGAGCAACAGGTGGATTTAATGTTCTGGCAACTAACGGAGAAGGTGATACAGGAAAAGCCGGAGGATATGCAGGAGAACTTCTAGGAGTACAGATTCAGAACAGTAATTCTTATAACTTTGCACATATCATAGGGCGTGAAAGTGCCGGTGGATATGTTGGAACCATGGAGCCGGGGAGTGCGGCAGATGTGGTAGATGGATTAAGTGCTCTTGGAGGACTGATCAAGGCAGATAATCTTCTTGGAGTTTTACAAGCCTTTGTTCCAGTAATCAAAAACAGTGAAACAACAAGTATTCCATGTGGAGGTGCTGTGAGGGCTCAGGCTGAGAGTGATGATGGCATTTACCGTGGACTTGCCGGAGGATATGCAGGTTACAACTACGGCGGTCAGATCTGGGGGAACAATACGGATAACTGGAAAGGCTCTGAATATACAGGAACCGTAAGGGAATGTGCAGCCTATCGTATCCGATCCGTATATGGAACAGAATATGCCGGAGGTTATACTGGACTGATGCGGTGTGCGAATGTTGCAGATACAGGAAGTCTGAAGGTTTTATTTGGTCTTATCAAACTAGATAATCCGCTGACGCTTCTTCAGGCAGTGTATCCGACAGAAAAGAATACAGCTGTTTATGGACCGCTTCGTGGACTGGATACGGATACCTGGAACAAATGGGTTGGTGCTGTCGGTTCTTATGGAAGTTACGGTAATAAATTACAGGCACTTGGTGAAGTCAATGATCAAGAACAGTTAAATGAGATCATTTCTCAGTATGCATATGGATACGCAGTCACAGCAGGAAGGAGCATTCTGGCAAGTAAAGCAACACAGGGCGGTTCTGCCGGAGGCTATGTAGGCCGTATGGAAGGCGGTACCGTGACAAATGGAACTGCAACAGATCTTCAGTCAGTGGAAGCCTTCAGAAGCAGCGGTGGATTTGCAGGTGAGATGCTTACCGGTTCTGTGGCAAACACAGGTGACGTTTCACTGGCAGGCCTTAAGATTATAGGTGCAGACAGTCTGGCAGCATTAAAAACCTTTGTGCCGGTTGTAAAACAGTCACATGTGGAAGGATATCGTTCCGGCGCAAGGATTAAAGCAACCGGTATTGCAGACAAAGACCCGGCTGGATTTGCCGGAGGCTATGTGGGAAGGATGATCGGTGGACAGATCTGGGGAGATGAAACTACCTCCTGCAGTATCACAAATTTAAGGCGTGTAGATGGAACTTCCTATGTAGGCGGTTTTGCTGGAAAAGTAGATCCAGGTAGTGTGGCAGCTATTGATACAGCTACAAAGCAGGGACTTTTGAATAAGCTTCTGGATGTTCTTATGGTAAATGCTCCGGCAGAACTGATTAAGGTTCTGAATGCTACTGTTTCCACCATCCGCTGTGCATCTGTGTCAGCCTGGGATGACTGGGGCGTGATCGTAAACGGAACCTATCAAAATGGCAGCAATACCGGGTACGCAAAAGCAGCAGGAGGATTTGCAGGAAGTCTCTGCGGAGCGATCCTTGGCGAGAAAGATAATCTAGGAAGCGAAATCCGTGCAGACAAGATCCGTTCTGTAGTAGCCGGTGAATATGCGGGTGGATGCTTCGGTATTGCGGATGTTTCCGGTGCTGCAAATATTAGTGCAGGTAATGAGACCTCGGTATTACAGTATCTTTTAAAACTTGGAAGAACCGATGTGCTGGATGCGTTCCGAAGTTATGTATATTACGGAAATGTCACAGGCAGTCCCGATGCAGGGCTTGGCGTCAGTGCTAACACAGCAACAGATGCAGGACAGAATAATCAGGTTACATACAGCGGAACAGCTGGCGGATTTGGTGGTTCCCTGTTAAATGGATCTGTCAAAAACAGCAGCGTAACAGGATTAAATTATGTAACAGGCCTGAACAGCGTAGGTGGCTTTGTAGGATACTCCGGAAAAAGCGGAGTTGTAAAAATGGAGAAGCTGGATGTGCTGGGAGATAAATTTGGACAGCTTCTGGGCGGTGCCCTCGGCGTTCTGGATATTTTTGGTTCCCACATAGATGACAGTAGCGTGACAGGAGTGCCTGGTGGTTATACGGTTCAGAGTAAAGGCGGAAAGGAGCAGATCGCCGGAGGATTTATCGGCTACGCAAATCTTGCCAGAATGTCAGGATGCAATGTAGGAGATGATCAAAATCAGGAAAACAGCCTGAAACTGGTAGAATCCGGTGGAACAGCCGGAGGCTTTGCCGGAAGAACAAGCTTTGCCTATCTTGCAGATGTAAAATTGGATTCCACAGTGGTGGATGCATTATTCGTAGTTCTGGATCAGCTTGTAAGGGCATTGTATTTGGATAAGATCCAGGATTCCGACTTGTTGCATATTAATCTTGGAATTGTGAAGGTTGATGCGCTGTATGAAGGAAATCTTCTCCATGTGAATCTGTTGGGACTGGATATTTCTGTAGGACTCTCAAAGAAGTCAACGGACAACAACCAGCAGACAGATCTTGCAATTATTACGATTGGAGATTCATCCATCAAACTTCCATGCGATGAAAATGGACTTTTGAATGATGATGATACAAAATCCAATATCAGTGTCAACCTGATCAAGGCAAACAGAACCAGGATCACGGACAGCAATGTGTATGGAATCAGCATCGGATACAATGTTTACGCCGGCGGTGCCGGAAATGAAGCAGATGGTACTGCAACAGATGGACGAAGCGGAGGTTTTGTTGGCTACAACGACGAAGGTCTGCTGAAAAATAACAACATGTATTACTGCGACGTGGTTCGTGGAACATCTAAGCTAGTGGGACCATTCAGTGGAAAAAGTGATCTGGAGACTGTATATGACAAGATCAATACGAAACTGGATACAGAAGGTGAAGATAACACTTACCGTATCTACAGAAAACCGACAATTACGGTCAATGAGATCAAAAAGAATTCTAAACTTCTGACAGATACGTTCAGTCAGGAAAATGGATGGAGCATCTTTTCTGTAAAACATGTGGTGCAGGTAGATACGTATGACACCTTGCAGAATGCAGTCATGGCAACAAAAGATTCTTCTGAAACGGCAGATTTGAATGCTTATATATCAGATGCGAAAGCGGTTTTGATGTCAGATGCCAAAACTACAGTAAATACAGGGGATAGCACGTCACCGGAACCATCTGATACACAGGATCCATGTGATGAATTTGTAAATCTGACCATTAATAAGGTATGGAAAGATTTCCGAAATATGGATGGTATCAGACCTGATTCCATTACGGTCACGATTTCCAGAAGCTGGACGGATGCAGAGGGAACGGAACATACAGAAGTTGTGCCGGGATATGAAAACTATGAAATAAAAGGTGATATCTCAAAATCTACATGGCAGAAAGTGGTTGAAACTCTTCCAGCCTACATAAAAGATGATGCTGAAAAACCGCATTATTATGAATATTCTGTTACGGAAACGGAAATAAAAGGATATACAACTACAATCGAAACTTCTAAAGATGGATTTACCTTCACGATTATCAACCGACATTTTGCATTGCTTCCGGATACCGGCGGCGAGGGTATTATGATGTTTATCATAGCAGGTGGTTTGTTGTTAGCATTCCTGCTTTATACCGGACGTAGAAAAAAACGGAAACAGACGATGTAGGAAAGAGGGAGTAGGGTCATGAGAGAGAGATGGCTGCGTAGGGAACTTCCACCGTAAAGGCTGAAGGAATCCCCAGCAAACCAATAAAAAATCAAAAGAAAGTGAGAAGAGGAACATGAAGAAATTAGTATCAAGATTTATGGCAGTTCTGATGGCAATGACCATGATACTGTCTATGAGCATGACTGCATTTGCAGCAGGGGATGCAACAAGGTTAACAGGTACTGGTAAACTGACAGTCAACAATACAGTAGCAGGAAAGACTCTGGATCTGTATCAGATTTTTACAGCAACAAAAAATGAAGCGGGCAATGTAGCATACACATTAAATCCTGAATATGAGGGATTCTTCCAGAACAAAATTTCTGGTGCTTCTACATCAGCAGGTGAAGAATTAAGTGAGAAAGCTTATGATTATGTCAAAGAACAGGTTGGCAAAGATGGAAAGAACGGTGTAAATTTTGCAAAAGCAATGCTTACATGGATTCTTTCAAATACTAGTACTGTAGATGCTACTCATAAAGCTGTAACCACAACCGATAGTTCTACAGTAATTAGTGATCTGGCATATGGATACTATGTAGTTTATCCATTAGGTGCAACAGATACCTCAGCAGCACCTGGAACTGGTCAGGATTATACATCCGTAGCATCTTTAGTCAGCGTTACAGGTACTGATGCTACTGTTAACATGAAGAGCAATTACCCGACAGTAGTAAAAAAAGTAAATGACAACAAAAATGCAGATGATGTCAACATTGGTGATACTGTGACTTACACACTGACATCTAAAGTACCGGATATGACAGGTTATACTTCTTATGTATTTAACTTCAAGGATACATTATCAACAGGACTTACTTTTAAAGAAATTACCTCTGTGAAAGTTGGAGATACTACAATTACTAAAGTAGAAGCAGGACAGGAAGCAAACGATACTTATACATTAACACAGGCCGGACAGAACATTACAATTACGATGAACAATTTCCTTGCTTCTAATAAAGACAAAGCAGGACAGGAAATTAAAGTAACTTATAAAGCAACTTTAAATAAAAATGCAGTAACTGGTTTTGATGCAAACAAGAACTCTGCTACTATTGAGTACAGCAATAATCCGGGAACAACTGATAAAGGTGAATCCGAACCAAGCATCGTAGATGTACATACTTTCAATTTCACAATCTTCAAATATTATTTAACAGGTGAGACTAAGAATGCACTTGCAAATGCAGAATTCGAGCTTTACAAGGCAAACGAAGCAGGCGATGCAGCAGATGAAAATGCGAAGATTAATATTGTAGACGAAGGAGAAGGGGTATACCGTCAGGCAACACCTGAGGAAGTAACAGCCACTAATCCTAAATTTGAATCCGCAAAAATTGTATCTGATGCTGACGGAAAAGTTCTTGTAAAAGGTCTTGAAGCCGGAACTTACTACTTAAGAGAGACAAAAGCTCCAGACGGATATAATAAACTTCTCAGCGACATTAAGGTTGAGATTAAAGCAAACTATGATAAAACAACTGGCAAACTGACAAGCTATTCTGTTGACTACACATACAATGGAAAAACAACAACAGGTACTGCAATCACAAATAAAACTGATTCTCCAGAGGTAGCTGTAGAAAACAAGACAGGTGCACAGCTTCCATCCACCGGTAGCAAGGGCGCACTTATGGTAACACTGGCTGGTATCGTTCTTTTCGGTGCATTAACAGCAAGCAAAGTCTTTGGTAAAAAGAAAGCAAAAAACTAAGACATTCTGAAGTTTAAGAATGGATAAAAAGACAGTTCATCTTCCCGGTATCGTACCGGGAGGATGTCTGCTTTTTCTGAAATGTTCAGTGTAAACTGAGTATTTCAGAAGAAACAGACGAAAAGGTGAAAGATATTATGAAGAAAGTAGTGAAAATACTAAGAGGAATCGGATATTTGCTGGCATTTTCTTTAATCCTGTATCCGGTGGTGAGCAATTATATCAATCAGATGAACAGCACAACCATTGCTACAGATTATGAACAGGAAGTTTCTCATCTGTCGGAAGATCAGGAAAATGCCATGATCGAGCAGGCACAGGAATACAATGAAAGCCTGATTGGAATTGGTTCCATAGCAGATCCATTTTCGGAAAGCAATGAAAATCAGACAGAAGATGATGTGTATAACAATCTTTTGAAAATTGATGATACCGGAATGATGGGATATATTGATATTCCAAAGATAGATATTGTTCTTCCGGTCTATCATGGAATATCTGAAAAGGTGCTGCAGTCAGGTGTGGGACATCTGCCAAACACCTCGCTTCCGGTAGGCGGTGAGAGCAGCCATGCTGTATTATCCGGACATCGGGGACTTGCAAATGCCAAAATATTCACTGATCTGAACAAGATGGAGATTGGTGATGTATTTTATATTAAAGTACTTCATCATACCTTTGCCTATCAGGTGGATCAGATCCTTACGGTACTTCCGTCAGATACGGAGGCCTTGCAGATTGAAAAAGGAAAAGACTTAGTAACACTGGTCACATGTACTCCGTATGCAGTCAACACACACAGACTGCTTGTCCGTGGCACCAGGATTCCGTATGAAGAAGCACAGCAGATTGATGAGGAGGTTGGACTGAATCGCACAATCCCATTCAATATGATCCTGTTGATTGCTGGAATCACAGCTGTGATCATCATATGGGTGAGCATAAAACTTTATAAACACAGGAAGGAGAAAAAACATGAGCAGAAAAATCGACCATAAACGAATCTACATCTGTATGATCTGTATGGCTTTGCTCCTTCTTACGTTCCCTGTGTCTGCAAGTGATCAGGGAAGCATATTGCTGAAAGCCACTGCGGAAGACGAGTCCACGGTATATAAACTGAGCAATACAGAATTTATGATGTATCAGGTTGGAACATATAAGAATCATTCATGGGTTTTAAAAAAAGAGTTTGCCGATTCCGGAGTTGTATTTGATTTTGAGGATTCCTCCGCCCAGGCAGAAGCTGCAAAAAAACTAGAAAAATATGTAAAGGATAACAGCATCAAAGGAATATCTCAAAAGACCAATTCAGATGGAGAAGTTATGTACAGGGATCTGGAAAAAGGAGTGTACCTTTTTATCCAGACGCACAGCACTCATATTGGAGACCAGGTATATCAAAGCGAACCTTTTATCATAACAGTTCCTGGCTGCTATGATGGTCAGATAATCTGGGATGTAACAGCGGAACCAAAATTTAAAAACGAATCAATACCGCCAATTACACCGAATACCCCACCAGTTACAGAAAAGCCAGCCGGAGGTGGTAATAACAGCAGTCACACCACAAATGTAAAAACGGGGGATGATACGGATATATTCATGTGGCTTTCCCTAATGGGATTATCTGTAGCTGTATTTATTATTTTCAGAAAAAAAGCAAAGAATTAACAGGAGAAGATCGGGGAAACCCGGTCTTTTCTTGTATTCATTCGGCTGATATAAAGCAACGATGCCGGCACAATGTCATAAGTAATATATAAAACTCTGATGTACATGTGATTAAAAAGAAACTGGGGATGAGCCGGGCAAGTTTTTACCGGAAGAAAAAAGCAGCGCTCCGGCATCTGGGATATTATTTTGGGGAAATCGTAGTGCCGCAGTCTGCAAACAAACGATATAAGCCATCTTTCTTTTCTAGAAACAGAAGAATATATCTGAAAGAGCCTGATGGAATTTCCCCTTTCCACCAGGCTCATATATAATGGAATACTCCCCTATTCCCCTTATTATTCCGCAGATTCTTCAGCTGCAGTTTCTTTCTTTTTCCTGGATTTGCCAGGAATCATTTTATGACCAGAGTAAATGGCCATAGCCATGCAGATCAGTGAACTGAATGCAAAATATTTATGAGCTGATTTCATATTCTTATAGCCAGTGTAGCAAGTTCCGATCATGGAAACCAGCGTACCGATAGACCAGTATTTATGTGATTTCATTTGAACCTCCTGAGCTTTTTTAATATCATACATCTTTTTTAGAAATATGCAAACTGGAATTTTCAAATTAGTCTTTGCAAATAACCTTTGAACCTTCACCATCAATTACAATTCCCTGACGGTTGTTAATTGGGCATAGATTCAAATC
>ERZ834859.3150-NODE-3150-length-12543-cov-12.512012_pt1 | contig 12543 bp, 14 predicted proteins | sample MGYA00519947_ERZ834859 | MGnify/ENA primary metagenome ERZ834859 (study PRJEB31850, sample SAMEA3708763) | human gut metagenome | biome: human gut; feature: human-associated habitat; material: faeces | place: China | collected 2014 ...
CCCGGAAGAAACACCGGCGGCTACACTGGCGCGAACGACACAGAGTGAAGCTGCGCTGGGTGAACAGAATCAGAGCCGTTTTCAGATGTTACGGTTTTTAGTAGAAGTATATGTACTTTTAATGATCCCGGCAGTTATTCTGCATATGGCACTAAAAAGATTTAGCAGCCATATGATCATACTGTGGCAGAATATAAAATACATACATCTTGTTGATGGTAAGAAGGCAAAACGTATTCCTGTAATTGAATAAAAAGATGATATTACAGGAGGCGTATTAACGTGATAGAAAATAGAATAAGTGACAGAGCAAAAATATTACTGATCGATGAGGATACAAGCATTTCTTATTTGATCCGCAGGGCAATGGAAAAAGAAAATTACAAGATTTATATTGCAGGAAGTGGAAAACAGGGAATGGAGATGAGTACCGGTGTCTGTCCGGATCTGATTCTGATGGATAATAAATTTTCTGATATGGAAGGGATCACCTTGATCCAGTGGTTCAGGGAGTGGACGGATTGCCCGATTATAATCCTGTCGGAACGGAGCAGCTACCTTGATAAAGTGGAGGCATTATATGCCGGAGCAGATGATTATATGGTAAAACCGTTTCATGAGAAGGAACTTGCGGCACGGATTTTTTCCGCATTACGCAGAAGAATTTCGGCAGGTGCGCATACATATTACGAGGCAGGAAATCTTAAGGTTGATTTTACAAAAAGACAGGTTTTGCTTGGAGGAACGGAGGTTCATTTTTCGCCGGTGGAATACCGGATCATAGAAAGTCTTGCGTTAAATTCTGGTACGGTTGTAACATATCAGATGCTTTTGGAAAAAATATGGGGACCATATGCAGAGCAAAACAGCAGGATTCTTCGTGTCAATATGACGAATATCCGGAAAAAAATAGAAAGTTCTCCTTTAGAACCGGAGTATATTACAACGGTCCCGCGGGTAGGATACCGGATGTTGGAGAGTCAGGCTGAGAAAGGTGGCATGCAGATGCTGGAAAATCAGACTGGCAGAAACATGAAAGTGATGGAAGGTCAGAATATCAGAAATGGTATCCGTATGATGGCATAAAAATAAGCTGCACACAGAGGTGTGCAGCTTATTTTTTTCTGGATGTACGATAATCTTTTGACTGACAGTAAGAATCGTAAATTGCGTAAACAAACCCTCCGATGATAATGCCAATCCCGATGACAGAAAAAACGATTTCAATGCCTGTCATAGTAAAATCTCCTTTTCACTGTATTTTGCTCAATCGTTGTTTTCCATTTCTTCAGCGATGCGGACGAGGACTTCCACCAAGACGGTGCCAACCTCTTTGACGATTTCGGACCAAAAGTTCATAAGGCTTTCTCCTTTCTGCGCAGCTGCGCTTTAAAATACGATGGTAATAATGATAGTGATGGTGCGGAATAACAAAGTGCTCACCTCCAGACATAAAAAGCCCCTGAGTCTTTCGGCTCAGAGGCTTTGGATCATGATTATTATATCTGGGTGAGATTTTTTGAATTGCTTGATTATGCGTTTGATTTTGAAAATAACTGCCGCACTTTCGGATAAAACGATGTGCAACAGCCCTTTTTTCGTAATATTGATTTCCGTGCAGCCATCCTGCAAGGCGGACCGGAAAATGCAGTTTTGCCTTGCGCCACAAACAGACAGCAGATCCTTGAAGGCTGGATGATTTGGATAATCTGGTGGGACAATACGAACCGTTATAAAGACCGGAACGATCAAAGACAGCGCAAACAAATTAGACCCACCAGATCAGCTGGTGGGTCTAATTGTTTTTTACCTTCTTATTTTACACCTTTTGGCCATCCAGTACGGAGTGAAACGTTAGTCTTTTATCCAGCAGGCTGCCGATAAAGGCGATGCCCTTGCCCATGGTGCAGGCGGCGACCACAGTGCCGATGCCCAGACCGCGGATGGCACCGACGCCCACAAAAGTGATGACAGCGGTGGTGATCAGACAGGTCAGATCAAAGGTGATCTTGACCCGGGCGTAGGGGAGCTTTGTGATGTCCGCCATCTCCCGGGGGAACAGATCGGTGGGGGTGATGGGCAGGCCGCAGCGGTTGCCCAGCGAGATACCGAAGCATAGGATCAGGTAGCTCAGTACAAAGTAGAGCACCCGCATGGGGATGTTCAGGGGCAACGCGTCGATGAACGGCTTTTCAAGATCCATCAATTTGCCGAACACAAAGCCGACCACAAAGCTGAACAGGTAGCTGGGTATGAACTTCCGGCGCAGCAGCATCAATACCAGCACCAGCAGGCCCTGAAACATGTATGTCCATGTGCCCAGCGTCAGCTGGGGGAACACCTGTTGGAAGCCGTAGGGTACACTGGATATGGCCGAAATGCCGGAACCAGAGTGCAGCATCAGCAGCACACCGGCGCTGTTCATGATGACCATAGCAATCAGTGCAAGCTCACCGCGGACTGCAAGTTTATTGGATTCGGATTTCATGGGCTGAAAAATACTCCTTTTGCATTAAATATCAGCGATGCACTTTCAGGACTGATCCTCAAGGATGCGGTGGATATGCAGGGCCAAATACAGCCGCTCCTGATTGGTGATCTGGGTCTGGAACTGCTCTGAGACGTAGATCTGGATCTTGTCTACGCAGGCAAATTCCTTCTGACACACCGGGGCGATCTGATCATACAACAAAGGCGACGTGTCCTCCGGCAGCTGATTGTGACTGACCAGGCGCTGAACGAAAAGCCGGATGTGGGTGACATAACGGGAATAGGAAAGGCTGTCCTCGTTATAGGTCAGGCCAAGGGTATACTTTACGATATCCAGCACGGCGCTGACCGCATGGGCGATGATAATGTTCTGGCTGTTGCTGGGGTTGTCGTACTGGGCGTTGATGAAGTGGAACGCGATATTGCCCGCCTCGTCCAGCGGCACCTCCACCTTCAGCTTGCGGCTCATGAGCTGGACTGCGTACTCGCCCACCTGAAATTCCCGGGGGTTGAACTTCTTCATGTCCAGCGTGTAGAAGTTCTGCAGGATAACGCCGTTCCGGATGCGCTTGGCGGCAAAGGCAAGATGGTCGGTCAGGGCCAGATAGATATGATCCATCAGCTTCATGTGGTAGTTCTCCACGGCATAGTCGATGACAGACTTGGCCATCTCAAAATAGATGCTGTCTGTCTCGGCGGCCAGCCGGATGATCCGGCGCGAAAGCTCCCGATCCTTGAGCACAAAGACCTTATCGATCTCCTTGGGCGAGAGCTTGTAGCCGATGGTTTTCTGGAAGCCGATGCCCTTGCCCATCAGGATGATCTCCTGTCCCTCATCGTTGAGTGCCAGCACAAGGGAGTTGTTCAGCACTTTGATGACACGCATGGCCTTATAAACACTCCCCGTTGGTCTTGATCACCTTCTGATACCAGTAGAAGCTATCTTTGCGGATGCGGGCCAGATCCTTCAGGTCAGAATCGGTGCGGTTGACGTAGATAAAGCCGTACCGCTTGCGGAAGCCCTGATGCGAGCTCAGCAGATCCATCACCGACCACGGGCAGTAGCCTATCACCTCCACACCGTCGCCGATGGCATCCGCGATGGCCTGCACATGCTGGCGCAGGTAATCGATACGATAATCATCATGTACACGACCGTCGGCGGTGAGCTCGTCGCCCATGCCAAGGCCGTTCTCGGTGATGATGAGCGGCAGGTGGTAGCGGCGGTAATACTCGTTCAGCACGATGCGCAGGCCCATGGGGTCGATCTGTGCGCCGTACTCACTGGCTTTCAGGTTCTGGTTGCGCTCGTCGCGGCAGTAGCCATACTGGTCGAAGTCCACCTCGTTGCCACGGAACACGCGGGAACCTGCCGGATGCTCGGCATCTGCGGGCAGATAGCTGGCGCACAGAGTGCGGTAGTAGTTCAGCGCGATGTAATCGATCTTTGCGCTCTTGAGGATGGCGGCATCGCCCGGCTCCATCTTGGGCACGATATTGCGCTCCTCGAGGTAGCGCATGTAGTAGCCGGGGTACTCACCGTTGGTGTGCATCTCAAGGCAGTAGTTGGTCTTGAACCAGTCGTTCATCCGGGCTGCCCATACGTCCTCCGGTTTGTTGGTCAGGGGGTAGGTGCAGGTGGAAGAAACTGCCGGGGCAATCTTGCCGCCCTCCACCAGCTCGTGGCAGGCGTTGACAGCCAGAGCGTGGGCGAGGAACATGTGGTAGTCCATCTGGGCACGCATCCGGTCAGCTTCCCACTCGTCATTGGTGTAGATGTTCATGCGGTTGTTGACGCGGATCATCAAATTCTGCTCGTTGATGACCTGCCAGTATTTGACGCGGTCGCCAAAGGCACGGAAGCAGACCCGTGCATAGCGCTCAAAGGCGTAGGCACAGTCGCGGCATTCCCAGCCGTTGTACTTCTCGACCAGCGCATAGGGCAGGTCGAAGTGGTACAGGGTGACCAGCGGGCGGATGCCCTGCTCGATCAGATAGTCGATGACCTTGTTGTAAAACGCGATGCCCTCGGGGTTCACCTCGCCGTCGCCGTCCGGAATGATGCGCGCCCAAGAGAGGGAGAAGCGATAGGCCTTCAGACCAAGCTCCTTCATCAGGTCGATGTCCTCTTTCCAGTGGTGGTAGAAGTCGCTAGCCACCTTGGTGTCGGCCTGCTTGTCCGAAAGCTTGAAGGAGTTGAAGTCGGCCACGGTCATGCCTTTGCCGCCCTCATCCCAGCCGCCTTCGATCTGGAAGGCAGAGGAGGAGGCACCCCAGAGGAAGCTTGCAGGAAATTGATTCATCATGTTGAGCTCCTTTCTTGAATAAGGAAGGGATCAGTGCACGGTGCGGATCACAGAGCAGTTCAGATCCACCGGATCGCCGGGCAGACCCTCGACAGCCTTGAAGTCGTCCGAGTTGGAAACGATCACGCTGACAGTAGTATTATGACCGGCCGCTTTGATCTTGTCAATGTCGAAGGACAGCAGCTTGTCGCCCTTTTTCACCTTATCGCCTTCCTTGACGAAGCTGTGGAAGCCGTCACCGTTCATCTCAACGGTGTCCACGCCCACATGGATCAGCAGCTCGGTGCCGTCATCCAGCTGCAGACCCAGAGCGTGCAGGGTGGAGTGGATGACCGAAACCGTGGCGTCTGCGGGAGCGACCACCAGACCCTTGCTGGGCAGGATGCCGATGCCACCGCCCAGTGCGCCGGATGCAAACACGTCATCGGGCACCTCGTTCAGCGGGTAGGCCTTGCCCTCAACAGGGGCCTTGATCTCAGAAGCAACGCCATCCTCGGGCAGAGAGGGCTGTGCAGGAGCGGACTTGACGGCAGTGTCCTCGAAGCCCACCAGATAGGTCAGAACAGCAGCGCCCACAAAGGACACCACGATGCCGATGATATAAGCCATGAACTGGCCGAAGGTCGTGCCCTCGCCCCAGTAAGACATAATGGTCAGGATGCCGTTGTTGGCAAAGCCGGTGTTCACAGCCTTGCCGATGCCCATGATGCCGCCACCCACAGCGCCGGCAATGACAGCGCAGATCATGGGCTTCTTCAGACGCAGGTTACAGCCGTAGATCGCAGGCTCAGTAACGCCGACCAGCCATGCGGACAGAGAGGCGGAAGCAGCCACCTGCTTCAGGCCGGGATCCTTGGTCTTGAACATGACGCCCAGAGCAGCGCCGGCCTGAGAGAAGTTTGCAGCACCGGCGAAGCACATCAGGGTGTTGGTGCCGGTCATGGCCACATCGTTCAGGCCGATGGGCAGCAGAGCGCGGTGTGCGCCGAAGATAACGCAGACGCCCCACAGGCCGCCCACGATGATACCGCCCAGAACGGGGCTGAAGCTGTACAGTGCGGTGTAGAGCCACTGGATGATGTAGCCGACATAGATGCCCACGGGGCCGACGACCACCAGCATGACGGGAACCATGATCAACAGGGACAGGCCGGGGACAAGGATCAACTGAAGGATTTCAGGTACGATCTTATTGAGCAGCCGTTCCAAAAGCGCCAATAGGATGACCGCCAGCAGGATCGGGATGACCGATTCGGTGTAGGTGAAGATCTTGCTGGACTCACCCACAGTAAAGGCCATCTTGATGACCGGCAGGCCGAAGATAGTAGAGTGGGTGGCGGTGTCCTGCATCATGGCATCGATGGTGGGGTGGCACAGGAAGGCACCCAGCATCATGGACACGACGGTGCTGCACTTCAGAGCCTTGGCGGCAGTGTAAGCAAGGAAGATGGGAATAAAGTAGAAGATGACGTTGCTGGCGGTGTTCAGGATGATGTAGGTGCTGTTGGCGGTGTCAAAGCCGGGCATCTTGGCAAAGGCGGCCAGAAGACCCTTGATCAGGCCGGAAGCTGCAATGGCGGGCACCAGCGGGGTAAAGATCTCGGTCAGCTTCTGCAGGATGAGGTTGCCCATGCTCTGCTTCTGCGCGGGGACGGCTTCCTCTTCGGCAGGGGATGCAGCCTGCCCGCCCAACTGAGCCACGACAGCATCGTAGATCTTGGTGACTTTTGCGCCGCAGACCACTTGGAACTGGCCGCCGGCCACGACGACCGAGATGACGCCCTCCAAATGCTCAACGACGTCCTTTTTGGCTTTGCTCTCATCGCGGAGCACGAAGCGCAGGCGGGTGAAGCAGTGGGTGACCTGCTTCACGTTGGCCTTGCCGCCGACATTGTCCAAGATGTCTTTGGCTACCTTGTTGTAATCCATGTTTTTCTCCTTTTACCAGTGTGAAACAAACGGACCGCGCGCGGAAAAGAGAACCATGCTGCCGTACACAACAAAAAAAGACCCAATGAAAATGAGACACAGTTCCAGAAAGCCCACTATGCCTTCTGCTGCGTTCATTCTCACCGGATCTTGCCTGTATTACCAGTAACACACCGTGTGTACGTCAATATTCTCTTTCACTGCACAAAATCATAGCACACAAATCACGAGAGTGCAAGCGGCGATTATGAAGTTTGTGTGAACGCACAAATCTTTACAGGAAAATTGTGCAGATTGCAAAGACGCACGGCCAACGGCGTGCACTGCTTACAAAAACAGCCTCTTATCTGCTGATGGCAAGGGTGCTGAACTCGGGCTCTTCAAAGTGGCTGTTATAAAACTCCTCTATCGGGCGGATGAGAGAAACGGTGTCCCGGGCACCGGCGGTCTCGTAGTAAAATAAAACGGTCAATAAGGGATTCTGAAGTAATCCATGACGGCCTTGAACTGATCCTGCGCGGTCAGGCAGGTATCCAGCAGATACCCTTGTTCCGACTTCCACTCATGGAGACCACGATAGTAGAACATTTTGAGGTCATCCGTAATAATGAACGGAACAATATTGTTCCGCAGGCACTCCTTGAAGAGCAGAAGCCGCCCGACACGGCCATTTCCATCCTGAAACGGATGGATGGATTCAAAGGCATAGTGGAATTCCAGCAGGTCTTCCAGCGACTTGGCAGGATTTTGATTGTACGCAGATAAAAGTTCTTTCATTTGCGGGGCAACCAGTTCTGGCGCAGTGGTGCTTCTGCCACCGACTTCGTTCGGAAGTTTTTTATATTCGCCAACGGCGAACCAGTCCTTGCGGGAATCGCTGGTGCCGCTCTTCAGGGTAAGGTGCAGCTTTTTGATGAGAGCTTCGGTGATGGGCTTCTTGGCATCCCGGATGACTATATCAATGCATTTGAAGTGATTGGCTGTTTCGACTACATCATCCACATTGACAACACCATTCTCCATGCCAATGGTGTTGGTTTCGTAGATATACCGTGTTTGGTCATGGGTCAGACGGCTGCCTTCAATGTGGTTTGAGTTATAGGTAAGGTCGATCTGAATTTTGTGGTAGATTCCACCTTTCACGTGCCCGGCCATTTCATCTTGCAAAATATTGAGCAGGGTACGAGGTGCCGGTTGCTTTTTGTTGACGCGCTCTGGACGCTCTGCATCCTGCGGAATGTTCCATGTCTTGCCGATAAGGACTGCCCCCGGAATCTTGCCGGTAGCACAGTAGTTGCGGACAGTGCGCTCTGAAACATTCCATGATTTTGCCGTATCAGCGACAGATTGATAGTTCATCGGAACACCTCCTGTAAGATGATTATATCATTTTATCGGCAAGAAATCAAATAAACAAATGCGTAAAAACTAAAATCTTGCCGATGTAAATAATGTGTATAAATTAAAATATTGACATTATGAAAGAGAATGATTATAATGAAAATGAGGGGAAGTGAGACTGTGAAAGAGGACTTCAAGACACAGATTTTTGATATTTTCGGTACGGTGGATTTAGAGCAGCTGCGGGCGATCGCGCAGAAAGTACAGCTTATAGAAAGTGAAAAACCACATAATGAACGCGGCGCAGGACGCAAAAACAGCCTGACTCCGCAGCAGTTGGCAGAGATGCTGGCTCTGCATCAGCAGGGAATGGGAGCAACGGAGTTGGCGAAAAAGTACGGCATCAGTCGACAGACGATTTACAAGCAGCTGGAACGTGCGCAGAACTTCAGTAATGACCCGAACACCATGCTGCGCCTCAATTATATGAACCGGAATGATCTGTGTACGACAATTGATGTGGATTTCAAGCACGAAAAGATCAAAATTAAAAATTATACGGACAAAATTCCACTCAGAGCGTTTGGCGTGGTTGAAAACCCAACATGGGAAGATTTTCAGTGGTTTTTGAAAGACCGCTGCTTTCCTGAGACACGGGCGCATCTGAAATGGGTGCTGAGTGATGTGGGAGTACCTTTCTATGATCCGCTTATGATTATTGAAAAGACTAAGGGAAAGATGGCAGAAGATCAACAGTGGATTGAAGTGATCCATAGAAAGGCATCGTAACAAGGTGAATTATGGAAAGCATTGACCTGAATAAGATTCCAGTGCAGGAAACCGAGGGACACACATCAAAAGGAAATCAGCTAAAATGGAAACTGGGCGATCAGTGGTATAAAGCTGACCACATGGGATATGAGGGACTGTCTGAAGTTCTGGTTTCCAGATTGCTGCACAAGACGGAACTGAAATATCCCTTTGTAGAATATCATCCGGTAGAGATCGCTTATAAAGGGCAGAAACTGCTGGGATGCCGCAGCAATAATTTTCTGAAAGAAAACCAGAAGTTGATTCCGCTGGAAAAACTTTATCGTCAGAATACAGGCAGGAGTTTGGCGCTGAGCTTGGTAGAATTTCCAGAAGTGCCGGACAGAATTCGATATACTGTGGAACAAGTTGAAAAATACACAGGACTGCACAATTTTGGAGAATATCTGACTGCGATGGTGGAATTGGATGCATTCTTTTTGAACGAAGATCGTCATACGAACAACATTGCGGTACTGTATGATACCGAAAAAGACTGTTATGAACTCAGTCCGATTTTTGATCAGGGGCTTTCTCTATTGGCTGATACCAGCTTTGATTTTTCGTTAGAACGGCCCTTGGAAGAGTGCATGAGGCAGGTGGAAGCAAAGCCTTTCCATCTGAGCTTTGAGCAGCAGGTGGATGCTGCGGAAGAACTGTATGGTATTCAAATTCACTTCCACTTTGGGATGAAAGTGGTACAGGAAGAACTTAAAATGTTGAAAGAGGGCTATGCGGAGGAAGTCATTAAGCGTGTAGAGCGCCTTCTTCGGGAACAGATGCGCCGATATGCATACCTGATGGATTGAATAGAAAACGGATACGTTGGAAGTATAAGCAAAAAAGAATGGCCGCTTATGGAAAGAGAAATCTTCTCTTGATCCATGAGCGGCCATGATTTTTTCTGGTTGTGTGGGCTTAAAGTGGAGAGTGCTCACCCTTTACTCACCCTTTTGCCATGAAGATGCAGTAAGATGCACAAATTTACATGGAGGTGCAAATGACATAGCAACGATGAATATTGGAATATATGAAGTGGTATCAGGATACATTGCAGGCAGTGCAAACTCCGATACCTAACTTCATATAAAATACGCTCCTTACACGTTTTTTGGGCATAACAATACATCTATCATTATACGCAAAGCACCGGGGGAGCGCAAGCGTTTTGGCAAGATTGGCCCTTTGGGGCAGACAAAAAGCCCGCCGGGGAGCAAGGCATCCCCCGACGGGCCGGGACAGGTGAAAATTACAGCAGCTTTGCGCGCAGGTCGGCGATCATGGCGTCGTACTCGGCGTCGGTCAGCAGCACCTTGGGCAGGCTGTCGCTGAAGGGCTGGCCCCAGCTCACGCCGCCCTTGTACTTGGGCACGATGTGCACATGCACATGGGGCATGCCGTCGCCGTAGGTGGCGTAGTTGATCTTGTCCGGGTGGTACAGCTCATCCAGGACCTTCGCCACCTTGGCCACGTCGGCAAAGTAACCGGCGTTCTCCTCGGGGGTCAGCTGGAAGTACTCGGTCTTGTGGCCCTTGAAGGCCACCACGCAGCGGCCCTTGTTCTTCTGGTCGCGGAACAGGTATACGATGCTGTAGGGCAGCTCGCAGACGTCCAGCATCAGAGCCTTGCGCTTTTCGTTGTCTTTTTCACAGTAAAAACATTCAGCCATGGGGAATACCTCTCTTCTCTCAAAACATAAAGCGGTGCGGCACCGCTTGCGATGCAGGAATGAAGCCCCGGCTTGTAGTACAAACCCGGTACGGTTTCAGTATACATCCCGCCCGGTAAAATGCAAGGAACTTTTCCCGCCCGGCGGCAATTTTGGCGGCCTGTACAAACCGGATGACGCTGTTTTGTGCGGTTTTTCGGCTCGAAGGGGCAAAAACGCGCCGCTGATCCCTCGTCGACAGGAGCGGACCTGACCCGGCGAAATACATCCATCGACCGACGTGTGATGTCAGACCGAAATGCGGCCGCCGGGCCGGGCACATCCGGATGGGCAGAAGAACGGAGTTTGTGAAAAAATCATACAAAACCTTCTTTATTTTGTCATAACTCTCCAGTATAATAAAAGATGGAGAGCCTTTTTGACACATGGCCTGCCGCAAGCGCGGCGGCCATTGGATAGACCAGACGGGAGGAAACCTTTATGGCAAACGAAAAGATCCTTGTGGTGGATGATGACGCCAACATCTGTGAGCTGCTGCGCCTGTACCTGACCAAGGAGGGCTATCAGGTCACCACGGCCGGCGACGGCGAGGAGGGCCTGGAAAAGTTCAACCAGATCAAGCCCGACATGGTGCTGCTGGATGTGATGATGCCCCGGATGGACGGCCTGGAAGTGTGCCGCCGCATCCGCAAGGCGGGCAATACCCCGGTGATGATGCTCACCGCCAAGGGCGAGACCTTTGACAAGGTGCTGGGCCTGGAGCTGGGCGCCGACGATTACATGGTCAAGCCCTTTGACGCCAAGGAAGTGGTGGCCCGCATCAAGGCGGTGCTGCGCCGCTGCCAGACCACCTCGGCTGCAGCCGAGAGCACCGAGGGCGTGATCGAGTTCGACAACCTGCGCCTGGACATGAACAGCTATGAGCTGCGGGTCAAGGGCAAGGTGGTGGAGGCTCCGCCCAAGGAGCTGGAACTGCTCAACTGCCTGGCTTCCCACCCCAACCGTGTGTACACCCGCGACCAGCTGCTGGACGAGGTGTGGGGCTTTGAGTATTACGGCGACAGCCGTACCATCGACGTGCACGTCAAACGCCTGCGCGAAAAGCTGGCCGGTGCTTCCGACAAGTGGGAGCTGAAAACCGTGTGGGGCGTGGGCTATAAATTCGAGGTGCGTCAGTAATGCGCAAGAGTATCTCGACGGCATTCTTCTCGCTGGTGTCCACCCTGATGGTGCTGGGCATCGTGCTGATGGGCTGTTCGGAATGGGTGCTGTTCAAGAATTATTTTGCCCGGGACCGCTATGAGACGCTGGACCAGGTGGTGGGGGTCACCCGCCGCACGGCCCAGTATCTGGCCCAGCAGGCGGCGCTGCCGGAGGGCGACGAGCTGGACGCCCTGAACACCAAGCTGGAGATCATCGGCGAGAGCGCGGAGGCCTATCTGTTCTTCACCGACAACGACGGCCGGGTGCTGATCGCTTCCAGCCCGGAAATGCTCACCGCACAGGCCGTGCCGGATGAGATGATGAAGAAGGCGGCGGCCTCCGGCGCGGACTACTACCATGTGTTCGGTACGCTGGATGGGGTGCTGACCGAAAAAAGCTATATCACCGTCAGTGAGATGTGCGACGAGCGCGGCAGCCAGAGCGGCTGGATCTTTTTGTGCTCCTCCGGCAGGCAGCTCACCGAGTTCAAGCAGCAGTTCTGGTCCAACTTCCTGCTGTCGGCCTGCGTGATGCTGCTGTGCGCCAGCATCCTGACCAAGCTGTTGATGCGCAAACTCACCGACCCGCTGCAGAAGGTGACCGACGCGGCCCAGCGCTTTGGCGGCGGCGACCTGTCCGTGCGTGTGGAAGGCGTGGAAGGCGAAGGGGAAGTGGCCGACCTGGCCCGCACCTTCAACCGCATGGCCGACAACATTCAGACCAACGACAACTCCCGGGGCCAGTTCATGGGCAACATCGCCCACGAGCTGCGCACCCCCATGACCACCATCAAGG
>ERZ834859.3158-NODE-3158-length-12503-cov-3.381025_pt1 | contig 12503 bp, 10 predicted proteins | sample MGYA00519947_ERZ834859 | MGnify/ENA primary metagenome ERZ834859 (study PRJEB31850, sample SAMEA3708763) | human gut metagenome | biome: human gut; feature: human-associated habitat; material: faeces | place: China | collected 2014 ...
ATTCTCATCCAGCAGAGCCAGTGAAAAACTCAGCTGCCCACCCATCTGGTTGAATGCATCGTACTTCACCAATCCCATTTTCTGATAAGCGGATTCCATATTCTTATATAAAGTGCGGATATCTTTCTTATTTTTCTCTGTATTTGCTTTTAGGAATTTATTGTCTTCATACAGACCGGCGATATCCTTTTCCAGACTTGCTCCATCTTTACCGCTGAGGAATTTGTCCAGTCTCTTTTTTAATTTGCTTGTTTTTCTGATCTGAACGATCAACAGGATCAAAAAGATGATCAACAGTAAAATCACTGCACCCATTCCGACCAGAAGGTAGCCCAGGTCAAATTCCCCCAGACCGATCTGATTCAAAAAAGTACTACTCATATTATTAACCGTGCCTTTCTTTCGTGCATCTTCTTTTCTCTTATTTATTCAGTACATCCAACAGTCTGTCCAGATCTTCATGATTGTAAAATTCAATTTCAATCTTACCGGATCCTTCTCCCCTGGATGTCACAGTAACTTTTCTGCCAAGTTTCTGCTTCAATTTTTCTTCAATATCCTGATAGATTACCTGCATGGTCTTGTCATCTGTCTTCTTGGGCTTTGCCGGTTTATGTAGATTCTTTACCAATTTTTCCACATCACGGACACTCAGCTTTTCATCAAAAATACGCTGGGCCAGATTGTACTGCTCTTCCGGATTCTCTACAGCCAGCAAAGCTCTTGCATGTCCGGTGCTGATCATTTCATCTACCACCATACGCTGTACATCTTCATTCAGTTTCAACAGACGAATGGAGTTGGTTACTGCAGCACGGCTCTTGGATACTCTCTCTGCCACTTCATCCTGTTTCAGGTGAAACTCTGTTAAAAGTCTCTTGTATGCCTGTGCTTCTTCAATAGGATTCAGATCTTCACGCTGAATATTCTCAATCAGGGAAATCTCTACAATTTCCTGTTCCGTATAATTACGAATGATAACAGGAACTTCCTTCAGACCTGCCAACTTGGCTGCACGCCATCTTCTCTCACCGGCAATAATCTCATAATAGTCCTTCTTCTTCTGAACAAGAATCGGCTGCAATACACCAAACTGCTTAATTGAATCTGCAAGTTCCATCAATGCATCTTCATCAAAATCTTTCCGCGGCTGATCCCGATTTGGTTCAACTTTATTTATTTTCACCATGATCGGTCCTGCCTCTAAAATTTCTTCTTTCGGAGTTGCCTTTTTCTCGTCCGCTTTTACAGAAGGTTTTGCGCTTTTAACGTTTTTGTTTGGGATTAGACTATCCAATCCTTTTCCAAGTCCGCTCTTCTTCACAGGCATACTTATTCTCCTTTATTAATCACTTCTTCTGCTAAAAGCATGTAACTCTCTGTTCCTTTGGATTTTGGATCATACAGATTGATTGGGAGTCCATAACTTGGTGCTTCAGCCAGTCGGACATTTCTCGGAATAATTGTCTTATAAATATTTTGGTTCAGATTATCCTTTACATTTTCCACTACCTGTAATGATAAATTTGTTCTTGCATCGTACATTGTAAATACGACACCTTCCATTTCAAGTTTCGGATTCAGTCTATCCTGAACAAGTTCAATCGTATGCATCAATTGACTTAATCCTTCCAGTGCATAATACTCACACTGAATTGGAACAATCACCGAGTCAGAAGTAGTCATTGCATTAATTGTAAGCATGCTCAATGCCGGAGGGCAGTCAATAATTATAAAGTCATAATTGTCTTTTATCTTTTCAACTTCATCTCGTAAAATATATTCCTTATTGTCAACGCCAATCAGTTCAATCTCAGCGGCTGATAAATCAATACTTGACGGAAGCACATCTACACTCAGATTTTCTATTGGTTCCTTGCAAATACACTCCTCAATTTTACACTTACCAATAATAAGTTCATAAATTGTCTTTTCAACCTCATTCTTATCAACGCCCAATCCACTGGACATATTTCCCTGAGGATCCATATCTATAGCAAGCACTTTTTTTCCCGAACTAGCTAAAGAGGCCGATAAGTTGATTGCTGTTGTAGTCTTACCAACTCCACCTTTCTGATTCGCAATTGCTATCACTCTACCCATTATTTTTACTCCTTTCTCTCGGACATTCATTATTATATCACCTTTCTTTTCATTAATCTAGAACTAATCAAATGTTTCACGTGAAACATTGTGTTTTCTCTTCTATTTCTAGTACTACGTTTCGTAAATAACTATATTACACGCGCAGGGTGCGGATTCGATTGTGCAGATCAAAAATGTTTCACGTGAAACATTTTTAAGAGATAAGCCACTTCTTCTATAATTAAACATTAAGATTTTTTCGCTTTATTTGAATTTAAGAATGTAGTATAATAAAGTAAGAGTTTCCTTTAATTCAAACTCTTACTTTTATATAAAAAACCACTATTATAATAAGGAAGGTGAGTAATTTGAGTATCAAGAAAAAACTAACTTTTTTTACTACTTTAGCAGGAGTTTCTCTCGGTGCAATGCATATTGCCAACCGTGTATTAGAATATATCTCAACTGCTGATAAATTAATCAATTCTGATGAATATGAATACTATAACTGGAGATTCGGTAAAATCGCATATAAGAAAACTGGTGAAGGATCACCTTTACTTTTAGTGCATAATCTCAATGTATGTTCTTCTTCCTATGAATGGAGAAACAATATAGAGGAACTTGCCAAATCCCATACTGTATATACAATTGATCTTTTAGGCTGCGGTTGTTCCGACCGTCCGGGATTAACATATACTAATTATTTGTATGTAGAATTAATCACGAACTTTATCAAACATATTATCGGAGAAAAAACTGATGTAATCGTTTCTGGTGAATCCTGTCCATTTGTACTGATGGCCTGTGCAAACGATGAAACAATTATAAATAAAGTTATTATGATAAATCCACCGAATTTGGTAGGCTTGGCAAAGATTCCTACAAAACGTAGTAAATTCATAAAGAATATCCTCTATTCTCCTATTCTGGGTACATTTATCTATAATATGTATGTAAATAAGAAGACAATTGCTCATGCCCTCTGCTCTTCTTATTATACTCAGAATGAAATTAGTGAAAAAGATATTCTCACCTACTTTGAAGCAGCACACAAAGAACATACAAATTCCAAATATCTTTTCGCCTGTCAAAAGACGAGATATACGAATGCAAATGTTCTTCACTGTCTGAATAAATTAAATAACAGCATCTCCATTATTGTAGGAAATAGTAATCCTGAAAATTCTCTGGCAGCCAGTGAATATCAGAACTATCTTCCTTCGATTGAAATTGCAGGAATGGCCAAGACCAAACAACTTCCTCATATTGAAAAATGTGACGAATTCATTGAAAATGTAGAAATTTTCTTGTCAGACGCTGAAGAATGTGAATAGAATATCGCATAAATTAGAAATTTTACTCACATCATATTTTTTCTAAAAATTAGAGTTATCCACATTTTCCACATGAGATATCCACACAGAGTGAATATCTCATGTGGAAAATGTGGATAACTCCTTCTTTTTTTGAGGATATCTTCTTTTTAGACTTATTTTCTGACTATTTCGGCATTTTTCAACAATACACTCAAAAATGAAGACCTGTTCACCAGAATGCCAGTAAACAGGTCCTCCTATATTTGCTTATTTTAATGGTTCTTTTGCCGGTAATCCTGCTTTTCTAGGATATTTTCCCGGTGTCTGCTTTGTTTTTTTGATTTCAACAAGTGCACGACCCATGTCGGTTCCAGGTAATTGGAACTTATCCACATTCTTTACTTTTCCACCTAACAGTGAAATCGCATGTTTTGCCTGCTGGATTTCTTCTTCAGAATCTCCACTTTTATAAGAAACAAAACTGCCATTTACAGCTACAAATGGAAGGCAATACTCACTCAATGTTGACAGATTCGCAACAGCTCTTGAAACGCAGAGATCAAACTGCTCTCTGTATTCCTTTTTCTTTGCAAAATCTTCTGCTCTTCCATGAATTGTACTGATATTTTCCAATCCTAATTCTTCAATTACTGCATCTAAGAACTTAATTCGTTTATTCAATGAATCAAGAAGTACAACCTTCAGATGCGGAAATGCAATCTTCAGAGGAATCCCCGGGAAACCAGCTCCTGTTCCGATATCGATCACGCTCTGCACCTTCTGCATCTCCTGTGTTCTTGCGATTGTCAGACTATCTGTAAAGTGCTTCAGATTCACCTCATCATACTCCGTGATCCCTGTCAGATTCATCACTTTATTCCACTCAACAAGCATCTCATAATACTTGTCGAACTGCTGCTTCTGCTGCTCATTTAATGTGATTCCGATTTTTTCTAATTCTAGATCAAATTTACTCTGTGCGTTCTCTCCCACTCTATTCTCCAATCATTACTTCCAACGGAACAGTTTCACCAATCCTACAATACCATTCCGCGGAATATTAATATAGCATTTTTAAATTCTCATGTATTGATTTAACTAACCATTTATTTACTGCTCAAATATACAAGAAGTACGGACACATCTGCCGGTGAAACTCCTGAGATTCTGGATGCCTGGCCGATTGACGACGGACGGATCTTATTCAGTTTCTGCTTTGCCTCAAGACGAAGACTCTGAATCTCATCATAATTAATATTTTCTGGAATTCTCTTGTTCTCAAGCTTCTTAAACTGCTCTACCTGACGCATCTGACGCTTAATATAACCATCATATTTGATATTAATATCAACCTGTTCTTTTACATCATATGGCAGTTCTTCTCTGTGCTTATCGATCGGTGCAATCTTCTCATAAGACAACTCCGGTCTGCGAATCAGCTCTGCAAGTGTTGTTCCTGAGGTCAGCGGTGTGCTTTCATAGGATTCAAGCAATGCCTGTACAGCTTCTGTAGTACCTACATTTGTGTGCTCCACACGCTCGATCTCTTTCTCGATCATCTCTTCCTTTTTCAGCAGTTTCTGGTATCTCTCCTCATCGATCAGTCCCACTTCGTAACCAATCTTTGTAAGACGCATATCTGCATTATCCTGGCGGAGAAGCAGTCTGTACTCCGCGCGTGAAGTCATCATACGATATGGTTCATGACTCTCTTTTGTAACAAGATCATCGATCAAAACTCCAATATATCCCTGAGATCTGTCGATCACGATACCTTCTTTTCCCTGCAGCTTTCTCGCCGCATTGATTCCTGCGATCAGTCCCTGGGAAGCAGCCTCTTCATAACCTGAACTTCCGTTAAACTGTCCACCACTGAACAGACCTTCAATCTCTTTGAATTCCAATGTACTCTTCAACTGTCTCGCATCAATGCAGTCATACTCGATCGCATACGCATTTCGCACGATCTTCGCATGTTCCAGTCCCGGTACACTTCTGTACATTGCATACTGGACATCTTCCGGAAGTGAACTGGACATTCCACCGACATACATTTCATTCGTCTCAAGTCCTTCCGGCTCAATAAATACCTGATGACGGTTCTTGTCCGGGAATTTCACAACCTTATCCTCGATAGACGGGCAATATCTCGGTCCCGTACCTTCAATTGCTCCTGAATAAAGCGGTGAACGATCCAGATTGTCACGGATGATCTCATGTGTTGTCTCATTCGTATAAGTCAGCCAGCAGGACGCCTGATCGATCTGAACACTCTCAGGATCTGTAGTAAATGAGAACGGTACAACCCTCTCATCTCCTTTCTGCTCCTGCATCTTGCTGAAATCAATCGTATTCTTATCAATACGCGCCGGTGTACCTGTTTTGAATCGATACATCTTAATTCCGAGTGCTTTCAGACTATCTGTCAGGTAGTTGGCACTCTGAAGCCCGTTAGGGCCCGTATGTGTGCTTATTTCGCCGTAAATACAACGTGCCTTTAAATATGTACCCGTACAGAGTACAACGGCCTTACAGCGGTAAATAGCGCCTGAGTACGTCTGTACTCCTGTGATCTTCCCATCCTCTGCCAGGATCTCTGTCACTTCCATCTGACGGATATCCAGATTCTCCTGGTTCTGAAGCACCTGACGCATTGTTTTACTATAATTTGCTTTATCCGCCTGCGCACGCAGCGAATGCACGGCAGGACCTTTTGAACTGTTAAGCATCTTAGACTGGATAAATGTCTGGTCAATGACCTTTCCCATCTCTCCGCCAAGCGCATCCAACTCTCTGACCAGATGTCCCTTTGAGCTTCCTCCGATATTCGGATTGCATGGCATCAGCGCAATACTGTCCACACTGACCGTAAAGATCACTGTCTTAAATCCAAGTCTTGCAGTCGCAAGTGCAGCCTCACAGCCCGCATGTCCTGCGCCTACAACGACAACATCATATTCATCTTTATTTTCCCATACAGAACTTGCTGAATATTTCATTTACTAAATCTTCTCCTATTGATTCTCCGGTAATATTTCCAAGTGATTCATAGGCATCCATCAGATCAATCGAATAGAAATCCTCCGGCATGCCGGCATCAATGCTGAAAATGACTTTCTTCATACTCTCTCTCGCATTGACCAATGCATTTTTCTGTCTTGCATTTGTAATATAAACCTCTTCATTGAATGAGAGATCTCCCTTTAAGAACATTGCTTTCACGGTGTTCTCAAGTTCCTTGATTCCCTGCTCTTCCTTCGCAGAAATCGCAATCACAGGAATCTGCTTCTGAACACCTTTTTGTGAAATCCTTTCGCGGATCATCTCTTCTGTCACTACGGTATCCAGATCCGACTTATTAAGCAGAATCACTGTTCTTTTATCATAAATCAAATCAAAGATTTTTTCATCATTTTCGTCAAGATTTCTTGATGCATCTACAACATAAATAATAAGATCTGCCTCTTTTGCGTATTCTTTCGCCTTATCGACACCCATTTTTTCCACGATATCGTCTGTCTGACGGATTCCGGCAGTATCTATGATATTCAAAGTCAGTCCCTGCAGACGGATTTGTTCCTCCAGAACATCTCTTGTCGTTCCTTCAATATCTGTAACGATCGCACGGTCATGACCAGCCAGAATGTTCAGAAGTGAAGACTTTCCTGCATTCGGTTTTCCAAGAATTACTGTCTGGATTCCCTCTTTCATGATCCTTCCATCATCCGAGGAATCAATCAGTTCTTTCAGCTGCCCGATCACCTCTTCTGCTGCCTCCTTTAGCACCTCACCGTATCCATCGACACTGATATGCTCCGGGTCATCCAGCGCAGTCTCAATAAACGCTGTATGATAAATGATCTTCTCACGGATCTCTTTGATCCTGTTCTTCACACTTCCCTTGAGCTGGCTGATCGAACTCTGTAACGCATACTCATTTTCTGATGTGATCACATCAATGACCGCCTCTGCCTGTGACAGATCCATCTTGCCGTTTAAGAATGCCCTCTTGGTAAATTCTCCCGGCTCTGCCGGTCTTGCTCCCGCCTTTAAGACCGTCTCCAAAACTCTGCTTACAACATAAGTTCCACCGTGGCAGTTGATCTCAACTGTGTCTTCTCCTGTAAATGTGCGAGGTCCGCGCATCACCATCACAAGTACTTCGTCAACTGTCTCATCTCCATCCATTACATGTCCATAATGAATCGTATGCGTTGGCACTTCTGTAATCGTTTCTTTCCCTTTATATACACGATCTGCTATCTCCAGCGCTTCACTTCCGCTGATTCTTACAATTCCGATTCCCGAATTAGTCATACCTGTAGAAATCGCTGCAATCGTATCCTGATTCATGCCTTATTTCCTTTCTGTTTTCTCTTTACATTATTTCCTTTTTTCTATACTTTACATAGAAAAAAGGACGTTCCACACCTCACGAAAGTATCCGTGAAGCGTAAACGTCCTTTCGCTTCCGATTCATAAACAGTATTATTTCTTCAAAGTAATAACAACTTTTCTGAACGGCTCTTCTCCCTCACTGTGTGTCATCACATAAGGATCTGACTGCAGTGCTGAGTGGATGATTCTTCTCTCATAAGGATTCATCGGCTCAAGTGCTACCGGTCTTCTGTTTCTCTTTACCTTATGTGCAATGTTCTTTGCAAGGTGTCTCAGAGTCTCTTCTCTTCTTGCACGATAGTTCTCTGTGTCAAGCTTTACTCTTACATAACCTTCCTGATGTTTGTTCGCTACACGGTTCGCAAGATACTGCAGAGAATCCAGAGTCTGTCCTCTCTTACCAATCAGAATTCCCATATGCTCTCCACTCATATCTACGCAAAGTGCACCATCCTGATCGATCTCAGTCTTAAGCTCAACTTCCATGTCCATGGCTTTCATTGTATTCTTGAGGAAATCTTCTACTGCTTCGATTGTCTGAGGCTGAACTTCTACAAGTTTTGTCTCTTTCTTAACTTCCTCTTTTACTTCTTTTTCTACAGCTTTTTCAAAAGCAGCCTTCTGAGGTTCATCCGCTTTCTTTTCTGCAGCTGCTTTCTGAGGCTGAACTGCTTCAACCTTCTTTGGCTCTACTCTCACAGGTTCTTCTACTACAGGCTCTTCTACCTTCTCCTCTTTCGGTTCCGGTTTTCTTCTTGCTTCAATAACTGCCTGCTTCATTCCGATTCCCAGGAATCCTGCGCTTCCCTTCTCGATTACTTCGTACTCCAGTCTGTCGCTTGTTACACCAAGCTGGATCAATGCTTCTGTGATCGCATCATCAACTGTTTTCGCCGATACTCTGATACTACCGTTCATCCCGATTCCTCCATCTTCAAATCCTGACCCGTCTCCTGCTTTTTAAGAGAACGGTTAGGAGTTACGAATCTTCCTTTATTTTTTCTTGCCCTTTTTTCCTTTGGAGCTGCTCTCATCTTCTGCCTTCGGCTGGTTTGTCTGCTGTCCGCTGTTATAACGGCTTACCAGATTTGCCTTAGAAGCAAGGCTTCCCGGCTTAGAATTCTGAGCCTTCTGCTGTGCTTTCTGGATCTTTTCTTCTCTCTCTGCTTCAGAAATTCCAGATTTTCCTTTTGTAACAGTACCCACATTACGAGTACTTGTTGTTGCCATCTTATTGATCTCTTTTGCAGGAGCTCCGTGTTTCTCACGTTTCTTCTGTGCTTTCTCCTGGTTCTCTTTGATCATCTCATCAAGAGACTTTGTGCTGAGATATTTGTTGATTGCAAGCTGCTGAATACATCTTACTGCTGCACTTGCTGCCCAGTAGAGACCAAGACCTGCCGGAAGTGTGAATCCCATAAATACTGAGATCAGCGGCATTGTGTATGTCATTGTCTTCATAGAGCTTGCCATCGGGTTATCTTTGTCATCTCCTGCCGGCTGTGGCTGAAGCTTAACACTGATAAACTGTGTCAGACCTGCAAGTACCGGAATAAGTACTGCAAGGATGATCCCTACAACGGATCCGTTGTGGAATGCAGTTGTCAGCTGTGTCAGCGGCTGCTCTCCGATATTAATTCCAAGGAAACTGTTCAGATGAGTAACCTTATCCATTGTCTGCTGTGCAAGATCCGTGATACTCGGCATCTTTTCCATCAGCGCATTCCATGTAGAATCCTGGAATTTATAAAGTACATTTACAATTGTATCTGCCTGAGAATAATCATAAGCCTTTGGGTTCATAAGAACCGGGCTTGCTTCACCGATCGTCTCCATGATCTTCTGGAAGCCATTTGTATTCATGATTGCTTCTGTCACAGGCATATAAACATCTTTAACACCTTTTACATACGTCGGAATATCACGGATAACCGGATACAGTGCGAACAGAATCGGCATCTGGATCAACATCGGGAGGCATCCACCTGTCATGGAAGTTCCATACTTCTCATAAACAAGATTGATCTCTTCCTGCTGCTTCATCATTGAAGCCTGATCTTTCTTTCCTTCGTATTTTTTCTGAATTTTCTTGATCTCCGGCTGCATAACAGCTGACATCTTAGAAAACTTCTGCTGCTTGATTGTAAGCGGAATCATCAATGTATAAATAATGATTGTGAAAATAATGATACAAACACCAATATTCTCTATACCAATCTTACTAAGTACATTGAAGATACCATTCATTACCTGACCTAAAAGCCAGGCAATCTGTTTGATAATCGGCCAGTCTCCATAACCTGAAGCCAAAAGTCCGTATACTTCCATTACTTATCCTCCTTAAGGTACCGGATCATATCCACCTTTTGAAAATGGATTACAGCGCAGGATTCTCCATACCGCCAGAGCCCCTCCCTTGAGTGCTCCGTACTTCTCGATTGCTTCCAACCCATACTGTGAGCAGGTTGGATAATACTTACAAGTGCATCCGCCCTTCATTCCGGACAGATATTTCCTGTAAAAACGAATCATCCATAACAAGACATACTTCATCTGCGCCACTTCCTTATCATTGTCTTATCAGACATATATGTGATGAAGCTTTCCGAGATGGATCAGTGCACTTTCCACATCATGATAATTCTTATCCTTTGCACTTGTTCTCGCGATTACTACTATATCATACCCACATCGGAAATGTTCTTCTGATAATCTGTAACTTTCTCTGATCAATCGGGTAAGATGATGTCTTACCACACTGTTTCCAACCTTCTTACTAACTGATATTCCCAGTCGGTTCTTATTCAGTTCGTTCGGGATTATATACATTACAAGACATTTATTAGCGAAAGATTTTCCATTCCTGTAGACTGACTGAAAATCTTTATTCTTTTTTAAAGACTCAGAAAATTTCATCAATATCCTCTTCATTCCAGATAACAAAAATCCTGTTATCATTTAATATTAAATAGAAGAAAAGGCCACATATATGCGGCCTATGCTGATAACTGTTTTCTTCCTTTTGCTCTTCTTGCTGCCAGAACTTTTCTTCCGCCTGGTGTGCTCATTCTTGCTCTGAATCCGTGAACTTTAGATCTTGATCTCTTCTTCGGCTGAAATGTCATCTTCATATTCTTACACCTCCCTTATGCCTGATATACCTTATAATAAAAGTATTCACAAAATTAACTTCGTTACTGCGCCTCAATATTAAAAGACACTGCTCTTAATTATAGAGGGAAAACCGCATAAAGTCAAGCTTTATCAACAATCTTTCCCTCAATTTCTGGCCTTTTTTCATTTTAAAGAGTTTTTCACATTTTCTGTGAATAATTTCACAGTTCTTCGAAACCCTTATATATCAAGGGATACAACTATTTTTTCACATAATTATACAACAGTTATACAGAAGTTATCCACAAAGTTATCAACATATGTGGATAACTTCTGTATAACCTGTGGAAAACCACTAAATATCGTGTTGATAAAATTTTTTTTATTCATAAAAAACCATATTTATCAACGTTTTAAGATGTTGATAAAGTTATACACACTGTTTTTCCATTGATTCTACAGCTTTTTTGATGTAGAATGTAATGGAGAGACTCTACCATTTTTAGAGTTATCCACATTATTTTAGTACGAAGTTAATAAAAAGTGGCTGTTTTTCACTTTTTTAACAAACAGTTGCTGAAAACATTGTATTTGGGTAGGGGGAAGTCTGCCCTAAAAGCCATAATCAGGAGTTGAATGTGGATAAGTCCTGAATTATTTGCGCTGGATTTTCAACCTTTCCATTATAATTTTAAAAAATTAGGAGTTACTATCGATGAACATTGTAGAACAAAACTGGGATCAGGTACTAAACAAGATGAAGCTGGAATATTGCTCATCCAATATTTCTTATACTACATGGATTGCACCACTTACTGTTTATGAAGTCAAGGACAATACCGTATATATTCTCGTCAAACTGAAGGCGAGTCTTGAACATATTCAAGATAAATATCTGCTTCCTTTTAAGGTCTGCATCGCCGAAGTAACCGGTACAGAATATGAAGTGGAATTTGTAACCGACAGCCCGAAAGTGATTAAGGAAAAGAAAGAATCTTCCGTCCAGAAGACCCGTGTAAATGCGATTTATGAAAAGGCAAACTTAAATCCAAAGTACACGTTCGACACATTTGTCGTTGGAAGCAACAACAATTTCGCTCACGCTGCTTCCCTCGCAGTTGCCGAATCTCCGGGAGAGATCTACAACCCTCTCTTCTTATATGGAGGTGTTGGACTTGGAAAGACCCATTTGATGCACTCCGTGGCACATTACATTTTGGAACATGATCCCTCCAAAAAAGTACTGTATGTCACAAGTGAAACTTTTACGAATGAACTGATCGATGCTCTTAAAGTAGGTAAGAACGGAAATGAATTGGCAATGACCACATTCCGCGAGAAATATCGTAATAATGACGTTCTTCTGATCGACGATATTCAGTTTATTATAGGAAAAGAAAGTACACAGGAAGAATTTTTCCATACATTTAACCACCTTCATGTGTCAGGAAAACAGATTATCATCTCCAGTGATAAGCCTCCGAAGGACATTGAGACACTGGAAGCCAGACTTCGCACACGTTTTGAGTGGGGTCTGATTGCTGACATCTCCTCTCCTGACTATGAGACAAGAATGGCGATCCTTCG
>ERZ834859.3162-NODE-3162-length-12486-cov-3.742981_pt1 | contig 12486 bp, 24 predicted proteins | sample MGYA00519947_ERZ834859 | MGnify/ENA primary metagenome ERZ834859 (study PRJEB31850, sample SAMEA3708763) | human gut metagenome | biome: human gut; feature: human-associated habitat; material: faeces | place: China | collected 2014 ...
CTTAAATCATAATCTTCATTTTTTAATGTATTTAATGGAGTATTAAGCCAAAAGGCACGTTCCCCAAAATCTGTAGCTTCTTCATCAAAATAATAAAAATCATTTTTTAAATGCTTCTTGCTAACTTTATTAATAGCTTTCATTTTATTTGATAAAGCAGGGGACTTTTGCTTAGGACGATGTATAAAATATTCAAAAGTGTATATTTCATTGGTTGGAAGATAAATAAAAGCACCAACCATTTGTCCGTAATAATTTTGAGATAGATTCAACCCAACATTTATATACAAAACTCTGCATACATCAGTCGAAATTTCTTTATTTTTAGAATTAGAAAGAAGTTCTCTACTGGAATAGTTGAAAACTTCTTTTCTTTCTTTTGTAAATAATTCAATGTCTTCTTTTGTCATATTAGATTTGTTCGCTTAAAATAAACGAAATGTATTCATGTTTTTTATTGAATCCTTGTGCTGAAATATCCTCGAAACGGTATTCACTAGAATCTTGTTTTTCAAGAAAATCTGCTAATTGATTTTCTTTGATACCTAATTCTTTGCAATAGTCTTTTTTTAGTTTTTTCTTAGCTTCTTCTAAATCTGTAAACATCAATGGTTTTCTTGCACCTTTACCGATAATTTCTAATAAAATATAGTTTTTCATATATAATTCTCCTTTTTTATTTCTTTAATCTTGATATTTATTACATAAGTCTTCTAGGCTTTTCCAATAACCATCGTTGGCTTCATATTTTTTAGCTTTTTAGGAGGAATTCCACAATATTGTGCGCATTCATTTGCTGCTTGTTCATTTTGTTTAAACCATTCCATCATTTTATTAAATGTTTTTATTGAATCTGGCATTCTTTTTCTTTTTTCATTACTTTTTGGCATCTTATACCTCACTTTTTACCAATCATATTTATCTAAAAATCCAACAACAGTTCCGTCACAATCTAGGCACAGTGTTTGGCATCCAACATCACTAGCAAATTGGATTGCTTTATATAAATCTTTTGGTAAATCTGTATTTCTTTTTATTTCATCATCAATTGTGATATACCAACCAAAATCAGCCTTGTTATAAACACAAATTCCTAAATTATTTTCTTTTGCTTCAACTTCTAATAGATGTGCAGTTTTTTCCGAGATATGTGCTGTGCTGATTGTAACCATTTTTGTAATAAATGGAATAGTGTTTTGTTGTGTATATGGCTTTCTTACTTCAATTACTGAATACTCATCAAACTGAATTCTTTGTAGAATTTCTAAGTTCATAAAGTTTTCTCCTGGTCTTCTTGAAGGATTATTTAGATTGGTAAAGATGATTTTTCCACCATCTTTCCATGTTTCATCTTTTTTGCAAAGACATATTATGAGTCTTTTTGGCAAATCTCCTTGATTATATAAGTCTTTTAATAGCATTTTCTTAGGTTCCTTTCTTTAATTTAAGCAGTTATTGCTAAACGGATAGGGTTTGCTCCACCTCCAGCATAACCTCTTTCTACATTTTTAGTAAATCCAATCCAACATTCATACACTGTACAGGTTGTTGCTTGACTTGAGGACCAGTACCTAGTATCAAATAGATGTTTTTCGTATTCAAAATCGTTATAGTCATTTTGATTTATCCAAGAAAAACTATTTAAAAAAACTATCCATTCTTCAGCGGATGGTACAAACCAACCTTTGTTTACTTCATTTTGAATTTCACCCCAAATATCGGGGTTATTTGCATACTTATAATTATGATTATTTTTAGCAACACCAACATTTTGCTTACCATATTCAGCATTGTTCCACTTATCTATCATTGTAAGTGTGTTTTTGCGTCCTGCTCCAAAATCCATTTTTGTTGCTGTTTTAAAATCTTTCATTTTTCTGTATGATGCAGCATACCAAAAAACATTTGGAAGTAAGTCTTCTAGCGCTAAAACATAGAATCTTTCCTTTTTATTTGACATAGTATTTTTTTCGTCAAACGCAGGCATTATTAAATCCTGCTTTCCATTAAAAGGGTGGTCGTAAGTGCCTATAACAACATATTCTTTTAAGTTATTTATAGTAGGAACAGTAATTTTTCTGTATTTTTTATATTTAATTTGTGCACCGACAGCTAAATCAGCAAATATGACACCTTCAGGGATACCATCTCCGTTGATATCAATGTATTTACCTACTTGGCTATCGATGTTTGATACTGGTTTATTCATTTGTTTCTCCTTTCGTTTTTTTATTTAAATTATTGTAGCTAAACGGACTTGGGAACAAACAGGTATATCCCAAACCCAAATATACCCACTTTTATTTACTGGAACTTCATCGTTACAAAATCCAATGCCAAAACATTCGAAGGAATTGCAAAGTGATGATGAAAAATACTCATCCTCTAATCCTTTTTTCTCATAATTATTAATATTAATTTTTAATTTATCTCCAAAAGCAGCCCATTCAGCTCTAGATGGTATAAACCATCCATTTTTTACTTCGTTTTGGATTTCTCCCCAAAGGTCTTTATAATCAAAGCGAGCATTTTGTTTTCCATAAGCACTATTATTCCATTTATTAATCATATTAAGAGTGTTTTGACGTCCTGCAGCGAAATCTTCACTAGTTACAATGTTATAATCACTAATTCCATCATCATGAGCGGCAGCATACCAACGGTAAGTATTTGGGACATAATTGTTTAATGATAAAACATAAAATCTATCAATGCCTTCTCCAATTGGAGTTAATACTTCTTGTTCACCATTAAATCTATCATTATAAGTTCCGATTACTTCATATTCCTTAAGATTATCCTTGATTTTTGGAATTTTGTAATAAGCATTATCATCGCCACAATATCGGCCCTTACCACCAATAGCAAGGTCAGCAAAAATGATACCTTCTGGAATTCCATCTCCATTGATATCGACATATTTGCCAATTTGTGGAATATTATTAGATACTTTTTTATTCATTTTTAATTACTCCTTTCTTTTTTATTAAATATTTTGTTTAAAAATTGTTTAATTTTAGAACATCAGTTGTTCATACTTTTGTTCTAATTTTTCTTTATCCATAGTTGATTCTCCTTTCGTATAAAATTACATTCTTATTATATCATGTACCGCTTTATGTAACAATGTATTATATAAAATGAAAAGAGATGATATTCATCATCTCCTTTATTAATTTCATGCTATTTTAATTTTTCTTAAAATTTTCTAGCTAATCGTGCAAAACTTATTCCTCTTGCACAACCAACAGACTCCTTACGAAAATCTCTGTTCATATCTTCAATATATACTCCATCATAATCAAATTGCGAAGAAGACCAGTACCTAACTTTTAGAGCTCTTCCTTCGTAGTTTGTGCGTTTTATATTTAATTGATTACGAAAGACTTTCCATTCAATAGTAGAAGGGACAAACCATCCATCTTCTACTTGTTTTTTTATTATATTCCAAATATCAAAAGAATCCTGAGCTCCATAATCTTCTTTATTCCATTTTTCAATTATATTAAGTGTATTCTTTTGTCCTGAACCAAAATCCATGGCTGTTGTAATTGCAAAATCTTTCATATCTGAAACATTTGCATACCAATGACACCAATGTTTGTCAATATCTTCTAAAGCCATGATATAAAAGCGGTCTTCACCATCGAAAATGGGCATTAACATTTCTTGTTCACCATTTAATTTATGGCTAAATTTACCACCAGTGACATATTCTTTTATATTATCTTTCTCTTTTATGATTGGAATTTTATACATCTTATTATCATACTTAAGTTGTTTTTCTTTATCCGCAACTAAATCGATAAATATGATACCTTCTGGGATACCATCCCCATTGGTATCAATATATTTACCAACCTGTGATTCAGTAGGGGATATTAGTTTATATACCATAATAACAGCCTTTTTAATCTAAAATTTCAATCTCTTTAGAAAACGTAATTAAGCTTTTTAATGAATATCCTGTTACCGCAATAAGAACATCACTAATTACTTCTAAATCATGTTCATTGTTATATTTGTCTAAAAGAAGCTCTAGACTTCGTTCCATTTCAGAACGTCCGTTTTCTTCTTTATCTTCATCAAATTCTTTAATGATTATTTTAGCTAATTTTGCATAGTCAATGTCGTTAATATCTATCATATTTTTCCCTCTTTTCTTTTTTTGAAAGTACGGTAACGGTTAAAGTGTCATATCCATAATCTGGGCCAACATACATTTTTAATTTATTATTATGTAAATCCTCAATACAAACACCTTCAAAATTTTTATTTTCCGCCTTAAGACTCGTTCCCATACTTTTTAACTCTTTTATTATTTGGTTTTTCAAAGCATTTTTTGTATGTCCATTGTTTTTTGTTTCCTTTCTGTTTTTTCTGAGGTTTAATTTAATCTTTCATCAATCGATAATCCCATATTATTACATTTTATTAATAAATCTTTTGGAGATAAACTCGTTTTAATTTGTCCAAATAATGTAAAGTCATAATCATCGAACCAAGCTTCTTCTTCATCGAATTCAAGAACATCAAATTGTTCCTCTGGTAATTCTTTTCCATATGAATTTCGACAAGCTCGTCTACTTTTTATTACTTCTAAAAATAATATTTCTTCAATACCATCAATATTTTTTAATATACTTTCTACTTCTTTAAGAGCCAATGGCTCGTTATCGTTGGTATATTCCAATGTAAGATTTGCTGTTCTCATTTATTTTCTCCTTATTAAATTATATAATCTTTCCTTTAAACTAAATTGCGGAAATGAAATATAGTTTCTTGTATAATAATGTTTAAAATAATCTCTATTATTACTTGAATACATATACTCCCAATCATTTGGTTTTTTCATCCCTCTTTTAATTGCATTTTCAAAGGCCTCATTAGAGTTTTCTCTTATTTTCATTCCTTCGAAAATGCTTCCCATTGGATGTAAATAGTTGATTCCATTTTCTTTTGTTTTTATTAATTCTAAATTCATGTTTTTTGTTCCTTTCTATTATTTTTTATAAAAAAAGTGCAAATAACTGCACTTTTTCTTTTTTACCATTGAATATAAGTAATATACTTTGGCATAGGGTTGCAAGTATAAGGAACTTTTTTTTCAATAATTCTAAAGTTTTCGTTTTCAAACATTTTTAAAACTTTTTTATAAATTTTATTTACAAAATATTCATAGTCCTTTACTTGTTTTAATTTAAATTTTTTATACATTTTGGAAGTAATAATATCTTCTAATTCGGCACGAATGGAGTCTTCACCATTTGCTGCTTCATTTTCAATTTTTTTAACAAATTCTTCAAAGCAAGCATTAGATACTTGTTCAATATCTAAGGCTTCTTTTAATTTGTTTTTATCAGCTAACTTTCTCATTTTTTCTGAAAGCGTTACTTTCATGCTTCCATAAAAAATCCTTTCTTTTACGTCTTCATTCGTAAAATTATTTTCTTTTTTAAAGTTATCCATTTGATTTTCTAAGATTTTTAAGAATTCATCTACATTATTGAAATGTTCAATTTTTCCATCAAATTCAGCATCAATACTATTATCCTTTTCAATGATAGAAGCCCATTTAAAAGGAATCATTTTTGTGATTTGCGCTATAGGAGCAAAATATGTTTCTTCTCCATCGCAATCTCCACAATATCTATCTGATTCTTTAATGTTATCTGGAATCATATCCTTTAAAATATTTTCAATTCCATTGCTTAATTCTTTTAATACATTTTCCATAGTCATTTCCTCATTTTTCTTTTTATTTAATAATTGTTATTTTTATGTTTTTCATGTCTCTTATATGCTTTTTTATTTTTAACAGGGGAGGGTACTTTATTTTTCCCTTCCACAAATAAAGCATATTTTTCTTCTTCAGAATATTTAGTTATCTGCTTTAAATTTGGTTTAATTTTCATAGTTTTCATAGTTTCCTCTCCGCTTCTTTACTAAATAAATAGGCGAGAGCCAATTATTTAGTAAATCTTATCCTCAAAATTAACTATCAATAGATAATAAATCTTTTAAATCTTCTTCTGATAAGAATTTTGATAGTTTCTTTTGAGAGGCCTTTATCTCTTTTATATTCTTTTTTATAGTCAAGATGTCATCTTGACTAGACTTAATGATTTTGATATTTGATTCTTCAATATCACACAAGACTTCGTTAATATATTTCAATCCAGGAATAATGTTGTTGAAATCTCTTTCAATTGTAGTCACAAAGTATTGAGGATTACGATAATATATCTTACTATCAATGCTTACATTTTTAATTACTTTATCTTGATTCCATAGGTTTTCATATATTGGAATTATGATGTCATACTTTTCTGAAGTTATTGATGGTACAGAATAACGTCCATTAAAACCTTCTTCTTTTAAATCAAATACAAGATTTTTACATTCAAAAGTATCTATTCCTAAACACTTAAGCATTTCAAAATAATTGTTTTTTTCATTTAATAAACTTAAATATTCTGTATATACTTCTTTTTTTGCTTTATTTACTTCAAAAACCAAATCTTCTACAAGAAGTCTTTGTTTTTTAAAGTTTTTAGTGTTAGATAAATCTAAAGATGTAAGTTCTTTGAGAGTTTTATTTTTCATTTCTTAATTCCTTTCTTATTTTTTTTAATAATTCATCTTTGGTTTTGAAACATTGTTCATGTTTCAACTTTAACAAAAAACCATCCAGGCATTTTACTACATAGATATCATTTTTTATTTCAATAATTCTAGCAGACTCAATAGTCATATACCAGTTATCTAAAAAATAAATAATATCATTAATTTTCAATCTTACTCATTTGTATCTTCGTTGTTTTGTGCAGAAAAAGCTGTAGCTGATGAATAATAAGTATATCCATTTTTTTGAGCCACTTCTGCCACTCTATTAAATGTTGTTAACTCTTGTTTTTGCATTTCCAAATCGTCTATTTCCGACTTGGTTGTTTCTATTTGCGTTTGTAATACTTGAATTTTTTTATTGTATGACGCCTCATATGATTTTACAAACGTAAATCCAAAAATGAAAATACATGTAGTAAAAATAAGAAAGGTTTGAGAAAATTTTTCAAATCCTGTTTTCCTTTTATTTTTTTTTGCCATAAAACCTCCTAGTAGATTTTTTGTATTTTTTCAAAAACCAAATCATCTACAGTTTTTAACTGTTTTTCTTTAACGATATCGATTTCATAGCCCAATAACTTTTCAATATCTTCTTTAGATAATTTTTTCTTAGAATTTCTTCTGAATAAAACATCTCTATCTTCTCCAGAAATTTCGTAAATTCTATTTGAATTATTTCTTAGCCCAAATACAATTTGAATTGTTAATGGGTTAGATGGTTCTCCATTAAACAAAAGATTATCATCGTATTTATTTAAAGAATAAGTATCATCTCCTGCAGTAATTAGTTCCATTCCATCTTTATATGGCCAAATTACTGCATAATCCTCATTATTTAATTTTACGACATATCCCGCTTTTAATTGATTCTTTTTAAATTTTTTTTCCATAGTTGTTCTCCTTTTCGTATAAAATTTACATTCATAATATATCATATATAGTTTTTTTATACAATGTATGTTTTTTCCCTCTTACTATGATTTTTTCAAAAAGTCATTGTATAATTAGAATATAAGGAGTGATTATATGACTGCACAAAAATATATATTAATCGATACAGAAAATGTTGGATTTACATTGCCAAATAATATAGAAAAACTTACTAAATATGTGTATTTTATTCAGAACTCTAATATTAAGCAAACCTTAGAAAAAACTATAAAAACCCAATACTCAAGGAAACCTCATGCATTTAGCTTGGTAAATATTGAAAAATATGAACATAAAAAAAACTGTATGGATATGTGTATTACAAAATATGCTCTTGATTTAGCTATTAAAAACAATAATATTGCCATCAATATTCTTAGCCGTGATAAAGGATACGATACCTTCATTAAATACTTAAAAAAATCATCAAAAACTAATGATTTCCAACGCATTGAATCAATGCCTATAGTTGAGGATGCAACTCTCATCAAAAATATCCCTTCATGTTGTGATATCAATGAAGCTATTTTAACAGCAGCTGTTAAATGTCATTCTATGGAACAACTTAAAGATATTCTTAGCAAAAAACAAAGAAAAAAATTCATAATTATGAATTATATGAATGAAATAACAGGGAAAAACATTCAAATGGAATATGATTTATATGCTCGACAATATATTTTATATTTGAATGGAAATTTTAAAGCTCCAATATTTGTTTCTAAGAATGCAAATGAATGTAAAAAAGAATTTAATAGAAAAAAACAAGAATTCGATGCAGCGGCTTTACCTTTTAAAACAAAAGAAATCTATAGTGCAATTAAGACATTAAAAGCCTTAAAAATTGTAAACAAAGGAATTGAAGAAAAAATTCTTTCATATGAATATTTGGTGCAATCAATCTCGGACATGAATATTGTTCATCAAGTTTCTGAACTAATTTTAAACTAAAAAAAGACCTTAAATAGGTCTTTTTATATATATGATTTTATATCATATGTTTTTACAACTTCTTCAAACCATGTATTTTTAAACATTAATTTGTAATAATATTCTATATACATATCGTATTTATAACCAGGATTTAATTCGACTTTATTTTTTAATGAGGCTACTTTAAACTCATCTTTTATATCAAAATTTGCATCAAACAAATCATAAAAATTTATAATTCTTTCTTCTTTATATTTTGTGGGGCTTACAAATAAATTACTATGCATATTAATTCCCTCTTGATTCATTTTTATTAGAAAGTCTTTATCTAATTTTTGACCTTTTTGATATGTTTGTTGGATTAGATTATAATCTTTTCTTTTTATAAATATGTCATAGGAACTAAATCCATATGCATCCGGACGAGCTATTACAAATTCATCCAATTCATTATTTCTAAAAAAACAATTATATGTATTAATTACAACTCTTCTCCAAATATCTTCTCTAGGAGCATATCCATGTAACATTTTTTTTATATAATTTGCATATTCTTCAACAGAATCGATGTCTAATTGTTTTAATTCTGTTGAAAGTAATGGAATTCTTCGTTGGTTCAATAAATATACAACATAAAGGAAATTGTCTTTTAAATTTTAGAATCAGTACAACAGCGAATATAATCAAAGATATATACCACATCCATATTGGCATATAGATTAAGAATAATGATATTACTGTTGCAATAACAAAAATGCCTAAAATTATTAAAATAAAATTAATTGTATCTTTATACAAGCTATAAAAGCTGTTCTTTATAGCCGGTTTTTGTTGTTTAGCCATTTATAACCTCCTATTTTTTGTTTTTTGCGACTATTTCTAAAATATCCATAAATAAATTAATAATATCTAAATATAAATCTAATGTACTGTTATAGCATTATTAACAGTTTTTAAATAAGCTTGTGAACGATAAAAACCATACCCTATATACAAGCTGAATAATCCTGCAGAAAGCCAAGGCCATATTGAAATTGTGAAATGAAATAATAATCCACATAACTGAATAATTATAAAAACTATCAAACATGTAAGTAATACTGCACCTAATCTTGAAAAGAAATCTGGAAACATCATGCTTAAAACAATCATAACGGCCGTTACAATTGCTGTATAAACGAAGGCCTCCATAACAATATTAGAAGCAAGGCCTCCATATTCAGAAATTACTGCTGATAGAGTTACTCCAACAGGAATGACTACGAAATTATAACCAATAAAACTGATTAATGGATTACTGGATTTTATAGTCATGATTACACCTATAATACTGACACTCCCACAATTGAAATCGTGGGGTTCTTATGTACGAAGCCTTCTCTATAGACCCGAAAATCTATAGAACTGAGCTTTTTTCATAAGACTTTTACTGTCAATCATTCCGTTGAATGAATTAGCGACAGCTAAGCTCGTGTCTTAACTTATTTTTTTTATCTTAAAGCCCCTACAAAAAAAGCAATTACAAGTAAAATAAGCGCTAAAATACAGATAATAACAATTGTTATTGCTTGCCAGGGTTTAAATGATTTTGGCCACATTAATACATCAACCTCCTTATTTTATTTATATAAATTTATAAGCTATGGTTATAGCTGTTACTACAACCAATACACTAATAATTCCGAATACAACTTCTTTAAGGTTTGAATTTAATTTTCGCATAAGTTCTATCTTCTTTATTTTCTGTTAAGAAAAGTTGTATAGAATTCATCTTCATCTTCTTTTACTTTCTTTGTATTTCTTTTTTCCAATCTAGATTCTAAACTATCAAAATTATTCCCTGTATTTCTTTGTTTTAATTTATCTGCTTTTTCTCTGGTTTCTTCAGAAATTTTGTCTAAGTTTTTTTCTAGATTTTTTCTAGCTTTATCAATTTCTTTTACTTTTGAAGTGATAAAAGTATCTTCAAGTTTTGTTTTTGTATCTTCAAAAGAACTTGCTGGTTTTTCTAAGTCTTTTTGAGGTGTTTTCTTTGGATTTTGTGCATATTTATCATAATCTTTTACTTCTACCTCTTTCTTTTCCTTAGAACCAACGCTAAAAGCCACTTCATCTTCTCGACGTGCTTCATTAAAATCAATCTCATCATCTTTAACTACGGTTTGTAGGTATTTTAGCGCGTCTTCTAAGGTTTCTGCTTCTACAATGACCGGAATCATATATCTATGTAATTTTTGTGGTGCACTGATATCCCATAAAGCAAAGCTTTCATTGTCAGCAAGTCTAATTTCAGCGTGTTTATCGCTGCAATAACTTGTAATAACTTTTTCACCTTTACTTGCTAAATAATCTAATTCTTTTGCAAAATTTCTTTTAATGAATCTCTTTGCTGAATCAAGATTGTTAAATTCAAACAATCCATTATCGTTATAAGTTCTAAATACGTTTACATAAATCTTATCCATTCGTATACCTCCAGATTTTTCTTGTTTTAAGCATAATATTTTGCCATTTCAGTTGGCATTACTACGCCACTTTCAATTGAATTTTTCCATACATCTTGATTTTTAATGGCATCAAATAATTCACTTGATGAATATACCGACAACCAATCAACGATTCTTTCTATTATCTCTCTATCTGATAATTCGATAGGGGATTCATTTAATGGTGTTAAATTTAAATTCTTTTCAAAAATTAACAAATCATATCCGCCATATCGATTGTATATACTACTTACTTCGCTAATTACCGGTCCTGTTTTATGAACTTCAATTTCTTCTTCAAAACATACGTTTCCTTTTTTGGTGACAAAATAAGCTTGAAGAAAATATAAAATCTTTTGAAGTTTTGGATGAGGAATATCGTAGTTTCTTTCTCGACAATATTCCAATACGTATTTTCCTACATCTTCTACTTTATAACTCATAAAAAAAATACCTCCATGATAGTTTTTGTTTTGGGTTGCTTCTTAGGGTTTTCTGGGGTTTTTCATCATTAATCCTCCTAATAAAATATTCTATTTATAGTATATCATATTCGTTCTTTTGATACAATGTTACACAAATTAAAAACTAGAGCAATTGCTCTAGTTTAAATATTAGAATGTTGTAGCAAGGCGCACGTAACCACTGTTACCTACGTAGTCATTGCTCACATACCCATAGTCCAAATCCATGAGATATGCATGAGTTGAATTACACTGAGACGACGACCAGTACCAACCAGACAAACCCTTACTTGAATAATTTGATTTAGTAATTCCTAATTGTCCAGCAAAAGCAGTCAATTCTTGTCTTGATGGAACAAACCATCCTTTATTTGCTTGAGTTTTTATTCGTCCCCAGATATCTTTAGTATTTTGTTCACCATATGCTTTCGCTTCCCATTTGCTAATCATGGTAGCCGTATTATCTTTACCTTTTCCAAAATCTGGACTTGTTGCAGTTGCATAATCATTCATATTGCCTCTTGCAGCATTATACCAATCATAAGTTCTAGATAGGTTGTTTAATAATGACATGATGTAAAATCTATCTTCGCCTGTTCCTATAGGAGTAAGTACTTCAGCAGTTCCACCTAATTTATTAGTATAGCTTTCTTGACTTACATAGTAACTCTTTGATGAAGAAATTGTTGGAATCGTATATGTTCCGTTTTTGTTGCATTCAGAACTAGATGTATCATGGTCGTTCCAAGTTCCACTTCCACCAATCATCAAATCTGCAAAAATAATACCATCAACGGTACCATCACCATCAATATCTGCATATTTACCGACTTGACTTTCAGTTGTTGATACTAGTGGCTCCCCATTAGGTCCAGAAGTAGGGTTGTTACTACCTCCACCACTGCCTCCACTTTCAGAGCCACCACTTCCATTCAATTCTTTGATTGTATTCCAAAGTTCATTGTTCTTATTTTTAATTTTATCATCATCACCGTTTATCATGACGATACTTGTTGCAATGACAGCAACAGCACATACAAGTACAA
>ERZ834859.3165-NODE-3165-length-12474-cov-3.206216_pt1 | contig 12474 bp, 10 predicted proteins | sample MGYA00519947_ERZ834859 | MGnify/ENA primary metagenome ERZ834859 (study PRJEB31850, sample SAMEA3708763) | human gut metagenome | biome: human gut; feature: human-associated habitat; material: faeces | place: China | collected 2014 ...
AGAAGTGATGTTCAACGTTCCTCCTCTAATACACTCGGCAAGGATTTGGGTGCCGATCCCTTGATACCTTGTGTGCGCGCGACTGGTGCGGGCGAAAGGACTCGAACCTTCACGGGAAAGCCCACTGGAACCTAAATCCAGCGCGTCTACCAATTCCGCCACGCCCGCAGCTGGTCACACAGGCGAACATAATAGCAAAAAGGCCGTTTTCGTGTACGTGAGCATAAAAGTGGACACATTGCCGCACCGACCCTGCACATCCATCGCATGCAGCGGCTCCCACATGGGTACAGTATGAAATCAACAAGCTTGTTGTCGCCTTGCTCCTTCTGCCCTCCGTCGCAAGGCACACGGAAGGCCCGTCGTGCGGGGAGGGATTGTTATGGAGCAAACAAAGCACACCGTCGTGTTGTCGGGGGTTACAGCCCTGCGCGCCCTGAGGCGCGAAAGGCGTATTTCAAGTGAGATCACGTGGGGCTGGGTCGAGCTGAACGAGCAAATCGATGCCATGAGGCGCGCAACATGCCTGTCCAGCCTCATCGATCTCGAAGATCTTGAGCGCCTCGGCGTCCTTGTTGAAAACGAGCAGGTCGACCTTGCCGTCGGACGCATCGCAAAGCGCACGGCAACTCCTCCCGTAATCGCCCATTGCATCGGAAACCTTGGAGAGGGCGGGCTGATGCGCATAGCCAAAGAGCTGTATGCCCTATCTCCCGCCGCACTTACGCTCGACCTCGCCCGCGACTCATCGTTCGAAGGACTTCTCGCCCTGATGGAAGAGCTCTCCGGCAATTGGTCGTTACCTGAACGGCCCCTCGGAACCAACGAGCTAGAAGACAGTCTTGATTTCATTGATAAGCCGTGCGGCTACTACGAGAGCGCTCCCGCCCTCGACCTCGAAGAGCTCCGGTCTTTTCATGCAGCAGCCACGCGCATGCGCGGCCGAAAGGCGGCAGAAACGGCAGTGAAATACGCGGTCGGGGGAAGCCGCTCGCCAATGGAAGCAATTATGAACTGCGTCTTCGCGCTCCCACATGAATACGGCGGACTCAACTGCAGGCCCGTCGAAACCAATCGAAAGATCGCAATGGACGAAACGGCGCACGCGCTCTCGGGCCTGCCCTACGTTATCGCGGATGCGTATCTGCCCCGGTTCAATACGATCTTGGAATACAACGGCTCATACCACGACGACGCAACGATCAGGCGCCGTGACGAAGCCCGGACACTCGGACTTATGTCGATGGGCATCGACGTATACCGGCTCAACAGCGACCAGCTGAGAGACCCGAACGCGCTCGAGGCCATTGCGCGTATGATCTACCGAAGGTCGGGAAGATTTTTCAGGCCCAGGGCAAAGTGCTATCAACAAAAACACTTGCAATTACTCAACGGGCTTAGAAAAGCCTTTGGCCTGAATTAAATCAGCGCCAAAAAGACCGCGGTTAGAGGCCCCGATTGCCAAATTCGACCAAAGTGTAACCATCGGATGTCGAGTTTAGAGCCGTCAAGCCTAAAATTTGAACGTTCGAAGCTCTGACGTCCAACTTTGGCGCACCAATACCCAGAATATCTTCTAAATTGGCGGCAATAAGATGGAAAGCAGCGCCCTTCGCCAGTCATCGGTCACACATCTGTCGAATTTGACAGTACGAACCAGGTCCGCAGGCGCGCGCTCAAGCGACCAAGGGGGGGGCAAAGGCGTGCGAACCCCGGCCACCCACAAAAACCGACATTTGACGCAAACTCCCGCCGATGAGACAAACGCTCCATCGGCGGGAGAATCAAAAGGTTAAATCAACTAAAAATGGTTACACGATGCCCTGGGCCATCATGGCGTCGGCGACCTTTTTGAAGCCAGCGATGTTGGCGCCGACCATATAGTTGCCCTCATAGCCGTACTCGGTGGCCGCATTGTCGCAGGCATGATAGATGCCGCGCATGATGCCCTCGAGCTTGGCGTCAACCTCTTCGAAGCTCCAGGACAGGTGCTCGGCGTTCTGGCTCATCTCCAGACCGGAGGTCGCCACGCCGCCGGCGTTGGCCGCCTTACCGGGCATGAACGCGACGCCGTTCTCGATGAGGTAGTTGGTAGCTTCGGTGGTCGTGGGCATATTGGCGCCCTCTCCCACCACCTTGCAGCCGTTCGCCACGAGCGCCTGGGCGTCCTCGAGCAGAAGGGTGTTCTCACGCGCGCAGGGCAGTGCGATATCGCAGGGAAGCTGCCAGACACCGCGGCCGTCCTCGGCATGCCACACGGCATTGGGACGGGCGTCGACATACAGGGCGAGGCTCACGCCGCGGTCGTTGCCGGAGCGCTTCTTGTTGTAGATGTCCTCAAGAACCTTGTAATCGATGCCCTCGCGATCCTCGATCCAGCCCTTGGTGTCGGAAGCGGCGATGACCTTGCCGCCGAGCTGGGCCGCCTTCTGGACGGCATAGATCGCCACGTTGCCGGAGCCGTGCACCACGACGGTCTTGCCCTCGAAGGAGTCGTTGTGGCACTTGAGATACTCATCCACGAAATAGACGAGGCCGTAGCCGGTCGCCTCGGTGCGGGCGAGCGAACCGCCGAAGGAGAGGCCCTTGCCGGTGAGCACGCCGGTCCACTCGTTCTTGAGACGCTTATACTGACCGAACATGTACGCGACCTCACGGCCGCCCACGCCCAGGTCGCCAGCCGGGACATCGGTGTTGGGGCCGATGTGGCGGTAGAGCTCGGTCATGAAGGACTGGCAGAAGCGCATGATCTCGTTGTTGGACTTGCCCTTGGGATCGAAGTCCGAGCCGCCCTTGCCGCCGCCCATAGGCAGCGTGGTGAGTGCGTTCTTGAAGATCTGCTCAAAACCGAGGAATTTGAGCATACCGAGGGTGACAGTGGGGTTGAAGCGCAGGCCGCCCTTGTACGGGCCGATGGCGGAGCTGTACTCCACGCGGAAGCCGCGGTTGACCTGGCACTTGCCCTCGTCGTCGATCCAGGGGACGCGGAACATGATCACGCGCTCGGGCTCCACGAGGCGCTCGAGCAGACCAGCGGCCTCATAGGCGGGATTGTCGTTGACAGCCGGGGCGATCGAGGTCAGGACCTCGTCGGCGGCCTGGATGAACTCGGGCTGATCGGCGTAGCGCTCGTGCAGCTGGGCGATGACCCTATCGGTATAGGTCATGATAGTGCTCCTCAGAAGTGGGAATTCTCTTGCGCTGCATATGGTACTACGGCCGGATAAAGCGATTATGGAGAAGGGCTCTAGGTTTCGTAGTGGTTTCGAAACGTCATGTGTTCAATTGTCGGCAACCGTTGCCGAAGTCGCGCGGGCTCTCTACAATCACTCACGCCTTGGGATAAGCAGGGTCTTGATACCCCAGCTGCTCAGCACCTTCGGGACGTGGCGCAGTTTGGTATCGCGCCTGCTTTGGGAGGAACTTTTCAGCTCTCCCCTTCTATTTATGCAGTTAAGCCAATATGTTTCTTCCTCATTTGAAGGCTGACCTGTTCCTATCCGCCTATTAGCGCGACATGCCTCGCGGTCTTTTAGGAGGTACGGAATGGGCAGGAAGATCATCGGACTTAAGCGAATGGCGAAGCTGGGCGGCTGTCGGGTTCATATCACGAACGGGGGTAAGGCTATCTTCCGCAGTCAACCTCAAATGGACAGACATCGATTTCGAAAAGCACATCTGCCTTCTGAGGCACACCTTTGCAACGCTATACCTACAAAAGGGAGGAAGAGCCGAGAAGCTGCAAAAGATACTGGGGCACAAAACCGCTGATATGACCCAGAGGTATGCGCACTATGCAACCGACGACCTCGTGGAAGATCTTGACGACTTCACATTCTGAAAAAGCCGAATCAATGGCCCAAAAGCGTCTACAGCAACAAAATACGCCCGACAACCGACCGAGTGGGACAAGTGTCTACAGAGCAGGTTATCGGGCGCGGTAAATCGCATTTCAATCGCAGGGCAGTCTAAACGCTTAACGCACAAACGGTTGCTCACTACGATTAACGCAATTCGACTTCATAGATATACGCGGTGTAGCCATCGAATTCCCCCGCCTTTTCGATCTCCCCGAGGTCAAGCGGCTCGCGCTTTTCTGGCTCCCGCCCCTCTCCCCTATCTCCGGTGAAGTTCGACTCTCCGAATCGGTTGCTTATTTTCTCGCCGTCCAGATCTTTCCAGAAGTAGTCCTCGCCAATCTCGCCGTCAGGCTTCTCCCACTGCACGCGAACCATCGTCCTGTCCCGAGCAACGTTCGTGACTGCATCCAGAAGCACGAGAGATTCGGGATTCCCATTTGCATGCCTGAGCGAGGCCATGGTGTTAAGCACGTTCTCGTAAAGCCGCTGCTGCGCGTTCGCTTCCCGCATCTCCATCAGAGCCCTTTCAAGCTCATCGTAGTTGCCCACTTCTTTCTGCTGCTCTGCGGACAGGCCGAGATACGCCTCGTTGGCCGCTATCACCTCGTCGCGCTTTTCTATACTCACCTCGCCAATGGCGTCAATGGCGCTCATGACCTCTTTCACCTCGGAGTCTGTGCACCCGGACAAGCCGAACGTCAGTGCTAGGCATATGAGAACCAGCGATATTGATTTGGCTTTTCTGAACATGGTGCTCCTTCCAAAGACGCGGAACATACGACCGCGGAAGAGCCGAAAGCCGGTTAAGAGGGCATCCGCCACAGTCACCACAACTGCTTCGGCATCGCATAGGCGAACTACCCAAGAGGAGGCAGATGCCCTCTCGGCCGGTAATTGCGTCTATGCGTTTGTGATACCTCCGCCCACCAGAGCGGTTGCAGTTGTGGTGATTCGATTCTAGCAGCTTATCGTGTGGGTGGATTTAGCTTCTACAACAACAAATAACGCCCGATAGCCACCACGTGGGGCACATTGCCCACAGAGTGGTCTATCGGGCGTTTTGGAAGGTTCAGCTCGGCAATGGAATGCTAGGAGACAACGAGGATGGATTGCTCATCGTTATTGAAGGCAACCATGACCTCTTGCGTCGCGGAGTCGATGAGATAAGGGACGCACATGCGCTTGCTTTGTCCGACATCGACGGTCGAATCGCTGTACACCCCAAAAACACCAGCCCCCACACCCGAATAGCCGGGATAGTCCCCCGAGTAGTCAAACGCATCGAGCGTTATGCCTGAGGGGTCTTCGACGGTCGCAAGCTCATCAAACCTCATGTAGTCAGCGTAATCTTCCCCTATGGGGCGAGAGATGTTGCTTATCGTGAAGAGAAGATAGCCGACCGTCTGGCTTTCGGAGACGATTCCCAGCTCTTTCAGGCCGGATATGTCCTCTTTCGTGCGGGCGAAGCCATCCAGCGAAAGCTCAACATCGCCCTTTTCGGTGTTGAGTTTTACCTTCTGCCCAACTGGGACGATGGGGGCGGCGCGTGTCTCAAGAAATGCCTCAAGAACATCCTCGTGAGCCTTATCGACCGCGAGTCCGTATTTGTCGATCATTGCCTTGATGCACTTTTGCTGTTGCGGAAGACCATCTTTTACGTATTTCGCATTGTAGGCTTGAGGTTCCGACGGATACGCGGCAAGACCCTCAGATTGATTTTTGAGGGAGGTCGTGTACTCGTCCAACAGCTCCTTAAATTCGCTACCGTATTCAAGTTCCCCGATTTGCGACAGGCCGCTTATCTCGCCTTGAACACCGAGCGCGGAGTTTGGCGCGTTCCCTGTGAAAGAGCCGCTGTCTTGCGCCTCAAGGTCAAATCGGGACATAAGCCCGGACTCAACGACGTCGACGCACTCGGCCTCGTTCTCGATCTCCGCAATTCGCTCATTCGCCTCTTCGAGAACCCCGTAATTCTCCACCTGCTCCTTTTTCTCGGAATCAAGCGCCTCGTACTTTTCATTTGCGGCCTCGATCGCCTCAGCGGACTCAAGCGTCACCTCTCCGATGTCATCGATGGCCTTCATGGTGTCGCTCACGGCGGGGTCGTTGCATCCGCTCAAGGCGAGGGCTATGCCAAGCCCTACTGTCGCAACCAGATATCTGGCGGATTTGCATCTCATTGCTTCTCCTTCCAACGGTGTTAACGAACAACTGTGGAAGGAGGCTCTTGGTGCGTGACCCTAGGCAGTAAGGATGAGTATCCGCCACAGTTGTCACACAGCCGAGGAAAGCACGCATATGCGAACAGACCAAGGAAAGGTGGATACCCATCCCTGCTGCCCGTTCAACATATGCGTTTGTGCGCTTACCCCAGTTAAGAGGTCGGCTGTGTGACATGCTTCACTCTACCATGAGTGTGCCAGCAATAAACCCCGCACTCAGCTCGGCGGGGCAATGACAACGGTATTCAGGCAGTTGACAGCCAAGTTCTCTTGAGTTGAAGCGTTGCCAATTGGGCAAATGAGAAAGACGGGCGCACCAAGGAGGAGCCCCGATGCGCCCGACAGTCGATTCATCACGATCTGAGGAAGCCTTTGATGTGTCCGTGTCGGCCTATCGCCGTTCTTTGTTTGCAATTGACACCGCAATGAATGTCAGCAGGAGAGAAACAACGAAGAACAATGCGATGAAGTCGAACTCGTAATAATAGTAATACTCGAACAGCGTCTTTCCATTCCTCGCATACATGAGGAGCACAAGTGCAATCAATCCCAGAACCGTTGACGCCGCAACGAGCTTTTTCCCCTTTTGATAAGGTTCTCCGCCAAGAGTATTGAGGATGGAAGCCTGGGGGTGCGTAGCGACCCCATTAATCAACGTCCCCATTAACAACAAGAATCCGGCGATAAGATCGGGTGAGAAGAGATGGCCGAACGAACGGCGCGCCAGATAATCGAACAGCTCAACTTGGAACATTGCGTAAAAGAAAAGAAGGATTTGCAGGACACATAGCAGGAAAACCAGAGCGGAGAACAGCTTTTTCATGCCGCTGAGAACCATCACGCCACCTTTTGCGCACGCGCTCCTGACCTGCTTTGAGTCAGGCAACTTCTTCCGTGCTTTCTCCACGGTCTCGCCGACCGCTTTGGCATCCACGACAGGCTGTCTTCTCTCCGGTTTGAGTTTCAGCAGCTTGGCCTTCTTCGCTTCGAATTCTTCTTGCGTCAGAAGCCCTTCGTCGAGGAGGCCTTTATAATCCCTCAGCTCTTTTGCAACTCGGTCGCTCTTGCTCTCAGTGGCTGCTGGGACATACGGATAGCGTGCAGAGGGGTCTTCAATCTGTGCGGGCGTGGGCGAAGGGGACTTCGCCGTGCTTGCCGTCGCATTGTCGTCATCGACGAGACCCAGAATCCTGATTTTCTGTTTGGCGTAATCCTCCTCGGTGATCGCGCCCTCATCCAGGAGCTTCTTGAATGCCTTTAAATCCTCGTACATTCGTGTTTCACCGCCATATTGATTCGCGAGCCATCGGGGCAATTGATGGGTCGAACCCAGGATTTATCCCCGATGCGGCTTGCTTGTTCTGCCTGTCAAACTGCAAGAGGCTCTTAGAACCACTCTCTACGCCCTGCGACATAGGTCAACTGGAAATCCTCCTCGCTCTTAATGAGGTAGATAACGCCTTCGGCGACACCGATGAGGATGGGAATGAATTGAAGGATGCCAATCAGTTTCATGAGGGCGACGCCTCCAAGCGCACGCGCGATAAAGGAAGCGGGCAGCGCCAGACCGAGCGTCACCGCCAGCAGGATCGCCCCCTGAGCCGAATACCCGAGATAGAACTTGTGGACGCCATAGCAGCCCAGAAAGATTGCGGTAAGACCCGCGACCCACTTGCTCTTCTTCTTCACGGTTCGGCTGTTTGAAAGATAGCTTGCGGGTGTTGAGTCAATAGGCGCTTCGGCGGCATCCACGCTCGCAGCACTGAGCAGCTCCGTTTTCTTCTGGTCGAAGTCCCCTTGAGTGATCAGGCCTTCGTCAAGCAGCTGCTTCAGCTCTTTTATCTCTTCATATCCCTGCATCTTTACTCCAATCCGTATCGCTTAGAACCATTCCTTTTTGCCCAGCACGTAAAGCCTGTAGAATTCCTCATCGCTCTTCGTGAGGTAAATGATTCCTTCGATGAGGGAGATAACTCCCGTGACGATAGGGCCGACGAGCAGCAACGCGCCGAAAATCGTTATGAGAAGCAAAATGATGCCTTGCGTTGTATAACCGAGGTAGAACTTGTGGATGCCGAGTACGCCAAGAAATATGGCTAGCAGTCCAGCCGCCACCTTGCTCTTGCCTTGAGGCGGTTGCGCAGTCTGGGAGTATTGCGGAGGTGTGGGGACGGCTGCGGGGGCAGTGGAAAAGGCCGCTCGGGACGGCCTGTCCAGAATCTCCCTCTTCTTCCGGTCGTATTCCTCTTGGGTTATCGCGCCCATGTCCAGAAGCTCTTTGAGGGCTTTGATCTCTTCAACCATGTGCTACTCCTCCATCTTTGTTGGCGTGCAACCGTGGAGGGAGCCTTCGGGCAAGCCCAATGCAGCGATGGGGCAGGAAGGAAGGGTATCCAATCCACGATTACCACATCGCCATGGGCACTCGCTATAGCGAGACATCCAAGGAAAAGGAATGAATACCCTTCCTTGCTTATGTCTCGGGATATGCGGTTGTAAGTGCCCATCCTCTCGGATACGGCGATGTGGTATCCGCCATTGTACTATGAGCGCGGTCACTAACGACCCCTCAGCCCATCGAGCGGTCATTGGAAATCATGCGCTCAATTGAAGACTCTTGCGTGATTCGTGGTCTTGAGAGTCAGGTTTGCAAACATTGCGGATTATGGAGCCGTTTTCGGCGTTTACTGTCTGGTTGTAATATGCCCCGTAAATGCGGGCAACGCTTCGAATCCGAGTGCGTTCGTCCTGATACGAGGCTTGTCATGTCCACAAAATACGCCCGATAACCGACCGAGTGGGGTAAGTGTCCACGGGGTAGGCTATCGGGCGTTTTGGAAGGCCCAGCGTGTCAACGAAAGGCCAGGTTACTGCCTAACTGGGACGATGAGGATGGCACGTTTCTTCAGAAGGCGAGACCTGCGACCGCGAGAAATGAAACGGTGAAAGCCCCACTACGCATCTTCGGGCTCAATCATGTCCTCGTTCGCGGTGGCTTCTTCTTTCATTTTAATGTCATCCATGTCTTCGCTTTTCTCCATGCCGGTGCCAAAAACCGCCAGAACGGTAACGCCCACGCAAATCAGGGCGAGACCGCCGACGGCAAACACCGCTTTTACGGTCATTGCGCCGGAGATATGGCCACCCAAGATACATGCGCCGACAATGTAGTTATAGGCATCCCCGCCGACATACTCCTCTATATGAAAGTACTCCGCCCCGTTGAGGTCGTACGTCGTCAGGTCTTCTCCGGGCATGGGGAAAAGCAGACCGACGAGCAGGCAAAGCGCTCCGGCGCCGATGAACAGATATGGCGCAAGCTTTTTTGCGGTTTTCTGGTAGTCAGCCTTGCTCGATTTGATGGAAGCCCCGGCTCCATCAGGATTTCCGCTGGTGACGGGTGTAGCGGGGCTAGCTAGTATCTTGGACTTCTTTTGATCGTAATCCTCTTGTGTGATTAGGCCCTCATCAAGTAGAGTTTTTAGTTCCTTGATTTCGTCAAACATGAATTCATCCTTACGTCCCTCACGATTCTATGAATCGCGATTTACTTCGAACCCCCGCTTATCATGTGAATGGCTTTGCGGGGTCAATCTTCAGTCCACGCTTCAAAATCGGAAAATGACCCGCACCATACAACCCAGAGGTCGTAATCATCGTCCAGCTGGGTAACTACCGGGTATCCGCTTTCCGTATTCTCCCATCCATAAGTGTCGGAATCATATTGCTTCGCTTTTGATCCAAACAGCGCTTCAAGTTTGTTTAGATAATCCTGAGGATATTCATCGTCGTAGCAGCTCGTAATCCATCGCAGCTCACCTACCTCATCATTCCACCCAAATCCATAATCCAACGTACCGTCTCGGCCCATAAGCTCGAGATCCACCTCGAATAGCCTTGGGGAATAGGTGTTCAAAGCGTCCTCGGCATCGTCTTCATCAAGGCCTATGACGGATAGGTACGAATTAAGCTGTTCCTGCGTTTCAGATGCGAGAACGCGGTTCATTACAGGCGGCGCAAATAGACCGAAAGCTGCAATCAGGGCAACAAGACCAGCGGCAATCACGACCGCAAGCTTCCAATCGGGCATCGCCGCAATCTTCTTAAGTGGGCCCAGAGGTTTCGGCTGAGGCAGACGGGAGCAATCCTCTTCTTCCACAAGCGAATCATCGGTAGCGATCGATGTATCATTCTGGTGATGTGATGCCAAAGAAATATCCTCATTGTGCGCTTCGGGGAACAGGATCTCTGCCTTTTTCTCCAAGTACTCCTCTTCAGATATCGCTCCCATCTGAAGAAGATCGTTGTATTGCTTGATGAGATCGGCGGCGTCGATTATCGATAGGCTGGGCGCGTCCTTTACCTTCATGCGAACTAAACCAGACAGCCCCCGTTCAGAACCGTACGACCTTGCCGACCCGATAGAAAAGGCCGCAGCCATCCAAAGAGCAATATAGTAAAGCGTAATGCTCAGGCACGGCTCATTCTCCCCCCACGCAAACGGGGTCAAGCCCATGAACATCCGAATCAGAGCATAAACGGATGTCGCACCACCAACAAGCAAAAGAACAGAGGAATAATCTCGTTCAACAAAAAACACCACTACGGAGGTGACAAGCATCAATGCACACATATTGAAGGAAGGCAATGAAAGCAGTGAAAGCACACTGGACGAGACATTAAGCAGGCCATCGCTATTGATCAAGGCCAGCCCAAAGTAATTGACAACACAAAGAGAAAGCGCAAGCAACGAAAAAACGCCTTTTCTGTCGCCGGAGTCGATGAGCAAGCCGATGAGCAGTATCACGCTGGGCACAGTCTGTGCCGTGGAAAACGCTGCGCCCCATCCAAAAGATTCGTAGGTGTTCAATATCCCGACTGACGGCGATCCCGGTTCAAGAACGATATTGAATATTGCAAACACAATCGACACCACTGCCAAGCAGACGGACGCGATGCGACAGGCGTTTTTTGTGACATGTCCTTTCAGAGAGCTGTTCATCAGAACCACTCTTTTTTGTTCGCCACGTAGATGTTGTAGAAGTCCTCATCGCTTTTCGTGAGGTAGATGATCCCTTCGATGAGCGAGATGACACCCGTGATGAGCGGGCCGATGAGCAGCAACGCTCCGAGAATCGTCACGAGAAGCAAAATGATGCCTTGCGTCGTGTAGCCGAGGTAGAACTTATGGATACCCAACCCTCCGAGAAAGATGGCCAGCAATCCAGCCGTGACCTTACTCTTGCTTTGGGGCACCTGTGATGTTGGGGCGTATTGCGGGCGAGCGGGAGTCGATGACGCCGTAACGGGAAGAATCGGATTGGACGAACCGTCTAGGATTTCGCGCTTTTTTCGGTCGTATTCCTCTTGGGTGATCGCACCCATCTCCAAGAGTTCCTTGAGGGCTTTGATTTCTTCCACCATTTCTGCTCCTTCCCACAGGGTGGTATTGCAATCGCGGAAGGAACGCCCTCTTCGAAGACACGAGAAGGAGGGGTATCCATCCACAGGTCACCACAACCGTCTCTGCGGCACTCGTAGATACGAGTCAGCCAAGGAGCAGGGTGAATACCCCTCCTTGTCGCAGACTCGCAATCTTCAGTTGTGAGTGCCCTCCCCTTGCGAGGCTGACGGTTGTGGTAACCCTCATTATGCCATGAGCGTGAATCAAGCGACCCCTCATCCACTGGCGGTCGCGATGCAGTGCCTAGATTTATTGGGGTAAAGCGATGCGCACGAGTAAAATTCGCCCGTTTAGAAGCTGCCTGGAATAGATGCCCATGCCGTTGATTCCAACGGCTCATTTCTCTCTGCAGCGCGATTTAGGCATAAACCATTTGAGGAAGTTCGCGTTCAGCAGGTTGATGCGGGCGGAGGACATGGGGATTGCAGATAGGCAGCAGATGCGTCAGAAGAATTGAGCAGAAGGTCAAATTGGCATTTCACGATGTCCCACAAGTCATAACTGTGAGACACGTTGCCTGGGACACTCAATTCACCAATGTAGCTAGCGAAATAATGTCCCAATAAGCATTCCAGAAATTAGACTGTCGCCATATGATGAATGGCATATCGCGTCATTGGCGAGCTAGGCAGGATATCTGCGAACACAGACATGTGATTTCAACGCAAATGGGCAGGATGAAATCGATTAATTCTCAGATCGGCAGACGAATGCCAATCGGTGCAAAACACGTCAAGTGCAAGCGTTGCACGCAGCTGGACTTCCCCTCAACAGAGCTTCTGAACTGCCTATTTGCTCCTCGGAGTCGAATACTCTATAATCGCTAACGCCTTGGGATAAGCAGGGTCTTGGTACCCCAGCTGCTCAGCACCTTCGGGACGTGGCGCAGTTTGGTAGCGCGCCTGCTTTGGGAGCAGGATGTCGCAGG
>ERZ834859.3170-NODE-3170-length-12458-cov-2.253003_pt1 | contig 12458 bp, 8 predicted proteins | sample MGYA00519947_ERZ834859 | MGnify/ENA primary metagenome ERZ834859 (study PRJEB31850, sample SAMEA3708763) | human gut metagenome | biome: human gut; feature: human-associated habitat; material: faeces | place: China | collected 2014 ...
TGTCGATATCGTAAAGAATGATAACCCCAACCTGATGGTTATCACGGATGATGTATACGGCACATTCAGCCCGCACTTCCGCTCATTCATGGCTGAACTGCCGCACAATACGCTTTGTGTCTATTCCTTCTCCAAATATTTCGGAGCTACCGGTTGGCGTGATGCCGTCATCGCCCTGCACGAAGACAACATCTACGACAAGCAAATCGCCCGCCTGCCGGAAGATAAACGCAATGCGCTGAACCGCCGTTACTCAAGTCTAACTCTGCATCCCGAAAAAATGAAGTTCATCGACCGCATGGTAGCCGACAGCCGACAGGTTGCACTGAACCATACCGCCGGCCTGTCATTGCCCCAACAGATGCAAATGAGTTTATTCGCTTCCTTCGCCCTGCTGGATAAGGAAAATAAATATAAACTGAAGATGATGGAAATCATTGAAAAGCGTCTGCATGCCTTGTGGGATAACACGGGATTCACATTGATAAAAGATCCGCTCCGCGTAGGGTATTATACAGAGATCGACATGCTGGTATGGGCAAAGAAATTCTATGGAGATGATTTCGTAGAATACCTGAAACGTACCTACAGCCCGCTGAACGTCGTATTCCGCCTGGCGAAAGAAACGTCTCTCGTCCTGCTGAACGGCGGTGGTTTCGACGGTCCGGAATGGAGCATACGCGCCTCGCTTGCCAACCTGAACGAAAAGGACTATGTGGTCATCGGCCAGGGCATCAAGCGGATTCTTGACGAATACGCAAAGGCGTGGAAAAAGACTACGGAAAAATAATGCGGAACCGTGTCAACCCATCACTGTACGTACGCAAAGAGAACGTACACCCATGACGGGTAAGCACCTCGCGAATAAACACCAGACCGATTCCCTGCCCGTTCGGTTTAGTGGAAAAGAAGGGACTGAAGAGCTTTGCTTCAGTCTCTTTTGTTATACCGGGGCCATTATCTACCACTTCAATCGTGGTAGGAGCGATTGTACGGACTACAACCCTACCCTGCTGGATCGTTCCTTCGGGTGCATGTTCGATGCTTTCCGCAGCATTCTTGATAATATTCACCAATACCTGTTCCAAGAGTGCCGCATCAAAGCGTACCGGTTCCAACTTCGGATCACATTCCAGCCAGAGAAGGATATTCCGGTCGTTGCACATACCCTCCATAAAGCGCTTACACATGGAAGCCAGTTCATTCAGTTTGCCCGTAACCAAGGCGGGCTCAGGAATCTTCACGACATCGGCAAAACGGGTGATAAAGCGGCTCATAGAGAAGCAACGTTCTGTACAAACGCGCATTACATCGCAGATATCCTCCATATCCTCTTCAGTGGAAAGAGCTTGCTCCACGGTATCGAGGGTAGATGTAATACCCGCCGTTGTATTATTCACCTCGTGGGCAATCATGCGGATCACTTTCTCGTAGGCTTTCTTCTCTGCCTTCATCACTTCGTCCGTCAGACTTTCTATCAGGAAGAAGGGGTGCTGAAATCCACGGTCAATAAAAGAGGAATGCGTACACCTATAAATATTCGAATCATTCAGACGGACGGTAGCCGTTTCTCCTTTCGGTACGTTTGCCAACTCGGCGGCAAGCGGAGAATCTATCTCGTTCATCTTTTTACCCAGAACATCTTCCTGACGGACACCCAGCATTTTCTGCGCCATCGGGTTCAGCTCGGAAAGGTCCTCGTCCAATGTGGTGAGGATGACTCCCATCGGAGAGGCTTTAATCAGCAGGTCAAGGAAGTTATTCTGTTCGCGGAGACGGAGACGTTCATTCTTTAGTTGCTCCATCATCCGGTTGAAGACGTTCACGATACGGTCAGCTTCATATTGCCCCACGGGACTTAACCGGCTGCTGAAATCCTGTTCGCGCAACAGTTCCATACCGCTTCCGATAGAGTTCAGCGGTTTCACAATTTTACGATAGAAAAACGGGAGATAACACAGGATAAAAAGGACCAACCCCTCTCCTATATAGAAATAGATCATATTCAACCGGCTTGAAAGGAAAAGCAATCCACCCCCCAAGACCAGAAGCAGGAAAACGAGTATACCAAAGAATCCTTTTATACGCATAATAATAGTAACATCTATCTGCTAAACACTGATTCCAAACTTCTCCAGACGACGGTAAAGGGCGGCACGACTGATGCCAAGCGCTGTAGCTACCTGACTCAAATTTCCCTTATGACGCTCCAAAGCCTGCAAAATCGTCTGCCGTTCTATTTCATCCAGAGTCATACCAGCAAAGGATGCGCCTTCGGCGACTTTCTGATCTTCGTGACGGATATACTGAGCATCAAAGTCGGCGGCATCAAGCGTCGGCTTTCCATTGACCAGAATCGTACGTTCTACCAGATTCTTCAATTCACGAATATTTCCCGGATAAGGTAAACGACTCAGAAACTGCAAGGCATCCGCCGAAAATTCGGTGCGAGGAAAACCGTTGGCCTCTGCCTGACGATCGGCAAAGTGACGTGCCAGCAAGGGAATATCCTCCCGACGCTCACGCAAAGCCGGCAGTCTGACGGTAATCAGATTAATACGATAAAACAAATCTTCGCGGAAAGTACGTTCGCCCACCATCTTACGCAAATCGGCATTGGTAGCGGAGACGACACGAATATCCGTCTTACGGGGACGGCTGTCTCCCAATACTTCAAACGTCTGATCTTGTAACACCCGCAAGAGCTTCACTTGACAGGAAGGGTCGAGATCACCGATCTCGTCCAGAAAGATGGTTCCTTTATTCGCCATCTCAAAGCGTCCGATACGGTCGGAGGAAGCATCCGTAAAAGCTCCTTTCTTATGGCCGAACATTTCACTTTCGAACAGACTTTGGGAGATTCCTCCCAAGTTCACTTTGACAAAAGGCTGTTTGGCACGTTGGCTGTTGATGTGTATTGCCTCGGCTATCAGCTCCTTGCCCGTCCCACTTTCTCCGGTGATCAGTACGGAAGCATTCGTCTTTGCTATACGGGCAATGGTATTCAGTACTTCCGTCAGCCCCTGACTGCGACCGATGATATGACGACGGTCGAAAGCGTCATTCTGTTCCTGCGTTGTCTCTTTGGGAGAGCCTGCCAGTTCCAAAGCCGTCTCGATACGTTGCAACAATGCCGCATTATTCCAAGGTTTGGTGATAAAATCGAAGGCTCCTGCCTGCATACCTTGCACGGCAAGCTGTATGCTTCCCCAGGCGGTCATCAGTATCACCGGAGTTTCCGGACGGAATATTTTCACTTGCCTGAGCAAAGTCAGCCCTTCTTCACCTGTAGTAGAAAGGGTGAAGTTCATATCCATTAAAATTAAATCCGGTGCTACGGAACGCACCACCTCCATAGCTTCCCGGGGACCGGAAACCGTTTGTGCTTCATATCCAGCCCGCTTCAACATAAAACTGAGTGAAGAGCGTACCGCACTGTCGTCGTCTATTATTAAAATCATAGTTTAAATTACTTGTGACAAAGATATTGTAAATACTCAATACAAGCAACAAATAGCCCGATTAATCCCTATTGTCGCACTATTTCATCAAAATCTGCTTCCAACTCCGTGTTAGCCTGGAAATCCCAGAGAGTCAGACTACGGATCTGATAAAAGTAATACCAGTAATAATAAAGTTCGGAGATGTGTTTCCGGCGTGCCTCGTCTTTGGCGTTCTGGGCATCATTCAAATCCAGTGTATTGATTTTACCAATCAGGAAGGTTTCAATACTGGTTTTGTAACGTTGCTGAGCTATGCCATCCGCCTCTTTGGCTATCTCCAATTGCTGTGCCTGATTATTGAAATGCTCTACCAGCAAGAATATGTCCTGGTTGAAGTTGATCTGTTCCTGCCGTATCTTCGAAAGTACTACATCCCGATTGCTTTTCGCTACCCGTACCTTTCCGCGTCTCTTTCCCCAGTCCAGAATCGGAATCTGAACGCCTACCTGCACAATCTGATTATCCTGCAAGTTCCTGTAGACACTGGAAAGTTCACGACTCTCTCCCGTATATCCTACACTGGCAAACAAATTAATGCTACGCAGATTACCACGTGCCGTAGCTACCGCATAATCGGCCTCCAACTGACGGCGACGAATATTCTGGGCAAAAGAATTACGTTCCAGCGCTTTATTCAAAACCATATTATATTCCATTTTACCACAATCTACCGACTCGGGAACAACAGGACGGAGGATTTCATCCTCTCCCACTCCCAGAAAGGCACGAAGCTGGAACATCTTAGCATTCAGATCACTTTCGGCTTCAGTCAACGCAGCCTTTGCATTCAATGCCGAAAGTTTTAACTGGAGAAGTTCATTTTCCGAAATCTGTCCCATCTTGCGTTTAGCTATAGCCACTTCGTAAAGCTGATTGGCATTCGTCAAGTTCTGACGGGCGGTTCCAAGAGTCTCCTTCGCCAACAGCAGATCAAAATAATAGGTAATAGCCCGCATCGTCACTTCTTCGGTAGCTGTGATAAATTCCGCTTTCGCTTCGGCATATCGCACAGGTTCTATACGCCTGTTCCACTTCACATTATTCACACCAAGAATAGGTTGGGTCAGTTTTAAAGTAACAGGAACGGACATCAGATGGCGATCACCGCTATTACCCAGTTGCTTTAGGTAGTCGAGGGAAGAGGTTAGTGAAAGTTGTCCACCGGTAAGCCAGATATTCTGGTCGATGGAAAGTTCACCGGAAAGACCTAAGGCGCTGTTGCGGACAAAGCTGTAAGAACCGTCCGGATTCTGATAGGAGCCGTAAGATTTATTGTAATTAGGCAGTGTTCCTTTCAGATTGATTTCCGGAAGAAGATCGGCACGGAATGTGCGATATTCCCAATAAGATGTTTTCAACTCATTCAAGGCAACGGCAGCGTCAACAGACTGCATACGCGCCATAGCGATAGCTTCGTTCAAGGTGATTTCCCTCTCTTTCTGTGCCGACACTGCCAAAGGCAGACAGATTGCAGCCAGAACAAACAATATACTTTTCTTTTTCATTGTACACGGTATTTTCCAGTCAGATAGAATCAAACCATGTGCCAAAAGAATAATACATTTACTATCAATCGGTTAGAGAAATGTATCAGTGTTCATTTTCGGACACTATGCACAGAAATGAACGTTCAGTCTTATTCGCAGAAATTCGGGATACGTACAGTAAAGCGAGTTCCCCTGCCTACTTCGGAAGTCACAAAGATCGTTCCTCTCAGACGTTCGACAATCGTCTGGCAGATACTCAATCCAAGACCGGCTCCCTGTGTAAAGTTGTCCACCTTATAGAATCGTTCGAAGATATGACGGATACCTTCTTCGGATATGCCGACTCCCGTATCTTCCACAAAGATTCGGGTATATTCGGGATCTTCATCTTCCTCATATCCGAAAGTAATGGAACCGTAAGTCGTAAACTTGGCAGCATTATTGATCAGATTATTGACGACTTGTTGGAGACGGACATTATCTGTCACCAGGTATTTTTTCTCATTATCGGGCATACGAAGCAACAGTTCCACTCTCGGAGGCATATTCAGTTGTTGAGAATCATGTACTGTCTTCAGCAGCAGAGGCAAATTATGATTGGCAAACATAAATTCCATTGTTCCTGACTCGATACGCGACAGATCGAGAATATCATTAATCAATGCAAGTAACAATCCGCAATTCTTATTGATCGTTGCTATAAATTGCCCTATTTCCTCTTCTGTAAAGCCGCTTGTATCGCTCAACAAGTCGGAGAAACCGACAATAGCGTTCAGTGGTGTACGGATCTCATGACTCATATTGGCAAGGAAAGCAGATTTCAGTTTGTCAGCCTGAAGTGCCTTATCACGCGCCTCCCTCATTTCCTGTTCTGCTGTCTTATAACGTTGGATACTTTGGCATACACCTAATATATTATATAGCGAATCTCTCGTCAGACCGGAAATAACAGAGGAACGGTATTCCCACCATTCATATTCTCCATTGGCATTGCGCTGACGGAAATTCAAACGGGTATTGGTTTCTTTTCCCGCCAATGTTTTATCAAAGAGAATACGCATTTCCTTCAAATCCTCCGGATAAACCATACGATCCATTTCGTCGCGGGTGATGGAAGTAATCGACTCATCATAACCAAAACGAACAAGAAAACCTTGCGGAAAGATGAAACTATTACTCTCCACATCAAACTGCCAAGGGTAAATAGAACTTTCCTCCACGGCCATGTCAAAGAAACGTTTCTGCATTTCTTCATCCGATACGTTGCGTGCCGAAAGTGCCATACCGGTAATCTGCCCGCCTGAATGAATCGGAACAACTTCCCCGGAAACCGGGAAATAATGTTCGCTATGTACTTCTTTCATAAAAGCCCCATCGGGAATAATGACACTCTGCCCAGTCTCTCCCACCTTCTTCAATATCTTGTAAAGGATATCCTGACCGTTATAGTATATTTTGAAAATACTGCCCGCCATCATTCCTTCATAATTCCGTCCGCCCGATTCTGAGGGTAAATGAAGGATCTTCAGCAGAGAACGGTTGGTAAAGTGAATATGAAGATCAGTATCATATGTGATCACACCGTCGCGTATGGAATGGAAGATATTATCAAACTCATTCCGCTGTTCCACCAGTTTATTCTGCACCAACAAGCGGGTCTGGGCATGTATCCGTCGCTTAGCTTCACGACGGTTGACACGAATGAGCCACACGATAGAGACGATCAACAATGCCAGGATAGATGGATAAAGAAGAATAAACAATAATTTATATCTTTCCCAATACGGCTGATTAACGACACTGCCACTGGAGGAAACCTTATCCGGGTCTATATGAAAGAAGTCCAGCTGTTTATAATCGTAAATAAATCCCTGTTCCGTCTCCGTCACACCCAGTTTCAAGGGAGATTCCCCCTTCAACACTCGCGATGCCTTCTTTGCAGCAGACATCGCAGAGGTATAGGCGTCTGCGTCATATGCCGCAAATACACCGTTCATCAGCCCCACATTCTGACTGGAGAAGACCGGTGCTTTGGAGTTCTTGCCTACAAACGAAAGGAACGGTGACCATTTGGGAGCAACCACAACCCGAGCATAACTATTACGGGGATAACAGATAGCCGCAATAATATGATTGGTTGATTCATGCTGGGTATTGTAGAGTTTCATCTTGTAATCCGGATTCTCTTCCTGAAAAAGCTGCCATTCTTGTTTGAAGTCCTCACGTCCCTTATTACTCAGAAAACTGTTGTCAATCACACATATCACTTCTTTCCGTTGGGGAAATACCTTTTGTGCCTGCTTTAAGATCACATAAAAATCGGGATTAGCGGTGAATCCGCATACATTGGGAAGACTCGCTATAAGTTCTTTATCGGGATATTTGATTCCGAAAAACACAACCGGAACCTGGTAAGGCAACGAATCGCCGGAAGAGAAAAGAGTGTAAAAAGCCTCATCGCTGGCTGTGATAATCATATCCGTCTTTCTGTCACGGGCACGCTGACAAAAACGCTGCATAATCACTTTCTCCGAACTGAATGACCAAAAATCGGCATCCAAATATTCAGTAGTAATATTTACTGTCAGTCCATTCTCCTTGAACCCCTTTGCCACCCCCTCATTCAAGTCGTTGTGCCAGGGAGTTTGTGAGGTATACGATTGGATAAAAAGTATATTGTATGTATGTTCTGCTGCTGCCGCCCGGGCAAAAACAACGAAGAACAAAACTACAAACAAACAGTAATATTGTCGGTTCATAAGCAAAAAAACAGCATTGTTTTCAACATTTTGCCTACAAAGATAAGTTATTATATTGAAAACAATGCAAATAGCTTCAGTTTTTTATTCCTCGCGTAAGGCTTCTGCCGGCTGTATACGGATCGCCTGCCGGGCGGGGAACCAAATGCCTATGAGTATCATCAAAGCCATCAAAAGACTTGTCACACAAAAAGTGATAAGAAAACGAATGATACTCCACTCTATACCACCTTCCGTCAGTTCCAGATAACCTATATTATAACAAATAATTGCAGCAGGCAAAGCAGCCAGTGCCAGTAGCAACAAGCCTTCTTTATTAAGACGATGCCAGAGTCCCATGCGGGTGGAACCGACTGCGACACGAAGTCCGAGTTCTCCACGACGATGCTGGGTACGAAACCAGAATGTACCGACTATTCCCAACAGGATATTCACCAACAAAAAGCCCATCATCCAAAACCGCGTCTGCATCTGATTGACATTGGTACGATTATAATCCTCACGTATCATCTCGTAATCGTGTACCTTCAGTATAAAAAGATTTCCCACACTGAACTGGGTATCCGACTGTTCCATCAGACGCTCCGGAAAGCCGGGAGCCGTATTCGGCTTTACACGCAGGCAAACTTCCGTATTGAGCGGATACAGGTCATCATTAATCTCGGCCAATTGTGCTTCCGTAAGAGGAATAGCCATATAGCGATCGCTGTAATTTGGCCAAAAATCATTGTAACGTACCTTAGTCGATACGGCAGCTATTTTATAAACGTCTGTAGAATCATCCACATTCACGACTTCTTTTCCCAACAACGTACGGTCACCCTTATAACCGTCAGGCCATATATTCTCGCTGAGAACCGCATTTCCGTTTTTTATAGCCTGCATTAAAGGCTGATATCCCTGTCCATCCGCACTTTGATAACGGAACACCTGAAAAAACTCCGGTGTTACCGGACGTCTCAACGGACTGCGCACCAGCGTATCAAGGCGAAAACGGATGCCGGAATTACTTCCTATATACGGACGTGCATTCACTGATATCGAGACAGCCTCTACTTCCGGCAAGCGACGGAGTCGGTTAGTCAGTTCAACAATGTCCTGTCCCGTCGTCGTTTCCTTCTGCCCTCTCGGAATATAAGAATCACTCTTATTGTTTTTCAGACTGAGTTCCAGATAGTAAGTATTGGTGATGTCATATCCCAGCGGTTCGTAATAAGTACGCGCTGTTGCATACGTCCAATCGACAATATACCACAACACCACGAAAACAATCAGCAATTCTGCCCACAGCCACCCGTTCGAGCGACGTTCGTTCCATATTTGTTTTAACAGTTGCATCTTCTTAAAAATTAGTTTGTTGAATGTTTCGGTTATCTCTCATTGATGGCATCCACAATATTTGTCCGTGTCACTCTCCATGCCGGAATAGCAGCACTCAATAAATTAAGTGCAAAGCAGGCAAAAAATGCGAGCAAGAACACAACCGGGTCAAACAGCAGATCCATACACATGGTCCGCAAATCCGTCACACCATTACCCATAAAGTCAATGGAAAACAGCATACTTCCCAAAAAGAAAGTTGCGCCATAACTCAGAATTAATCCGAGCACTCCACCCAACAGTGAATAAAGCATATTCTCAGAAAGTACCTGTATCATCAGTTCGCGTCTGGGCGCACCGAAAGCTTTTCGAACACCAATTTCAGAAAGGCGTTTGCGCATACGCGACAATGTCAGTCCGGAAAGGTTGACAGCAGGTACGATCAACAGAATGATTAACGTTATTATATACTGACGGACAGCCTGCTTCACAGCCGGAGGATTATTGGCTGAATATCGTTGCGCCGCCACAAAATAAGTATCCGGCTGGTCACGATAGAGCAATTCATAATCCGGATAACCTTCCATATATCTGTCCCTGAGACGTTCAGCTTCCATACGGATTGCCGGAAAGTCATCCTGAGATTTAGCCAAAATGTAGACACTCACCATTCCCATAATTCCATATTCACCCCAACTGGCGGTAAACGCATCTGTTGAACTTAAAGGAATCCAAATCTGGGCATAAGCATACCGTGCCAGTTTGGATACGGGACGCACAACTCCACAAATCATATAAGCGGAGTGATTTAAAAGGAATGTTTTTCCGACTACATCCGATGTTCCGAACAATTGCCGGGCTATATCCTCAGATATTACTGCTTTGGTTGCACCGGCATCAAAAGTAGCCTTATCAAACGGATATCCCGAAAGGAAATCGAACTTAAATACTTTCCAGAAATCATCATCCACCTGCAATACACTGCAACTAACCTTCTCTCCCGCTGGCTTGGCAGCCAGCATCGTTTCCGAGAAACTGCTGGTTATAGTAACTGCTTCAGGGGCAGCCATTTCTTTAAAACAGGCTTTCGCTGTCTTATAAGAAACAGGTCCGTTACTCTGCCAGTTCTCGTTTGTTTTATACTGAAATCCCGCATACCTGAAAATCAACATACGGTCACGATAGCTTTCCGGAGCAAAGGGTGCAATAGTAGCACGCAATGTGATCACAATCACCATAATCATAGCAATAGCCAATGCCGTACCTATGATAGAGATAGAAGAAAGTAACTTATTCTCCTTCAACAGGTGAAATGCTTGTTTGAAATAGAGTTTTATCATTGTAATCTCATTATCTTCTCATTCATTTTCATACTTATCAGAATCCCCAGCCTTTCGTGCTCACATCCGGGCATTTCAGGCCTTTATGATTGATTCTGCCTACTCCGTCACGCTTCAGAGAAGCTCTGTCTGCCTTGCCGGACAATTTGATATTTCCGACTCCATCCACTTTGGCTTTCACAGTATTGCAGTTTACATTGACATTCATATTCCCGACCCCGTCTACCATTAATTCCAACTCATCACAATGGAGCTTTTTCACCTCACAGTTTCCCACTCCATCGAGTTTGAAAGTTATATTTTTCAGTTTCAGGGTTTCTTTAGCATTGAAGTTGCCGACACCATCGATCTTTACACTCTTCAAATCAGGGGCCGTGATATAGAACGTCAGGTTCTTGACGTTTTTTACATTCTTCTGCTTATATTCGATAACCAATGTTTCTCCTTTTACCGTTACTTTTGTTTTATCGACATATTCAAAAGGACCTTCCATCCGACAGGAATAAGTATCGGACTGAGTGAAAATAATGTTACCTACCGACCGCAGATTGATAGCGGAAAATTCGCCTACTTTACAATCTTCACTCACATTTTGTGCCCAAAGCGGGCAAAGGGCTACACTTAATAATACCGCAACAGCAGTTATAAAAATATTCTTTGTCATGATTAGCTTTTTTAGAGTTTAAAAGGGGATTACTGTACCTGACGGCCATCGAAGAAACGGATAGTTCTTGAAGTCTGTTTCGCCTGTTCTTCATTATGCGTCACCATAACGATAGTTCGGCCGTCTTCCTTATTCAGCCGATGGAGAAGTTCCATGACTTCGGCACCCATCTTAGAATCCAGGTTACCGGTAGGTTCATCGGCCAGAATTATCTCCGGATGACCGATAATTGCACGCGCTATGGCCACACGCTGACACTGACCACCGGAAAGCTGCGTCGGAAAGTGATTCATACGATGACTCAATCCGACTTTTTCCAGTACCTCCTTCGCCAAACACTTGCGTTCACCGCTGCTGATACGACGATAGAGTAACGGTAACTCAACGTTATCCATCACATTGAGTGAATTAATCAGATGGAAAGACTGGAATACAAAGCCCAGTGTTTTGTTACGGAAAGCCGCCAGTTGCTTATCTTTCATTCCCTCAGTGTGCGTACCGTTAATTTCAACAGTTCCTGTTGTGGGTGCATCAAGCAGTCCCATAATATTCAACAAAGTAGATTTGCCACATCCGGACGGCCCCATAATGCTTAGAAATTCTCCGCGGTCTACGGTCAGATTCACGTTTTCCAGTGCTACCGTTTCAATCTCGTCCGTACGGTAAATCTTAGAGAGAGAAGTCAATGTTATCATAACTATAAGTATTTAATTTAGATCGTTTTTATCTCATTTTCAGCTTATTCTTGTTCTTATAAGAGCTCATATCACTGACTACCACTACATCTCCCAGTTGTAAGCCACTCACCACTTCCACATATTCAAAGTTGGAATCGCCCAGCTGTACTTTACGTTTCACCAGTTCGTCATCAGATGTCCGTACAAAAAGATCATACTCACCACGTCCCACATAGAAAGAAGCGTTTGCCATCCGCATCACATCTTCCTTTACGGCATTCATCACATAAACGTCCGTTTTCAGTCCCGAACGTAAACGGTGGTTATTATCGTCTTTCAACTGCACTGTAAAAGAAATGACTCCGTTTTTAGACAGGGGTGTCACACTGCTGACCGTTCCTTCCAGTTTGTCATTGCCTATCTTTACAACCGCTTTTCCTCCGGCAGCTACCCGGTCACCGTAGGTATCGGCTATTTCACCTTCTACCTTAAAATGACTTAAGTCTGAGATGATGGCCACCTGTCCGCCTTGCGAAATCTGAGCACCGATCTGATTATTAATGTAGGTAAGAATCGCTTTACGCGGAGACCGAATCTGGGCATCGTCCAGTGTACGCTTCATTTCGGCAAGACTTTTACGGAAGATATTGAAATCCAGTTCCTGCACTTTCAGTTCGGCAGCCGCTACTTCTTTTTCGTTCTTATATT
>ERZ834859.3177-NODE-3177-length-12433-cov-2.450881_pt1 | contig 12433 bp, 10 predicted proteins | sample MGYA00519947_ERZ834859 | MGnify/ENA primary metagenome ERZ834859 (study PRJEB31850, sample SAMEA3708763) | human gut metagenome | biome: human gut; feature: human-associated habitat; material: faeces | place: China | collected 2014 ...
GTGATGCCGCAGCTGCGAGACAGCGGCAATCATTCCTCGTCACCGCTTGATGCGGGAACGTTGCGTGAGGTTCATTCTTTCGCTCGTATTTTCGGCATTGAAACGGAATACGGCGTCAGTGTGACCGGTGCGGATGTGCCATGCGACGCCAGCCAGACGGCAATGATGATGTTCCAGCCGATCGTTGCCTCCGCGCGATCGACCAATACGTATATTGAAAACGGGTCGCGACTGTATCTTGATGTCGGATCGCATCCTGAATATGCCACGTCCGAGGCCTGCGATCCCATGGACGCCCTTGCCGTGGATGCGGCCGGCGAACTGGTGATGCGCGATCTTGCGTTGGACGCCCAGCAAAGGCTTCGAGCCACGCATGGGCCACGTGCCACAGTGCATGTGTTCAAAAACAATGTGGATTCCGCAGGGCATTCCTTCGGCTGCCATGAAAACTATCTGGTACGTCGTTTTGTGCCGTTGGACGTCATCGAACACGAATTGCTGCCGTTCCTGATTACCAGGCAGCTGTTCACTGGCGCAGGCAGGGTGACGGAATCAGGTTTCCAGATCACGCAGCGTGCCGATTTTCTGGATGAGGCTGTTTCATCGGCGACCACAAGATCGCGTCCAATGGTCAACACGAGGGATGAGCCGCATGCCGATCCCGACGCCTTCCGAAGGCTGCATGTGATCATCGGCGATTCAAACCGTTCTCAATGGGCCACGATGATGAAGCCGGCCACCACGCATCTGGTGCTGTGCGTTATCGAACAGGCTGGGCGTGAAGGACGTGAGTCGGGATTCTCGCGGTTCGCGTTCGCGGACGCCGGTGCCGCAAACCGTGCGGTCAGTCGCGATATGAGCGGCGTGAATGCTTCGTTTGCCATGGCCGATGGATCGACGTTGCAGGGTGGTGCCGTAGCCATGCAGGAACGTTATCTACAGGCTGTGGAACAGTTCGTGGATGAGCATCCGGAAGTGGCTTCGTCGTTGCCTCGCACCGATGTGCACGATGTGCTTCGCCAGTGGCGCAATACGTTGGAAGCGTTCCGTTCCGGCAATGCAAATGCTTTGGGAGACAGAGTGGACTGGGTGTGCAAGTACCGCCTGTTTGAAGCGTTACGTGCCCGTTCCAGTGCGGATCTTCCGCTGAGCAAGCTGGAACAGTTGGATCTGGACTATCATGACGTGGCCAATGGCGCGTTGTATGCGTCGTTGCTTCGCCGTGGTGCCTTGCGTTCGCTGATTGACGGTCGTGAGGCGCAAAAGGCGCGTACCATGCCGCCGGCGGATACTCGTGCCGCATTGCGCGGCAGATTCGTCAGTGCGGCCAAATCGCATGGCGCGCAGTATTCCTGCGATTGGACCAGACTATCGTTGCATGCGCCGCGGAAGATGGATATGGTGCTGCTGGATCCGTTCCAATGCAGGGAGAATGAGGATTTCCAAGCCATGATTGGCGCTTTGGAGTAAGCGATGGTGGCAATGGGAAACGTCGATGGGAGTGGGGTGTGGCCGACAAGCTTCGGTCACACCCCACTCCCATATCGGTATGTTCTCCTGAATTGTTTTGCGATTGCGCTGCGGTCGCTTTCGTTTTTGATTGGCTTGAATCAGGCTTCGCCGCGATATTTCGCCATCATCTGCGATTGCAGCTGTTGCGCGCTTGGCGGCGTCCATGTGATGGCATCCGCGCCCGCTTCGATGGTGGCGAGGATGCGATCTTCGGATCCGCCTCCCGATGCCAGGATCGGTATTTCCGGATGATGCGCACGTATGCTTGCCACGACTTGCGCGGTGCGTGCTCCGGCTGCGACGTTGATGATGGCCGCACCGGCGAGAATCTTGCATTCGGTGATTTCGTCGTCTTCCGTGACTGTTGCGATAACGGGAATGTCGACCATGGACATGGTGGTTTCGATGGTTTCCGCGGGTGCCGGCGCGTTGATGACGACGCCTGCCGCACCTTGCATTTCAGCCACCATGGCCAGCTCGGTCACACGCGGACCGGTGGTGGTGCCTCCTCCGACGCCTACGAAAAGTGGCATTTGTGCCACAGTGAGCAACGCCTGTGTGATCACCGGTTCTCCAGTGAACGGGTAGACGGCGAGAATGGCGTTGGCATTGGTATTACGGATGATCGCAGCGTCGGTGGTATAGGCGAACGATTTGAGCGTATGGCCTTTGACTGTGATGCCGCCGCAATGTTGCGATATGACTGCGGGTACTCTCGCATTGGGGGAGGAGAGGCGACCTTCGATGCGTGCGGTTCCATAACGGGTTCGTGACACATGTGGTGTTGTGGAATGCTGTTCCACGGCCACGGCTTCACTGGGAGTGAACAGGGATCGTTTGTCGATGCGGATTGGTTTGGGGGCATTTGCTTCGGGAATGGTCTCCTGCTCGTCGCTCATTCCTGCACCTCCGTATCTGTGTGATTCAGCAATTCATGGATGGCTTTGCGTCGCTCGACAACCTCTTCATCGAGAATCCTGGTGTCGGTGTTGTCGATGATGCGCTGCAGAAGTTCGCTGAGGGTGGAAAGATCCTCGGTGCTGAGGCAGTCAAGCATGTGCGTTGCCGTGTCATGGCTTTTGGGAAGTTGTTGCAGCGGTGGCACGCCACGACGTGCCGCTTCGACGTTGCATACCCGTGTGGCGGCTCGTAGCGCGGTCTGTGTGCGTGTGGCCTTCAGCTTGGTATGCAGCAGCAGAATGTTCAATTCATGCAGTTGATTGATGACTTCCTTGCGTTGATCGGTCATGTCTCTCTCCATCTATATGGACACAATGTCTAATATATATGCATAGTGTAGCGCAGAATGACGCTTGTACAAGTGTCATGAACGACGAAAGCCCCGACCGTCATGGTCGGGGCTTTCGTCGTGTAAGCAACATATCAGTACATGACTTACTTGGTGACAGCCTTCTTCAGCAGGGAGCCGGCGGAGATGCGAACGCCGTAGGTTGCCGGAATCTCGATGGTCTCGCCGGTGCGCGGGTTGCGTCCGGTGCGGGCGGCGCGCTTGACGCGCTCAGCGGAGAACAGGCCGGTCAGCTTCAGGCCTTCGCCGGACTGCATCGCCTCGACGAACACGTCCTGGAAAGCGTTCACAGCTGCCTCAGCCTGTGCCTTGGTCAGGTTGGACTTCTGAGCGATCTTCGAGACGAGATCAGACTTGTTGTATGCCATAAAGCATCCTTCTTGGGTCAGGGGACATTCTGATTACGAACATCCACGTTCTCTATGATATTAGCGCACTCTTATGAGGAAAATGGCATTTTACAAGGGTTTTGGTCGCTTTTTTGAAAATCAGGGGGAAAACAAAGTGTACGGGGGTGTTTGTCAGATCAAATTATGCATGTCAAGCCATTTCATGGCCAACGCACCGACCGGAATACGCAACCAGTAGAAGGCGATTCGGTAGACAAGAGTAGCGGAAACCGCGATGGAGGAGGGGATGCCCACGGCAGTGAACGCCACCGACAGCACGGCCTCCACGGCACCCAGACCGCCAGGAGTGGGAACCGCGGAGCCCAAAGTGTTGGCAAGCAGGAAAATGAAGGTGGTTTCCGCAGGATTCGTGTGGTATCCAAACGCCATCAATGCTGCCCAGAATCCCAGTCCGGTCGCAAGGTTAAGCACCAGTGCGCCGGCAATGCCAAGGGCCAGTTCCTTTGGCCGTGCAAGCACATTGACCAGGTTGCGCGCGTATGCTTTGACCACTGGAAGGTATTTCTCGGTCACCAAATGACGCACTGGAGGAATCGCCATGGCGGCCTACACAACCAACGCGACGATGGCGATCACCATGATCAGCGTATTGGTCGGAATCATGCCGGACAATGTGTTGCGGCCGGTGAATAGGCCAATCGTCAGCAACAACACGATGGTAGTGCCTCCCTGTACGGCCCAGACCGCGCTCATAACCGCGGTCGCAGCCGTACTGCGATAGCCGCTTTTACGAAGGAACTGCAGGTTGACGAATGCTGGACCGACGCCGGCCGGCATGGACACCGCAGTGAAACCGGACGCCATCTGAGAGCAATACAAGCCGATCGTGTTGCGTTTATCGGAATCCATGAACACACCCAAGGTGATAGCGGAACCAAGCCACGCCACAAAGCCAAGCGCGACGCAAACCAACGCCATGGCGAGATTGGCGTCTCTGACGGCCTTGATCATTTCGGCCGGCTGAATCTGTGTGAACACCACATATACGGCGACCACCAGCAGCGCAATCGCAATGAACGAGCGAAGACTGAACCGGGAAAGCGTGACTTTTTCCATGGAATCCGCGACATCCTGCGGAGCGAGCGCCGAAATACGCGTACGTAAATCGGTGAGCACATGCTTGTCCCAGCCAGGCAATGCGCGCGTGGAAGCGGGAATGGCAGCCTTCTGTATGAAGGGTGCCAAATCGATCAGCTGCTCGTCTCCCCAAGTCCTGCGAGCGCAGGCGATCGCACGATCATTGCCATTGAGTGTGGCAAGAAGAACCAGCAACTGCACTTTGTCGAGTGCGAAGTTCGGAGCGGAACTGCCATAATCGCCATTATGCCAACCTGCGATTACCGGATGCCCGTTTTCCATGCGGGACAGGGTTTCCGGAGTGATGCGACGATGGGTGAAGCCATGATGGTGTGCTGTGGTGAGATATTCCAGGAACGCTTCCATATCATGGTCGGACATGGTGTTTTGGTTGCATTCCAATGGCATGCGGTTGCGGTGGAACACCAGAATGGAGGATTCTCCATAATCGGCCACACCATACACGCGCGGAGTTTCCAAACCGGCATTGGACAGGCCGAGAATCATGGCGTAATGATGGTGCATGGCGTCAACCGAGGAACGGTCGCGACGCATGGAAACACCGGTCAGGCGAAGCCACTGCCATACTTGGTTGAGATATCCGGCCGCATGCACTTGATTGTCGAGTACGGAAACGGTGTATTGCTTGCCGTCATAGTCGACAACATCGTAAATACGGGAATTTTCGGTCAGATCGTCATCCAGCGTGGCCTTCAATACTCCCGAATCGACGTAGGGGGCGACTCGGCGGGTGAGCAATGATGTGTCAATACCGATGGAACGCAATGATTGCGCGATTTGTGATCCCCACGCGCCATTGTTCTGCGTGCCTATGGCGAAACGGATCAGCATGCCGATAACACGGCCTATGGCGTAGGATGCGATGACGCCAGCCAGTGAATTCCATGAAAGCACGACCATCAGCACTGCCACTGCATACAGCACGTTCCAGCCCCATTTGGTGCATGAGCGGATACGCCGAGGGCCGGAGACGGTGAGGAACGATGCCATGGCGGCATAAAAATCGGGGAGCAGTCCAGTGCCTACGGATGTGCTGTTGGATTGCAGTGGAATGATCAGCATGGTATTGCCGGAGTTGCTGATCAGCGCGGATATGCCCCACACCGCAAAGAATCCGAATATGAGGGAAACCACGGAAATCACGCTTTGCAGCCACTCTTTGGAAGTAAGCAGCTGGATGAGCACGCTGACGGTGATGCATACGATGGCAAGCTGCTGCAATAATGCCGAGGGAACATCCATCAGCCAGCTGACCACGCGGCCGGCGGAATGAACGTCGGATTCCACGCCGGACGCGGTGCCATGCAAGTACACGGAGAACAGAATCACGCCTATGCCGAGCACCAAGGCGAAGAATGCGTGCGTCAGATCGGCGAAATCACGACTGCGCTTCGGCGGCACATCGTCGATATGCGGGGCGGGCTTATTGACTGCAGGGGAGTGAGACACTGTTGACTTGCTCCATACGTGAGATTGGCTTCAGGTGGGTCATATCGCCCCACTGCATTCGATAATACGCCCTGAGGGTGGCTACGAAATACGCGGCCACCCTCAGGGCGTATGGTTTTGGTACTTATTTGACAGCTTCGGTTCAGCGGTCGAAATCTACCAGTTTGCTGGCGACGCCGGTATATGTTGCCGGAGTCAGCGCCTTCAGACGAGCCGTGGTAGCGTCATCGAACGCCTGCTGATCGATGAACTGCTCGACGGCTTCCTTGGAGATCTCATGGCCGCGCATAAGCTCCTTGACCTTCTCGTACGGCTTGTCCATGCCCGGCAGGCCGGCAAGTTCGCAGGCGCGCATGGCGGTCTGGATCGGCACCTCCCAGTTGGAGTCCAGCTCGGCTTCGATGGCGATGTCGTTCGGATGGATGGAGTTCAGACCGCCCATCAGATTGTTGAGCGCGAGCACGGAGTAGCCCAACGCGGAGCCGATGTTGCGTTGCGTGGTGGAATCGGTCAGATCGCGCTGCCAACGGGATTCGACCAGCGTTGCGGACAGCGTGTCGAGCAGCGAGCAGGAGATCTCCAGATTGGCTTCCGCGTTTTCGAAACGAATCGGATTGACCTTGTGCGGCATGGTGGAGGATCCGGTAGCACCCTTGACTGGAACCTGGGCGAACACGCCACGGGAGATGTACATCCACACATCCACGCACAGGTTGTGCAGAATGCGGTTGGTGTGGCTGACGGTGCCATACAGTTCGGCCTGCCAATCATGCGATTCGATCTGAGTGGTGAGCGGATTCCACGTCAGACCCATGCGGTTGGTGACGAATTCGCGGGAGACGGCCACCCAATCGACATCCGGGCATGCGGCCAAATGCGCGCCGAACGTGCCGGTAGCGCCATTGATCTTGCCGAGATATTCCTGAGCCCTGACCTTGTTCAGCTGGCGGTTCAGACGGTACACGTACACTGCGAGTTCCTTGCCAAGCGTGGTCGGTGTAGCAGGCTGGCCGTGCGTTAACGACAGCATGGCCTTGTCACGGTATTCCTCAGCCTTCTGAGCCAAATGGTCGACGATGGCCTGAGCGCCCGGCAGCCACACATTCTCGATGCCGTTTTTCACGCAGCGGGCGATGGACAGGTTGTTGATGTCTTCGGACGTGCATGCGAAATGTACCAAAGTCTTCAGGCCGGTCAGCTGGGTGTCGTGGCCAAGCACGTCGGCGGCCTTGTCGAGCTGGTCGTCGATGTAGTATTCCACGGCCTTCACATCATGATGGGTCTTTGCCTCATGGGCGGCGTGTTGCGCGATACCCTCGGCGCCGAACTCCTCAGGAATGGCGCGCAGGAACGCCTGTTCCTCATCGGTGAGCGGCTTGACGCCGGGAACGATGGTCTGGTTGCCGTTGCCCTCGAAACCGTTGGCCAGCAGAATCATCCATTCGACTTCGACGCGCATGCGCTCGCGGTTCAACGCAGGTTCGCTCAAATATTCGACAAGCGGAGCGGTCTGCTGATGGTAGCGGCCGTCAAGAGGGGTCAATGCGATTGCAGGGGAGATATCAGTAAGCTTCATAGACTACAGCATACGTTCAGCCGTAAACGAAAGTTGCGTATCTGTCCGCTCGGTGGATGGCTTTCATGATGTATGCCGTGATACCGTTCTTGTTGTGCCGTGGCTGCAGTGTTTTTTCATTTGCTCATGCGCCCTTCGAAATACATGACTTCCTGCAGATCGCCGTCGATGATCTCATCGAAATGCCGTTCGTGGGTGTTCACTGCGGTGGATCCCATGTCCGTTGCGTTCTGGTATGCGGCTTGGTGATATTTGAGCCAATGCGTGATTTCCTTGTTGTCTGGAGCGTCTGTGACGGGAGTGCCTGCGAACGTTGATTCCTGGTTGCTGCTGGATTTGCTTGCGGTGCCGCGTACGGTCAGCCAATGGTCGGAACTGGGGTTGGCGGCGCCATCGAGGGCCGCCACGAGCTCGTCGTCCATTTCCACGCTGGTCACCCATGTTTTTTCCGGAATCGGATGATTGGCGACGGGCGACCCGGCGGTAACCACATGTTCGATGTCATAATCGTCTTTCAGGTCCGAGGCGATGGTGGCGGCAACGATGCCACCTTGCGAATGTCCGATCAATGCGACGGGCTCATTGGATTTGATGCCGGCCTGTTTCATGGCTTCCTGCACCATTCGCGCACTGTCCGCTTCCATGCGTTGCTTGCTGTCCGAACTCATGAGTTCGACGTTTTGCGGCCACCCAAATGGAGAATCGTGCTTGCCGTCTGTGCCTGGAATGGTGACGAGCCATGAGTTGGTTCCGTCGGATTTACGGTATTTGGAGATGGCGATGGTGCCGTAGTCAAGTCCGCTGTCGAGATCGGTCTTGCCGAGACGTTCCTCGGCAAGACGTCGAAGATTCTCCATGGCCTCTCCGACATTATGCGATTCACGCACCACTTCGGTTTTCGGATGGACTTGGGTGACGGTGAGATTGTTGCCCTGGATCAGGTTGTAACCGCGCGACGATGCCTTGGAGATGGTGCCGGCTGCATGGTTGACCTCATCGGTACGCAGCAGGCCTTTGGCCTTGCCGTATCCGCTGACCGCGGCGCCGGCCGCGCTCATGATGCCTTCCTGCGCCCAATCCAACGAGTCCAGCAGATATATGGGATTGGATTTGCCCTCATTGGTGGATCCCATCACATATCCCAAGGCGGACATGGCTGCGCCGGCGAGTATCGATTCCTTCGGGAACGATGTGATCGCCACTTGCAGCAGTTCGTTCAGTGTTCTTCTGCCAGCGTCGTCGACTTGGGAATATAACGATTGCGCGCGAATGATCAGCGCCGATAGCTCAGACAATCTTGCCACCATGGCTCCCAGCGCGCTTGCATGGGCGTCACATTGTTCGACGAGCTGGTCGTATGGCAGTTCGATGTGATCCGTGGCATTGCAATAGGGGCTTGATCCGGACAGCGAGGCGATGGCCGACGACGCATAGGGGTAGGAGGAAAGCTGAAGGCTCAATGCCCGGACTGAATCATGGGCGCGGTTCAGAGCGTCGGCTTGATGGCTGAGGGCTTTTGCCGCGCGCATATATGCCTCGGTTTCCTCCGTGGAGTATTTGCATCCGCCGCTGACTTTGGCGGTCACTTCCCAGCTCATGCCGCACCTACTGCCCATAGGAGACGCAAGGTGGCGTTGATCGAATCCCGTAGCGTCAGGGATTGCTTGCGTAACTCATCAAGCCGCGCGCGGTATGATTCGGCGGCGGTTCCTGTCCAATCGGGCAATGAACTGGATGCGAGCGTGGCGTCAAGATCGTCAAGATGTTTCGATATGGATGTGAGCTTGGCATTGACGAGCAGTTGGGTGGTTCGCACGCCAGCACGGCAATGGCATGGCATGCCTGGCGTTGAGGCCAAGGTGTTGATGAGGTTGAACCCCAGTCCGGGAATAAACGGATAGGTGATTGATGCGTTCATAGCTATATTGGAGCACATCGGGCGGTTGTCCAAGCCGGCGAACAAGGCTTGTGGTCGGAGGACGGGCGAAAAGCACGATGTCGGCGTGTCATCGTTGAAAAATCAACAAAAACACGCCGACATGCCTGTGGATAACTTCCTGAAATAAGCCCCCTTACCAGGGTTTTGCGGGCGAAGATGTTTGGTTGGAATCCTGCTTGGCCGCCGAACCGGAATCATCGGAATCGGATTGGGCGGACTGTGCGTTCTGGGCCAGAAGCTCCTCCACCTTCTGACGCTGCTCGTCAGTCAAGGTTCCTCCGTTGCCTTGGCCTCCATCGGTGACGGATTGCCCACCTTCGATGACTGTGTCGGCCTCGGTGCCGTCGGCATGCTGCATCTCTCCGATTTTCTTGCGTATGGATTCGGTCAGTTTTGCCGAAACTTCGGCATTATGCTCGATGGATGTGCGTACGTTTGGCAGCAGCAACATGCCGGCCGCGCCAGCTTCACGGAATTGCGCGTCGGTCTGCTGCTGTTGGGTCTGCAATTTGTCGAAATCGGCGTCTTGCTGTTGGCTGGCTTTGATATTCGCATTCAGACTGTCCGTGGCCTGGTTGTAGTTGCTGACGGATGCGAGATTCACTATGCCAAGCACGCCCACAATAACCGATATGGCTGCGATGACGGCGATGGCGATGCGAACGGGCAGCGATGCACGCGCTGTAACGGTTGTGCTCACAGCAGCCTCCTTGATTGCGTGATCCATGCCCCGGCCTCGAACGTCAGCAGCAGCGCTACGGCAATGGCGAACGGCCAGACCATGGCGACGGTTCTTGTGCGTTGCTTGGATGTCTGTGTGACACGCCATTTGCTGGATGCCTCTTTGGAATCCCCGCCACTCATGGTCGTCGTGGCATTGAGCTGGATGGCGGTTCCACTGAGCTCGTCGGCGATAGCGTTCATTTCGTCGGCATTCATACGGGACACGCCAGGCTCGCCGGTTTCCGGATCGGTGACCCATTGCGTGTCGCCTTCCTCCACGCCATCGCCGGTCACGGGGATATTGCCTCCCTGCTCGCTGCCCACGGCGACGGTGAACGCATCGGAAAGGTAGCGTCGCAACGATGAGAACGTTCGGCGTGTTTTCGACGAGGTCTGCTCGCCATCCGAAATCAGGTACAGCACGATCGCATCATCGGGATGCTGATCGTGAATCGACTTGCATGTGAGCAACAACTGGTCAATCGGCACATCCAAGGTCGAACCGGCCGAAATGGAAGTCGATTCCGGTGCAAGCGTGTCCGCCCAATTATCGATCGCCTTCGAATCAGGCGTCAACGGAACATCCAACGTTCCCGAAGCGCCGAATCGCAATGCCGCGAAACTGGAATTCGGATACATGGCGGCAATATCCTTCACCGCCTGCTTGGCAACATCCAAGCGGCTGAGCTGTTCGTCGGAACCATACTGCGCGTCCGCGACCGCCATGGAACCGGTCACATCTACCGCCACCACCACATCGGTGGTGTTAATCGCACGGCTGTTCGTGGACGAGACGATGCTTGGCGTCAATGCCATGATGGCCACCAGCGCACAAATCATCGATCGTCTTGCGCAAGCCCAGACGGTTTCATCGCTTTGGCTGCGTCTACGGATATGAAGCACAATCTGCGCGACTGCGCAAACCAGCATGATCACGCAGATCGCCGTGCCTAAAGGCCATCCCAAAGCAGGGGAGAGCGTCAGATTGGTCATCGCCTCAACCTCCAAGCCAAGAGCAGCCAAATCACTATCGCCACTGCCAATGCCAGCGTCCACCATCCCGGTGCGTCCGATATTGCGGCCTTGCTGCTTGCCGCGCTGTCATGGTTGCGCCGCGATTCGATTTGCTTGACCAGCTCAGCCACGGAAGCGCCGTTCGATTGCGTGAGAAACACGCCGCCATGCGATTCGATTTCGGATTCGAACTGTTTGGTCGTCTGTTCCGATTCGCTTTGCTGCGGTCCGGAGAACAGTCCGTCCACGGTGATTTCCGCCTGTTTGGTCAGGTCAAGAGCCTCCTGAAGCGTGTATGTCGGATCTCCGGAAACGACATTGTCGGTGGCGAGCACAATGGAAGCGGCACGTTGACGGGATGCGGTCTCGGCGTTGGAACTGCCGTAGGCGAAACCTGGCAGCATGGCTGCGCAACTCACCACGCCGTCGCCGATCAGGGAAGTGGCCTCTTTACGATTCTGCGTACCTTCCAGCCAGTCGGAAATCGCTTGGTAATCGCTGTCTTTCATCTTGTCGATATCATCCTGCGATTCGACGCCTTTCAGTATCGTGCTGGTCTTGTCGAGCTGTTCGGACACCAATTCGTAATCGTCGGTCAACGGAAACACGGTACGTGACGTGGAATTGAAAATGCTCAATCCGATGCGCTCGCCCTTGAAATTGTCCACCAATGTGCGGTAGGTATCGATCACTTCGCGGTCGTATGGCAACGCCGAACCAGATACGTCCAAGCACAGCACGATGTCGCGGCTGCTCGCACGCTCCTCTCCCTCATCCACGGTGCTGGGGCGTGCCACCAGCGCTATCGCCAGCACCAGTGCCATCACCAACAGAACGACGGCGGCACGTGACATGGTGCGCCACTGCCGAAATAATCTCGATGCGGTTTCGGTGTTGAGATCGTCATCCAAACTGAACGTCCGCACGGATCCTGAGTCGTTATGCCTGCGTTTTGCGGACGCCAATACCATGATGGCGATGACGGCCAATGACGCAATCAGGCCTGCAAGGCCTACCCACGGCCAGTGCCATGACAATTCCATTCATCGCCACCTTTCCACAAGATTGGCAACCCACTCTCCAGCCTGTTCAACCGTGGCCTCTCTGGCCGTGTGATTGCGTTCGGCATCCGCGAATTCCGGCGGATACAATGCCTCGATGGTCTGCCTGAGCAGGGTGAGCCCATGCTGGTTGCCGGTCGTGCGAGGTGTCGCTTCAATATCGGTGAGCGTCTGATTGCGCACGTCGCTGCCGGTGGCCGTGGAGACGAAATCTCTGGCGATCGATGCGAGCAGGGCGAACGCTTCCTCTCTTCCGAGATCGCCGTTGGCATGACGGTCCACCACATCGTTGATGCGTTCATGCCATATCGACGTGCCCGTCGATGCGTCGTGACGTCCGCG
>ERZ834859.3186-NODE-3186-length-12416-cov-3.557965_pt1 | contig 12416 bp, 10 predicted proteins | sample MGYA00519947_ERZ834859 | MGnify/ENA primary metagenome ERZ834859 (study PRJEB31850, sample SAMEA3708763) | human gut metagenome | biome: human gut; feature: human-associated habitat; material: faeces | place: China | collected 2014 ...
CGCCTGCTTGTAAATGCAGCCAGGGTAAAGGCCTACGGAAGACATGATACACAAGAGGACGCTTGCGACTGCCTGGATGAATATTTCAACCTGCTTGAACCACTGACACCACTTTCAAATGAAATCGACCGCTGTATTATCGGCGAAGATGAATACAGTGATGATGCCAGTTCTACACTGAAGCAGATTCGTCGAAGCATTAATAACATCAATGACAAAGTACACGCCACTTTAACTACACTGGTCAACGGTTCCCTTCGCACTTATCTGCAGGATGCAATCATTACCATGCGTGGAGACCGCTATTGTGTACCTGTCAAAGCGGAATATCGTGGACAGGTACAGGGACTCATTCACGATCAGTCTTCAACAGGTTCTACTCTTTTTATTGAACCTATGGCAATCGTAAAACTGAACAATGACTTAAAAGAACTTTATGCAAAGGAACAGGAAGAGATTCAGGTGATTCTTGCAAATCTAAGTGAAGAAGCCGCACAATATATCGAGGAAATCCGTGTGGATTACCGTTCTCTGACGGATCTTGACTTCATTTTTGCACGAGGTGCTCTGGCAATATCCATGCGCGCCAGCCGGCCGCTTCTGAATGAAGAGGGACGCATCCGTATCCGTGAGGGACGTCACCCACTGCTCGATCCGAAAAAAGTTGTTCCGATCACCGTGACACTTGGAGAAGACTTCACACTGCTGATCATCACCGGACCAAATACCGGCGGTAAAACTGTTTCTTTGAAAACGGTCGGCTTGTTCTGTCTGATGGGACAGTCCGGACTTCACATTCCTGCCGGAGACCGCAGTGAACTGGCTGTATTTCATCAGATTTATGCAGATATCGGAGATGAACAGAGTATTGAGCAGAGCCTTAGTACATTCTCTTCTCATATGACCAATATTGTCTCTTTCCTTAAGAAAGTAGATGAACGTTCGCTGGTTCTCTTTGATGAACTTGGAGCCGGTACAGATCCGACGGAAGGTGCCGCACTTGCAATTTCTATTCTGTCCCATCTTCACCAGAGAGGAATCCGTACCATGGCTACCACACACTACAGCGAGTTAAAAGTCTATGCACTTTCCACTCCGGGTGTGGAGAATGCCTGTTGTGAATTCGATGTAGAAAGTCTTCGTCCGACTTACCGTCTGCTGATCGGTATTCCTGGTAAAAGTAATGCATTTGCGATCTCCGGGAAGTTAGGTCTGCCGGATTATATTATTGAAGATGCAAAGAAACGGCTCAGTGAACAGGACGTTTCCTTTGAAGATCTTCTCACTGATCTTGAGACAAGCAAACGGACGATTGAAAAGGAACAGGAAGAAATCGCACGATTGAAGAAAGAAGCGGAAGACCTGAAAGCCCAGGCGAAACAGCGCCAGGAGAAATTAGATGATCAGCGCGACCGCATTTTACGCGAGGCAAATGAAAAAGCAAACGCCATTCTGCGTGAAGCAAAAGAAGTTGCCGACAAGACGATCAAGGATTTCCGTAAATTCGGCAAGGAAAACATTTCTGCTGCAGAGATGGAAAAGGAACGTGAGAAGCTGCGTAAGAAGATCAAAGATACAGCATCTGCGTCTGCAATGAAAGCACAGAAACCAAAGAAAGAGCATAAAGCATCTGACTTCAAGCTCGGAGAATCCGTTAAAGTTCTCAGCATGAACCTGACAGGAACCGTAAGCTCTCTACCTGATGCCAAAGGGAATCTTACCGTACGTATGGGAATCCTCAGTTCCCAGGTCAACATTTCTGATCTGGAGATTATCGAGGAAGTCTCTCCGTATGCACCGAAGAAAATGAACCGTACTTCAAAAGGCAAAATTAAAATGGGAAAATCTCTTTCTGTCCGGCCTGAGATCAATCTGCTCGGACGTACTGTTGATGAAGCCGTTGCTGAGCTGGATAAATACCTGGATGACGCAATCCTCGCTCACCTGAATACTGTCCGTGTAGTTCACGGAAAGGGAACCGGAGCACTCAGAAAGGGAATTCATGAATATCTGCGTCGTCAGAAACATGTAAAATCCTATCACCTTGCCGAATTTGGTGAAGGTGACGCTGGTGTAACAATTGTAGAACTTGGCTGATTATTTTAAACAGTTATCAACTACCTTATCATGGTTAATGGGGGAAAAAAGAATGTTTGGAAAACAGAAAATCCTAATCGTAGATGATGATGAGAATATCGCTGAACTGATTTCTCTTTATCTCACAAAAGAATGTTTTGATACAAAATTAGTATATGATGGAGAAGATGCGCTTGCAGCTTTTGACAGCTATCAGCCAAATCTGATCCTTCTTGATCTGATGCTTCCAGGAATTGACGGGTATCAGGTTTGTCGTGAGATTCGTTCCAAAGCTGCCACACCGATTATCATGCTTTCGGCAAAAAGTGAAGTATTTGACAAAGTTCTCGGACTGGAACTCGGAGCAGATGATTATATCATGAAGCCATTTGACCCTAAGGAAATGGTGGCCCGCGTAAGAGCTGTCTTGAGAAGATATCAGGTTGGACAACAGAATGATACTTCTGTTGAAAAAACAAAATGTGCAGAGTTTGACGGATTGACAATCAACCTTACAAACTACTCTGTTGTTTGTGACGGACATCCTGTTGATATGCCGCCAAAAGAATTAGAACTCCTTTACTGTCTTGCTGCATCACCGAATCAGGTATTCACAAGAGAGCAGCTCTTAGACCGTATCTGGGGCTATGAATATATCGGAGACACTCGTACCGTTGATGTTCATATTAAACGTCTGCGTGAAAAAATTAAAGACCACCCTCACTGGAATATCAGTACTGTATGGGGAATTGGTTACAAATTTGAGACAAAATAGATTTAAATCATCGATCCTGGATACTGTAAACAGCATCTGGTGACCGATGAGTACTTAGGGAGAAATTATGAAAGCAGTTCTGCATTTAAAATTTATTGTACTTTATATTATTTTCGGGTTTCTGTGTGTTTTCACAACGGCAACATTGACCACAGAACTGATCACCGAACGTCTGGAAAAAGATACTTCACAGACATTATACAGAGAAGCAACCATGATTGCAGATAATTATCTGCCTTCCTATTTTTCAAACGAATCTTCCAGCTGGGCTGTTCATTCTCAGTTATCTGCTATGAAGACGTATCTTAATTCTTCTCTGTGGTTTGTTGAAAAAGATGGTACAATGATCACCTCTGCCAACCTGAAGGATACTACTGCACCACAATCAGTCAATAATTTTGATCCGGCCGAAATCGGGAGCAACCAGTACATGATCGGAACCTATCATAATTATTTTCAGGAAGATATGATTACTGTAATGGCTCCTGTCACACAGGGATTTTATACAAAGGGATATCTGATCATTCACAGCCCTGTCTCTCTGATCAACGAAAGATGCCGCACGCTGATGGTTCCGGTTTATATTTCTCTTGGAGTTATTTTCCTGTTGTCCTTCATCTTCCTGCTTGGGTTCCATTTCTTCGTCCATCGGCCATTGTTGCTGATCACAGAAGCTGCGAAGCAATATGCCATGGGCAATCTGGATTACGAGATTCCGGTAAACAGGCATGATGAGATCGGATATTTATCCGCATCACTGAATTTTATGGCTGCACAACTGAAGGATTCTGATGATTATCAGAAAAAGATCGTAGCAAATGTATCCCACGATTTCCGTTCTCCGTTGACTTCAATCAGGGGTTATGTAGAAGCAATGGCAGACGGAACAATCCCACCAGAGCTTCATGAGAAATACTTAAATATCATTCTCTTCGAAACGGAACGACTGACTGACCTGACAACGGATCTTCTTACTTTGAACGAATTTGATACAAAAGAGCTCCTGCTCAATAAAACTTCCTTTGATATTCAGGAGATGATCAAACATACTGCCCAGTCTTTCGAGGGTGTCTGTACTCAGAAGCATATATCCATTAAGCTCTTTCTACTGTCTGAACAGATTGATGTAATGGCTGACCGACGCAAAATCCAACAGGTTCTTTATAATCTTCTGGATAATGCGATCAAATTCAGTGAGAATGACTCTTCTATTACAGTAGAAGTAACAACAAAAAATGACAAAGTCTTTGTTTCTGTAAAGGATCATGGAATCGGAATCTCAAGAAAGGAAATCAATAAGATTTGGGAGCGTTTCTACAAATCAGATCTTTCCCGTGGAAAAGATAAGAAAGGAACCGGACTTGGACTTTCGATCGTAAAAGAAATCATACAGGCTCACGATGAACATATCAATGTAATCAGTACGGAAGGGGTTGGCACCGAATTTATTTTTTCTTTAAGCAAAGCTTAAAGGACAACGTGAATAAAACAAAGAAAACATCAGGTTTTATACTTCATTCTGAAATTCAGAAATATAGAAGTAATAAAATCCTGATGTTTTTCTTTTGCCTGACAAGCTCTTTTCTTTTATGAAATTGTTCGATTTATTTTCAACTTATTCGTAAAGGAACGGTGTTATCGTATCGTCATTCATATTGTCTGCTGTCACCCACACATATCCTGTGTTGACCTCAGCTTCATTTCCAATCTCAAGAACTGTACGTGCCGCTGCAACTACTGTCGCATATCCCATTCCAAAAGGATTCTGCACAATAAGTCCATCCACCTTTCCATCTTTCAATGCATTGACCTGCTCTTTTCCTGCATCAAACCCTACTAATGTAATATGTTTTTCTGAATCAAACTGATCCAGCGTCCTAATTGCAAGCTGGGTTACTGTCTCGTTCGTAGCAATACATCCCTTTAAATCAGGATGTTTCTCCATATAATATTGAATTGCATCTTCATCACTCATCTTTGCCGCGCCATCGTTGACCTGCTGCATCTTCTCGGACAATTCATTGTCCGCTTCCTGTGCTGTCTCATTCGCACTTTCGTCTGCTGATGAAGAAGCCGCATTCGATGCTGCATCTGCAATTGTCTCGGAAGCATCACCTGTTCCTGTTGTCTCTTCCTTCTTTTCTCCTGCTTCTGCGGCTGCCAGTTCTTCTGGTGTTACCCCTACCTGTTCAGCCACAATCTGTTTCTTCAACATTTCCAGCTGATCCAGATAAATTGTCTCTGTAACAGTCACATTCGGATGATTTGCTGCAAGTTCATTTTTGATTTCTGCCTCACGCTCTTTCGCCGTATCTGATACTGTATCATGCACAAGCAGCAGAATTTCTCCACTGTCACCGATCTTCTCACAGAAATTCTTTGTTCCTGTTGTTACCGCTTCTATATTATTCGTTTTGCAAGTACTTTGGATATTCTGATAGCTGTTTCCCGAATCAAATGCTACGATCGGAATTCCATTCTCAATCGCAAGATCAAACTGGACGGAGCATGCGCTTGCATCTACACTGGAAATTGCGATCACATCCGGATAACGTGCAAGCTCTTCATCCAGAATATTCACCTGCTGATCGATATTATCATTCTCATCCGGTGCACTGTATAATACTTTTACCTTATCATTTCCTGAATAGCCCAGTGCTGTATTCAAGTCCGTTGCTGCCTGCTCTACCCCTGCCTTTACCTGATTCCAATATGGTGTTGAAGATGCCCTTCCGATTACAGAAATATAAGTTCCAGGTTCCAGATCCAGATTGTCTACCGATGCATATGCAGAAGATTTGATTGCATCCAGATTCGCCTGATATACCGGTGTTTCTGTCTTATCTCCTGTAAAAACCGGATCATCTGCTTTCTTTCCGCAGCCGGCTGCAAGTACCGTCATACAAAGTGCTGCCGCAATCGCTGCTCTTACATTTCGTTTCCGCATAACCTTCTCCTTCTTTTCATTTACACAATTTTATCTCTATGTTTTCTACTTTTTAACTCTCAATCCATTATGATACACGAATCCTTGAAAAATGGAAGAGATAATTTCTTAAAATCTCGTGAATTTTTGTTTTTTACTAATTTAGGATAGAAATCTTCTATTTTCCACGTTTATAAGTTCTATAAGACTAACTTATAAATTACTCAAATAAATACATCAGGAACTCTTGTATATTTCCCCATCTTGTATTAAAATGAGGATAACGAAAAGGGAAAAACCTATCGTAATCCAAAAAAGGAGGGTACATACAATGGCACACGTAATTAGTGATGAATGTGTAAGCTGTGGTACTTGCGAAGGCGAATGTCCAGTAGGCGCTATTTCTGAAGGAGATGGCAAATATGAGATCGATGCTGATGCTTGTGTAGATTGCGGAGCTTGTGAGGCTGCTTGTCCTACAGGCGCTATCTCTGAGGCATAATTTATAAGCGCTAAGTGATCACAAAACGCAGAAATCCTGCTCATCTGATTGATTCGATGTAGCAGGATTTCTTTTTTTGCCATAATTTGACGAACGATTAGCACTCCTTTCATAATTTCTCTATGCTATAATGAATGTAGCGAAATCAGAACAGTAATCGCAATGATTCTAACAGGAGGATAGAAAATCAATGGGTGAAGTCAGATTTATGATCTCTGAAGCTGCCAAGAAAGTTCAGGTAGAATCCCATGTCTTAAGGTACTGGGAAGATGAACTTCATATTCCTATCGGCCGCACAGAGATGGGACATCGATATTATACCCAGGATGATATCCAGCTCTTTTGCTGTATTAAAAAACTTAAGAATGAAGGGGTTCTGCTTCGCGATCTGAAGCCATTGATCCCAGAGTTGAAATCTACACGTCAGATAATGAGACACGCTGAAAACAAGGAAAAGAATGCCATTGCCAAAACACCCGCACCTGACCTGACATCTGAGTGCAAACCGGCCACCACCACTACTCCGATCGAAGTCATCACAAATACCCAGCTGGAACATGTACGTTCACTCATCGGAGAGGTACTTACGGAAGTTGTTACTGAAAATAACAAAACATTAGAAAAAGAAATCAGCACTCAGGTCACCGCCGATGTCATACGTGAGATGGATTTTCTTTTCCAGGCAAAAGAACGGCAGGAAGAAGAACATTTCCGTAAACTGGACAGCCTGATTCGCCAGCAGCAGGCGACCCGAAGAGAAAGTGTGAAGAATAGTCCGGTACTGAGATTCAAAAAAAGATTTACATAGCATTTCTTCGATTTCTAATTGCACACTGCACATACCGGTAGATTTATTGGATTTGTATACCGAAAAAGGACAGGCTCTCCAACAAGTGCCTGTCCTTTTCTTTTTTACATCTCCTGATCCTGCTGACGCAGCTCGTTTCCAAAACGAGTGTACTGTGGCATCCACGCAAGACGCACGGTACCGATCGGGCCGTTTCTCTGTTTTGCAATAATAATTTCTGCAATATTCTTATCTTCCGTGTCAGGATTATAATAGTCATCACGATAGATAAACATACAGACATCGGCATCCTGCTCGATTGCTCCGGACTCTCGGAGGTCTGAAAGCATCGGACGCTTATCTGTTCTCTGCTCAACCGCACGGCTCAGCTGTGACAGTGCAAGCACCGGCACATTCAATTCTCTAGCAAGACCTTTCAAAGAACGGGAGATCTCAGAAATCTCCTGCTGACGGCTCTCATTCTTTCTTGAATTGCTTCCACTCATCAACTGTAAGTAGTCGATAATGATCAGGTCAAGTCCCATCTCCAGCTTGTATTTTCTACACTTTGAGCGCATCTCTGAAATCGTAATACCTGACGTATCATCAATGATCATTCTTGATGATCCTATTGTTCCGGCTCCTTCGATCAACTTCTCCCAATCCGTATCTGACAGATTACCGGTTCTTAGTATCTGTGCATCCACATGAGACTCCAATGAGAACAAACGGTTTACCAACTGCTCTTTGGACATCTCGAGACTGAAGATTGCTACTGCTTTATTCTGACGAAATGCCACATGCTGTGCGATATTCAATACGAACGCTGTCTTACCCATAGAAGGACGGGCTGCGATCAGTACAAGGTCTGAGCGCTGCAGACCGGACAACTTATAATCAAGATCAATGAATCCTGTCGGAATTCCTGTTACTGTTCCTTTTGTCTTGGACGCACGCTCAATTACATCCAATGCATTGAGTACAACCTGCTTGATCGGTACATACTCTTCTGAATTCCCAGTCTCTGCAAGTGCAAAAACCTGCTTCTGTGCATCTTCCAGAATCTCCTCTAATGGCTGATTCTGCAGATAACAGGCATTTGCTGTCTCTTCATTTACTTTGATCAGGCGACGCATGATTGATTTTTCACGTACAATTTCAGCATAGCTCTTGATATTCGCAGAAGTCTGTGTTCCCATCAGCAAATCTCTTGCAAACTCCATACTGCTGATCTCTGGCGGGACATCCTTTTCTTTCAAATATTCCTGCAAGGTGATCAGATCGACCGGTTTTCCCGCATGAAACAGTTCCACCATAGAATTAAACAAGATTCCATATGCTGTCTGATAAAAATCATCCCCTGATAATATCTCGGAGGCCACCGTAATGGCCTCCTTGTTCATCAGCATCGCACCGAGCACTGCCTGCTCAGCCTCCGCACTGTGCGGAGGAATTCGTTTCATTGCTGCTTCCATATCCATAAAGATTTCGTCTCCTTATGCTTCTTCCTGTACAACTACTTTCAGCTCTGCTGTAACCTGTGGATGAAGCTTTACAGACACGTTGTGTGTTCCGAGTGTCTTGATCGCTTCTTTTAACTGGATCTTCTTTTTATCAACATTAAGATTCAACTGTGCTTTTACTTCCTCTGCAATCTCTTTGCTTGATACAGAACCGAAAGTTCTTCCGCCTTCTCCAACTTTGATGTGTGTTACAATTTTAGCTTCTGCGATCTTAGCTGCAAGCTCTTTCGCTGCCTCCAGGTTCTCCTCCGCAACTTTTTTCTCGTTATTCTTCTGAAGCTTCAGATCATTCAGATTCTTTCCTGTTGCTTCCAGTCCAAGCTTCTTTGGAAGGATAAAGTTTCTAGCATATCCATCATTTACGTTTACGATCTCTCCTTTTTTTCCAAGAGATTTTACATCCTGTAATAAAATAACTTTCATTATCAAATATCTCCTTCTTCTATCATTTTATCAATAGTCTCTTTCAATGCACTGACTGCTTCATGCATATTCGTGTGGTCAAACTGTGCTCCCGCGGAATTAATATGACCGCCTCCACCGAGCTTCTCCGCGATAATCTGAACATTCACTTCATCGATAGAACGCGCGCTCATATAAATCTTATTTTCATATTCTGTCAATACAAAAGAAGCCTTTATTCCGCTAATATCCAACAATTCATTCGCCGCTTGTGCTGCAAGCACTGTAGGACTGTCAATATCGCTTGGGCATACTGCAATCGCATACTCCTTACGATAAACTTCTGCATTGCGGACTGCCTCAGCCTTTGCCTGATAAGATGCCATATCATCACGGAACATCTTACGTACCCGTGTAATATCTGCACCACATCTTCTCAAAAATGCTGCTGCTTCAAAGGTTCTCACACCTGTGCGGTTCATAAAGTTCCTCGTATCGATCATAATTCCGGCATACATGCACTCTGCTTCAAGTGCCGGGAATTTGATGTCATCTACCATATACTGTAGAACTTCTGCGATCATCTCGCAGGTGGAAGAAGAATACGGCTCCACATAAGAAAGTACCGCGTTCTCAATAATATTACTGCTCTGCCTGTGATGATCCAGCACTGCAATCATCTTTGATCTCTTCAAGAGTTCCGGACACTCTGTCATCTGTGGCTTGTTTGTATCTACCACAATGACCATTGCATTGTCATCCACATAATCCAATGCCTGTTCTGACGTAATAAAAATATCATCCTCATATGCAGGGCTCTCCAGAATCTCATCATACAACGGGCGAACAGATCCGGTAACTTCATTGATCACGATATGTGCCTTTTTCTCCAGACTTACTGCAGCACGGTAAATACCCATACATGCACCGAAAGAATCCGGGTCAGCAATCTTATGGCCCATAACAATAACTTTGTCTCTGGTCACAATAAACTCTCGAAGTGCCTCAGCCTTAACACGCGCCTTCACTCGTGTATTCTTCGCTGTCTGCTCCTTCTTACCACCAAAATACGTAATTCCGTTGCAGTCCTTAATAACTGCCTGATCCCCGCCTCTGGCAAGTGCAAGGTCGATTGCCACACGTGCATACTGGTAACTCAACGCATACGTTGCCGTATTCAATCCCAAACCAATACTCAGCGTTGCTGATCTTGAATTACCGATATTAACCTGTTTTACCTCTTCCAGAAGGGAAAACTTGTCTTCTTTCAGCTTTTTGTAAGCATCCTTTCGAAGTACGATAAAATACTTATCCTTCTCCAGTTTCTTTACGATACCATCTACGTCTCCGATATACTTATTGATCTTACGGTCGATCAATGCCACAAGAAGGGATTGTCTGACTTCCTCAACACTTTCCATGACCTCGTCATAGTTATCGATATAAATCAATCCGGCAATCATTCTCTGGTCTTCGTTCTCTCGGATGTAGGCATTCAGTTCTGTCACATCTCTTAAAGAAACTGCAACAAAATATTCCTGCTCTTCCGGAATCTGAAGCAACTCTTCTTTCTCACTGAATCCCTCCAATGATACTTTTCGAAGCTCTGCCTGATAACTTCTTTCACGATAAGTTACTTCCAATTCTACATGATCCACATCATTTTTTGGAAACACACCCGGATGTAATTCTGGAATCATACGGTTCAGATAACGTTCTTTTCTCTGACCCTCTGTCAGATTTAAAAAACAATCATTCTTCCACAGAATCCTCCCGTCTTCAAGCGCAATCGCATAGGGAATTGCCAGTTCTTTGAGCAGTCGGTTTTCAATACCTTTGTACTGTACTGAAAACTGGATCAGATCTGCCAGGATCAAAGATCTGTTATAGAAATATAGCGAAAAAGCGATTCCTACATATATAATTATGATCACTGACATCAAAAGTCCGGCTTTCTTGTCTACCATGTACACCCATACATCCATGCCAATCAAGAGAAGTGTCATGATCAGCGGCCATCGCATGTACATTCTGAGCTGTCCCTTCAGCTGCATTTTATTCTTTTTCATAACTAATACCTCACCTGGGACTACTATCAATCACCACCATATGTGACTAATTACAATATAGCTAATCTATTATAGCATCTTTTCCCCTAAGATGCTATAGGTTGTATTATGCAAAAATGAGTTAGAAAAAAGCAAAAAGATCGAATTTCTGAATTTCTCCAAAAATTCGATCTTGTTATTAGCTAATTATCTCAATTAGTCCTGAACGTAAGGCATAAGAGAAATGTGTCTAGCTCTCTTGATTGCTACTGTAAGAGCTCTCTGGTGCTTAGCACAGTTTCCTGTAATTCTTCTAGGAAGAATTTTTCCTCTTTCAGAAACATATTTCTTTAATTTTGCAACGTCCTTGTAATCGATTTCGTTATTTTCTTTACCACAGAACACGCAAACTTTTTTTCTTCTACGAGCTGGGCCTCTTCTTTTGAATCCACCCTCTGGTCTGCTTCCTTTTTCGTAAGCCATGATGGTTATCTCCTTTCCGACTTAGTTAAACGGTAACTCCTCATCGATACCATCCGGGATATTCATAAAGCCATCACCTGCATCTGCGCTAGGTGCCGGACTCGGTGCAGACTGACGCTGGAAACTTGCTCTGTTAGCTTCGGCCTCGGCTCTGCTCTCTGCAAACTCCTGTTCTTCCACGATCACTTCTGTTGTGTATACTTTCACACCATCTTTGTTCGTGTAGCTTCCTGTCTGGATACGTCCAGTCACAACAACCTTCAGTCCCTGACGGAAATACTTCTCAGCGAACTCAGCGTTTCGTCCAAACGCAACGCAACCGATGAAGTCAGCAGTCTGATCATCACCATTACGTTTGAATCTTCTGTCTACTGCCAACGTATATCTCGCAATTGCCAGAGAATTCTCTCCACCCTGTGAATATCTCACTTCTGGATCTCTGGTCAGGCGTCCCATCAAAATAACTTTATTCATATAATTACCTCTTCTTCCTGATTATGCTTCCTGTCTTACGCATAAATATCTGATGACATTGTCCATAATGCGGATTCTCTGCTCGATCTCGCCTGGAACATCAGCCTCAGCATCGAAGTGGATGAAGTAGTAATATGCTTCTTTCATTTTCTGAATCTCGTAAGCTAATCTCTTCTTACCGCTCTCATCAACGTCAGAGATCTTGCCACCGAAACGCTCTACTAAAGCCTTTACTTTCTCGATAACCTGAGCTCTCTCGTCATCTTCGATTTTTGCACTGACAACAACAGCTAATTCATACTTATTCATGTCGTCCTGCACCTCCTTCTGGTCTTTTGGCCCCCGCCCGCTTATGTGGGAGCAAGGAATTCCACCCTTAAATGGGCAGAAAAATATTGTATCACGGTTATCTACTATATC
>ERZ834859.3201-NODE-3201-length-12354-cov-9.011058_pt1 | contig 12354 bp, 7 predicted proteins | sample MGYA00519947_ERZ834859 | MGnify/ENA primary metagenome ERZ834859 (study PRJEB31850, sample SAMEA3708763) | human gut metagenome | biome: human gut; feature: human-associated habitat; material: faeces | place: China | collected 2014 ...
AGTGGTGGACGGTATTCAGCTGAACCAGTACGGACGCATCGAAGGACTGGCAGAACGAAATGGAAAACTTTACTTTTATGACGATGGTTCCAGAGTATCTGGTTGGAAGGAAGTAGATGGTAAGCGCTATTACTTTAATCCGGACAGCAACGAGGCTGTGACCGGATGGCAGGAGATTGGTGGGGACAAATACTATTTCGACAGCAATCATGTGATGCTGAAGGATACGGTGATTGACGGCATTACTCTTGGACCAGACGGAAAAGCCCAAGAAAAGGAACCGGAACTTACAGACGAATACCTGAAAGACTTTGTGCAGAGCCGCACCGAATATGCAACAGAAATCTTCCGGCTTGTAAACGAAGAGCGTGTGAAGGCAGGCAGAAAGCCGGTTGAGTGGGATAATAGATATTCACTTAGAAATACTTCTGTTGTGGCTGGAAATAATGTAATGGACGCAATCCGGGTTGGTGTGAATACGGACGATTGGAATGCAATTCTTCGGGTATTAGGCGATCATGGATATATTGGGATTAGTGTGGCAGCAGGATATGAAATTTCTCCGGAGAAAGTAGTGGCAAATTGGATGAATTCTCCGCTACACAAGGCGAATGTTTTGGATGAAACAGACCTTTCTGGCGCTATTACATACATGACCGCAACGTATAAAGGAAAAACCTACACAACAATTATGTATGGTTCTGGACCGGCAAGCGTAGCTGATATTGCTGAATTTACAGACGAGGAATTAATTGCGGATTCTGTACAGGCATTACGTAATCATATGACTGCCGAGGAGCACGCAAAATATCTCAACTGGTTCTACAGCCCGATGAATGTTGCATCTGCGGCAACAACATCTGCACTGGAATCTGGAGAAACTGAAATCCTGACAGATGATTCTTTATCTGGAGAAACAGGAGAAGAGTTTGTAATTGAAAATTACACAGCGCCGGGCGAAGATGCACTGAGTGACGGTGAATAAGAAATGGGAGAGAGCGGGAGAAATCCTGCTCTTTTTTGTGTGAAAATCTTGTCGAAAAGTGGTAGAAAACAACAAAATACTGTGATATTATAGGGTTGCTGCCGAACCTCCAGCAGAAAGGAGGTGATTCTACATGAACGATAATATTTCAGCATTTATTATCTCTGTCGTAGCAAGTGTGGTTGGCTACTACATATGCAAATGGCTGGATAGAGACAAATAGGCGGCAACAGCCTGAACGGATTAGCTCTCCGTAAAGAGCAGAAGAACCCCAGAGCGGCAACTCCGGGGTTCTTCGTTTTGTTCTACATGAACTCTTTCAGCATTTATTTGGCTAAAACTATAATATGCCATTTCTAAGAAAAAGTCAACAAGTTCTTTTGTTCTCTGGAAAAACCACCCTCAATACTTTGACCGAGCAGCGAGGATGGCAATTCTATGATTTGTCGTTAAGTTGAGGTCAACCCCTTGTGGGCGGTTGTTCCTTCATCTATATTATAAAGGTATGTGTAAAATAATGCAATGATTTTTTGAGAAGAATCCATTTTCAGGCGGATTCTTTTTTAAGGCTGTCGAAAAGTGGTAGAAAATACCAAAATCCTGTGATATTATAGAGTAGCTGCCGAACCTCCAGCAGAAAGGAGGTGAAGTTAATGCTAGAATTAATCATCACATTTTTTGTTTCTGTTGTAGCAGGTGTAGCTAGCTACTATATTTGCAAATGGCTTGACAGAAACGACAGGCAGTAAAAGCCTAAAGGCATAAGCCACCTTACATAAATGGAATAGAAAACCCCGGAAGTCTCGACCACTTCCGGGGTTTTCGTTTTCGTTAATGCTAAAATCATCACATTTTTTAGCTATAATTATAGTATGCTATTTCTAAGAAAAAGTCAACAAGTTCTTTCGACCGCTGAAAGATCCAAGAGAGATTTGGTTCTATAGAGCAGGTAATATTTTTCTGGGAAGAATCCACCTTTGGGTAGGATTCCTTTTTTACGCATTTTCAAAACGAATTTTAATTCGTTTTGCGGGCGGAAATATTCTTCTGTCTTAGATGTATTTTTCCCCTTCCGGCATATTGTAAAGGTACAAAAAAGCAGAAGGGAGTGGTACGATGGCTGAAAGATGCCATAAGATTGTGCACAACCGTCCACGTGATAAGATACATAAGGCGTGGTGTGCTAGTAACATACAGGGCTGTAGACTTTGTTTTAAAAATTCCGAGAAAGGAGGAAGGACAGGAAGTCTCCAGAACAGCCCGTTTTTTCGTGTATTATCCGGTCAGGCTTTCTGCCCGAAGATAACATGAAAAAGAAACTGCTTGCGCTTCTTCTGGCAGTGGTAACAGTAACATCTTCTTCAGCAGCTTATATTGCAGCAGCGTCCGATGTACCTGTGGAAATGACAGAAGAAGAGAGTGTAACAACTTATACCGTTCATGAAACTTCAGAAAATGCAGAAGTGATTTTCCTCAATGGAACTGAGTTTCAGGCGGACGAAATGGTTAATATCTGTGTCATTCCGGATGCAGGGTATACTGTGGAATCGATTGAGGCGTATGGCGTAGATGGGGAAATAGAAGTTCTTCCTGATACGGAAGATAATTACCTGTTTTTTATGCCAGCAAGCGAGGTATTTCTTGATGTAATTACAACAGAAATTACCGAAACACCTTCTGAAGAGGGAGAAGATATGAATGCCCTGATGGAAGACCTGGGAATTGCAGGTGAAAACAAGATTCCATCGGATACCGGCGAAGAGTCCTCAGCAGGGGAAATCCCAGCAGAAGAGGAGGCGGCTTCAGAAGGCCATCTCGAACTTGAAGGCTATTTGGAAGACGGAACTCCGAACTATGTATGGGTAGGTGAGTCTCCCGCTCCTGTAATTACAGAAACTGCACCGGCAGACAAAAAAGATGAAACCACTTTTTTTAAAGTAGGAGTCGATAATTATCTGAAAGATGCAGAAAAAATATGGGATCGAGTTGCTACTATGGGTGGCAAAGGGGATAATACTTCTGATGGAGCGCATCTTACACCAGATGGACATTATAGAATATATAAAGGCGGAAAATATTTTGTAAAAGGACGCTTTGCATTTAATGATAATGTATATTATGCAGACAGTAACGGATACCTTTTGAATGGCTGGCTGAAGCTGGTAAAAGAAGGTGGCGATTGGAACAGTAAGAAAGCTTCTGATTATGTATGGAAATACTGTTTCCCAGACAACTATATCCGCTGTGAACTTGGGTATCAGGTTGTAGACGGTGTTGGACATTATTTTGACCATGCTTATAGTGGAAACCTGATGTTCAATAAAACATATAGGGTTGGTAGCCAGGATTATTACTGCGATCAGTACGGAGTGTGCGGACCAACGACTTTTGAAAGTTCTTCTACTCTGGCAAAAAATGCAAGCGGTGTTACCGTAGCGAATGCTTCTACTACGATGGATGGAAGTTACAGCTTTTTCCCGAAATATAACAGCAATTCCTCCGTTTCACCATTTGGAGCAAGTTTTAGTACAACATCTGACGGACATAAATACTGTACGCTCCAGGATGAATCACTGGCAGGCAAGATAGGCTGCTGGTATTACAACGTAGGAACTTATAAAGGACGTCAGTTGGATATTAAGCTTACGGTTACAGATTATACTCTGTATTCCTTTAAAGGCGATCCGGAAGTTGGTTATTTTTATGTGGACATGAATAAGATCGGTCTGAACAACAGTAACACGCGCGACATGACGGCAGATCTTGCCTTCTATGACCATGAAACCGGACAGCCGGTCAGTGTAAAAGGTTTCATCACATTTGCAGATATTGACATCTGCCAGGGCGTAGAAATCCTCACAAGTCCAGATAAGATTTATGTTGCCAATGACTGTGAGCTTTATAAGGCAAGCGGAAGAAATCTGTTTATTGCTCCCTGGGAGGAACCGCCTCTTAATGGAAACAGCATCAATGATGATGATACTTCCCATTGGGTACAGGTCAACTACAGTGGAACCCACCTGAAATACAAGTTCTATTCTGCCCGTGAGAACTACCGTTTTTCCAATGGAATGGGAGATATTAACGGGGAATCCAAACAGGTATGGCAGAGTGGTTATACCGGCAGTGTAAGTGATTATGACATTTACAAATCCGGAAACCTGTGGCAGGGCTGGCAGGGAATTTTCTTCAAACGTCTGGCAAAAATCCCGATCTCTGAGCCTCTCAGTAAAACGGTAAGCGACAATAATGAGAAAGATGTTTTGAAAAACCGCCTGGATGATCGGAATGAAACTTTTACATATAAGTTGAGCCATTATGTTCCGTATGAGCAGAGCGATTACTGGTATGATTCTTACAAGATAACCGATACCATTCACTCCGATCTGAATATCAATCAGAGCGGAATTCGTGTGAAACTGGATTCCGGTTCCGATGTTACGAGCCGATTCAATGTTAGTGTAAGCGGACAGAATGTGACGGTGACTGCTAACAACACAAACACATCTTCTTTTTATAATGAAACATACAATGTATATATCCCGGTAACGATTAAGAGCAGTGTTGATCTCAGCTCCTATGTAGGTGGCAGGGATTATTCTGTGAGAAATACAGGAAAAGTCACTCTGACCCGTTCTGGACGCAGCGAGAGCAAAACAAGCAACGAGGTAGAGACTGTTATTACTTTAAAAGATGTTCCGACTCCAACACCAACACCGCCGACTCCAGATTTAACATACGGAAAGATTTCCATTACAAAAAAGGATGCCGATAATGGCAGCCTGCTGACTGGGGCTGAGTTCGTAGTATACCAGTACAACAAAAATACTGGAAATTACGAGGATACGTTGGGAAATAAGAGAAATTTAGCATATAGTTCTTATCGAAAAGAATATATATCAGAACTTCTTGGAATCACAGATCAGAACAACGGCAAGTTCAAAGTCATTGAGACAAAGAATCCGGAAGGATATACCGGAAGCTGGTCAAAAGAAGTAACCTTTACAAAAGGCGGTACTTCGGAGCAGAACATTTCACTGACGGCGACAAATAAAAAGATTGAAAATCCGAAAGGAACGGTATCTGTTGTAAAAAAAGATGCCATTACCCAAGAGATAATTACAGCTACGGATGCAGTATTCCATGTATATCAGTATAATAAGGGGACAAGCAAGTACGAAGATACTCTTGGAGCTGCAGCAACCCTTTCCTGGAACAATACCCAAAAGAAATACATTTCCAAAGAACTGGAAATCACTTCTGAAAACAACGGTAAGTTCAAGATTGTGGAAGAACAGCCACCAAAAGGTTATACTGGAAACTGGTCCAAAGAAGTCACACTTTCCGCTAACTCCGAAGCGCAGTTACATCAGACCTTTGAGGTCGAAAATGAACCAAAACGTCTTCCTGAAGGAGAAATCAAGATTAACAAGCGTATCAAGGAATCTGATATTACCTGGGCGCATGGAAATCCCACATTCCTGTTTAAAGCAGATGGAAAGGACATCCGCGGAAAGGCACACACATACGAAACCTATGTAGCATTTGAAAAAGGAAACTATTCTGTAGATCCAGATGGATATGCCAGATTGAGCGTAACCATTAAAAATGTGCCGATTGGTACGTACAAAATCACAGAGAAGCAGGTGCTGCGGTATTATCTGGCAGAAGCAACTCCGAACACTGCCAATGTGAAGATCCAACAGGTAGGTAAGGCTGAGTATGGCAAGAAGCCGGAAGAGATTGCGTATGGCAATGCAACTTTGAATTTAAAGGATTTAAAGGCGGAAATCACTTTCCGAAATGAAAAACAGCGTTTTGACGATTACAGTCACAATGATGTAGTCCGTAACACCATTACATTTAAGCTGAAATAGCAGTAGAGAACCCCTGGGACAAATGCTCCGGGGGTTCTTTGCATGAGCAAACATTCCCCATATTATATAAGAAATATCACTATATGCTTGTTTTCTTCATCTGAAAAAGTGGTTTTCAGAGGTCGTGCTATAGTAGAGAAAAAGAAGAAAGGGGAAGACAGGAAAAAATATTTTCCTGCAAAAGAAAAATGAACAAAAAAGAAATATCTGAAATAAAAAAACAGTTTTCTCCGGATAACTGCTATATTACCCGCATTTGCGGCTGCTATGTCGATGGAGAAAAAAATAAGAAAACAAAAGTCAAAGAGGCTTTTTTGTTTCTGCCAGAGGAAGAGACATTCAAATATTTCGAGATTTTCAAAAAAACGCTGTCCGGCACAATAGGAAAGAACCTCTTGAATATGGATTTTCCTCTGGAACAGGAGAAGGAGGGAGGAACCCAGTATTTTCTTCGAAAGCTAAAAGAAAGTAAGCTGAAAGATGAAGCGCTTTTGGAAAGTTTCTATGACAAAATCATTGAAAATTATGAGTACGGGGAAAACTACTATATTATCCTGATCCATTCCGTCTACGATATTCCAGGAAAGACCACTGACGGACAGAATATGTTTGATGCTTCCGATGAGATTTATGAACACATTCTCTGCAGCATTTGTCCTGTGAAGCTTTCCAAAGCAGGACTCTGCTATAATGGGGCAACAAACAATATTGAGGATTGTGTACGGGACTGGCTTGTATCTGCACCGGATCTTGGCTTTCTTTTTCCTGTCTTTAATGACAGAAGTACGGACCTACATAGTATTCTCTACTACACAAAAAATTCGGAAAATATCCACTCTGATTTTGTCAGTGAGTTTTTGGGTTGTGTAGCGCCGCTTTCAGCCAAAAAACAGAGAGATTCCTTTACTGCCATTGTGGAAGGAATCCTGGGAGAGGATTGCACCTGTGATACTGTCCTTGCCATTCACGAACACCTGAATGAGATTATTGAAGCGCAGAAAGACGAACCAGAACCTGTCGTTCTCACAAAACATGAGGTCAAACGCCTCTTTGAGGACTGCGGCATAGAAGATGAAAAACTTGAAGGCTTTGACGAGCAGTATGAGCTTGTAGCAGGAGAAAAATCTACTCTCATGGCATCTAACATTACAAATACCAGAAAATTTGAGATTAAAACACCCGATATTGTCATCAATGTTTCCCCTGATCGGGCAGAGCTTGTGGAAACAAGGGTCATTGATGGCAGAAAATGCCTTGTCATCCCGATGGAAGAGGCGGAGATAAATGGCACACATGTACGCTAATCGTACAATATTGGATTCATCATATTAAATAGGAAGGGCAGGAAAAGTCAGGGTTTTTCTTCTGCGTTTTTGAAGCCTGTTATGTACCTCTATCGTATGTTAGTTATACCTGCCCTCATAAGAAGTGTCTGGATTCGATTCTCCTTTTCGTTTGTGGTAATCTGGACACTTCTTTTATTTTGAGGAAAGATTTGGTTTGAGGAAGTGACTGAAATATTCGATAAATATAAAAAGAGAAGGATTACGTATACTGAAATCCGCGTAAACCTTCTCTTTGCTACATTGTTACAAGTGGTTAATGAAGAAAATCACTCAAAATGATATTTTGCCAATACACTTCGAGAAAGGGATATAGTTGTTCCATCAGAAAATAGAAAAGTCCATCCGCATATTTTAACAGGGTGGATTTCTGGTTCTACTTCGGATTCGCCAGTATAGATATAACATTCAGAGATAGAACAATTCTGCAAAAAATCTTTTGTAAGTTTTTGTTTTGTACCAGGAAAGGCTGTTGTGTCGATAGTATCGACAGAAAAAGATATTAAATCATTTTCGATGAAATTAATATTCGAAGCGAAAAAATCAAAAGGTATGTATTCATCTTTCCAAGACAATTCGTAACTGCCAGGAATAATATAGTGCTTTTTTTCTACCTTTCTGTCCATCTGTAAAGTCAATACCATACTGATAACAAAACTTCTTTCTTCGTTTTTGGTAAAATTCTTGTTTTCTTTATCCATAAATATATCTCCCTTCGTTTTTTATTCGCTTGTAATATGAAATAAGATATGTAGTTTTTGAAAGCGAATTAAAATTCGTTTTTGAGAATCCCATATTTTTCGATGAATCATCATATTTTTTCAAAATAAAAACGAAAGGAGCAAGAACAATATGGAAACAAATACAGAGGTCAAAACAACATTGCAAAGATTTTGTGTGGAGGAGGCTCAGTTCAGGGCAGAAGAGGCAGGATATGAGCTTTCGGAGAAGGAAATAGAATTGCTCTCAGAGAAATTTTATGAGAGGTCTGAAAGCTGGATCAATTCCGAAAGGCTGGATGAAATTATGGAGAGTTTTGTATCAAGGCTATTCCAGGAAAAATCCACAAAGGATGCGGTAGAACTTGAGCAGTACCGGAAGATTGGAACAATAGAGCAGTGTGAGGAAGCGATGGAAAGACAGACAGTTAAAGAAGTCGCGCTTATTTGCGAGGCAATCCCCGGCGAGAAATATGAATGCCCGTATTGCGGAACTGCACTGACAGAGGAAGATTTGTTTGCGGGTCATTGCAAATGGTGTGGACAGGCTGTAACAACACCCGGAAAATGATATATTGTTTCTTCAAAAAAGGACTCTGCGTTTGCAGGGTCCCTTCTTTTTCAGAAAAAAGAGAGTTGTTTTGGGAAGTCTTCACGGTGCGGAGTTTCGTATGTTATTTTTGGCAGAGATGCTTCGAGAGGGTTGAAAACACCATTTTCTTTGAGCTGACAAAAAAGTTCATCAAATGACCCGTTAATGGCTTCGCGTTCTTTTCCTCGTGGATAAGCATATATCTTATTGCCTTTCTCATCGAAATCTACATAAGATTCTGCGTGACCGTTCAGGAAATCATCAATTCCCTGTATCCGATCCAGAACGTAACAGGCGAAAGCTCTGGCAAATAACTCACAAGGAGAGGCCCAGTATCCATTTCCATGTTTTTTGTAAGAGAAATCGAACTTTTCAGACTGTATATAGTAGTCGGTGTAGGAACTATCTGAATTTTTGTAAATTCTGTCCATTACATCACAAAAACCGGATGGAAGAGTGCTCCGATTCCTGGAATATACTTCTGATGCCATTGAGCTTTCAGAAGGCAGATACGTTTTGGCAATCATATCATCCAAAGCATGACCCCACTCATGTGAAAGTGATCCGGCGCCTCTGTTTTTGGTGAGATTAATTACTTCAAGCTCTGGTTCATAATGGGCTGCTGCGTTTCCTCGTCCCCTTGCACCAATAGCGATGCCGAGTCCGCCGTTTTGGAGCCCGGGAAGCGTCACATCTTTGTATGCAATACCCAGAGCATTTGCAAGGTCAGCAAATGCATCATAAACCATATTGAGGCTTGCCTGACGCTCTTTATCATTTGTCCAATTACCGAATTCTCCTCCTCGGATTCCAAAGTTTTCTAATATATCCTTTCCAGATATGTTTTTCCCATTGCGGAAATCCATTCCTGTTTTTTGGAGATTAGAAAACTGCTTGGGAAGCCAGGTCTTTTTCTGTTTCTTTTCGCCTTCTGATTTTACAAGAGATTCAGAAATTAATCTGTTTTTCATATCTCTACAATTTTTTTCAGAAGCAGAACAGAGCAATATCCTGTGTGACACGCTGTTGATAAGCACATATGACTCTTTTTGCAATATTACATCAGGAGCGGGATAAAAGAAAGTTTTTGAACCAGCCGCTGACTGAACAAGGGCTATCTTTCCACATTGCTCTGTAATAGAGAAAGTATCCGAAATTGAAACAATCTTATACTTTCTTGATGTTGCCTCTAACTCTGACAATCCAAAATCTTCTTTTTCCATTTTAGCTTTTAAACAGGCAAGCGTATAGGCACTTTTCATTTTGAGAATCTTATTTCCGTTTAAAATGCCTCTATAGGAATCAGTGTAGTCATAACGGTAGACAGAAACTTTGCACATGGTCAGGGAGATTATATTTGCTATGCAATCCGGAATTTCTTTTTCGGAAATGACTGCGTTTGCCAGTTCCTCAATGCTGTGTACACCTTCAATGTAATCCTCAAAAGAAATATTGTTTCTTGGTGATGGATAAATAGCTTTTCGTATTTCGTTTCGCCAGTATATCACAAAACGTGGAATGCCATTATCCAGCAGTGTCGGTATATCTGGCTTCAGCCAAATATTGTTTTTACAAACATATTTAGTTTTCTCACCTTCATTCATGTCCAAAATATCATGTCTAAGCAGACCGCGGAGCTTCCATAAGTCCTTTCTTGCTCCCCCAATCTTTTTTCCAAAATCATTAATATTACTCATTGCTTTTCTCCTTTCGTTTTCGCTTGTAGGAGAAATATGATTTTTTGAGAGTGAAATTAGGGCATTAAGTGGGGCAGGTCTCTCCGTTTACTAAATACGCCGTTAATCGTCATTTCACCGGCTGAAACTGTTCAAGATCCTGATTACGGAAGAGCTGCTCTGCAGCAGCATAATTCTGCCGGATACGTTCACCGAGTTCGGGATAGGTACGTTCGGTATACTCTAGGACTTCTTTTTGGTATTTTGATGTTTCTACAATCTTGCGGATATTGCCGAGAGAATGTAAATCTTTCGTAATCTGCTGCGTTTTAGAAAGAGCCTCTTCGTAGGACTGATTTTGTTCCCGGAGAAGCTGTTCCAGCTGCTGCTGCTTTTTCATTAATTCCTGCACTTCACGCGATTTATTCTGTGCGATGTTAATGAGCTGCTGTGCTTCTTTTTGCTTTTCTTTTATATATGCCTCGCCTTGTTTTCTTGTCTCTTCTGTCATGGTAATGCGCGTCTGATCTAATTTTCTACGAACATTTGCCTCTTTTTCCAACAGTTCCCGTAAAGAAGAAGCCCGTTCTGTTTGCACAAACTCTGTGATCCGTGTACGGTATTCTAAAGCTGTTTCATGTTCTTTTGGCATTGGAATCTCCATACGCTGGTTTAATCGGGTATAAAATTTTTTAATATCCTGGTGTTTGGCAGAAGAGCCTTCCAGACCTCTCTGCAGTCCGTGCTTTTTCATGGCATTGGCGTAGGAAGTCTGCAGGTCACGCATTTTCTTTCTTCCTCCGGTAAATTCAGTAGCTCTGAAGTGCCCGTCTTCCGATACCGGCAGAACTAAAGCGTGACAATGAACATTTCCGCATTCGTCCCCATGAAATACAACACTGATAACATTACTGCCATATTTTTCTGTATTACGGTCAAACGTATCTTTTAACCATTGTACATTATCCTTTTTCCATTGTTCTATATCTATACGTTCCTGGTCCTTCGGAGAAAAAGTGGTCAGGACTTCGATTGCCTTTACCTGGTCTTTCCGTATTTTATGATTCCTGTAATATTCAAGAGACTCTTTTCTTTCTTTGAAGGCGTCAAGGTAAGTGGTTGGATTTCCGTTGCGATCCAGGAGAGGAACAAGCTCTTGATTGTTATTTTTTAATTCTGGAATTGCATTAGGGACATTTTCGGTCCGATAATTATGTTCGTATTTTCTAACCAGTGTAGCGGAGTCTGTAATTTTCTGTGTGGTTATAAAACAGTATCCCATAATAGTACCTCCTAAATAATTTCCGTGAAAATATGAAATATTTACCGAGAATTTAGCGAGCTTCCTGTATACAGGAACTTTTTTCGCAAAAAAATATGCTTCCTGTAATAAGTAATACAGGAAATAGACTTCCTGTATACAGGTAGTTTGCTGTATACAGGAACTTCATTAGATGGGTGGAGTATAAAATAAAGTTCCTGTAATAAGTAATACAGGAACTTTTTGAGCAATGCGTGTGGAGCATTCAGATTTTAATATTTTATATGTGAATTCCCTGTATACAGGAACTTTGAATAACGGAAAAAATATGTGATTTTTAAGCTATATCAAGGCGCTTCCTGTAATAAGTAATACAGGAACTTTTTGAATCATTATGTTCATGTTTGTATTACTTTAAAGGTAGTTAATAGGTTAAACCTGTATACAGGAACTATCCTAAGACCGCCGTGGATGGCTATGGAAGCAAATTAAATATATGAGACAGATTTTATTATAGCTCCGCCGTGGACGGCTGTGGTGAAAACCCTTTACTTCGGAGAGGAATCCCGATGGTTCGCTGTGGGCGGCTATGGAGTATGTCAGTGCTGTGAATAAGACCTGCTGCCTTAAGCGAGAAGATTCAAGGAGAAAGAGGAAAGTCTCCGCAGCGGAGAGGAATACCGAGGATGAACGATGAAAGGGAAAGAGGAGAAAAAAACCGGATAAAAAAGGAACTGCTGAGGAAAGGAAAATCCACAGCGGAAAAGTCCAAGGCAATCCACAGCAATCTATCCACAGCAGAAAATTCCAAAGCGAGGGGTAAAAAAATGATAGTGAAGAAAGAAAGTAAGCGCAAAATAATTCGACGGATTGTGTTGCCCTAAAAATCATTCCATAATAA
>ERZ834859.3205-NODE-3205-length-12330-cov-7.011487_pt1 | contig 12330 bp, 12 predicted proteins | sample MGYA00519947_ERZ834859 | MGnify/ENA primary metagenome ERZ834859 (study PRJEB31850, sample SAMEA3708763) | human gut metagenome | biome: human gut; feature: human-associated habitat; material: faeces | place: China | collected 2014 ...
GCCGATGGCGGCCAACAGGCCGATGCCTGTAGCTATGGCTGCTGAAGCGAAACCGATTGTCAGTGTGTTCTGTAATGCTGCGACTACATCACTGTTATGTAACAAAATCTGATACCATTTCAGTGTAAATCCGCCCCAGACAACCCGGGATCGGGATGCATTAAAGGAGAGAACCACCAGCACTGCAATCGGAATGTACAGAAACGCAATGATCAGTACCAAATAAAATTTCATAAAAAAACGCTTTACCATACGCTGCTCTCCTTTCCTCCGTCATTTTTCACCGTAAACATCATACTGATGAGTACAAAAATCATCAGTGCGATAGACAGACCGGAACCGAGATTCCAATTCATGCTGGTGGAAAATTCCTGTTCAATGATATTTCCAATCAACATGATCTTGCCACCTCCAAGAATATCCGGAATAGCAAACGTGGTCAGCGACGGAACAAACACCATGGTAATTCCACTGATGATGCCCGGCATGGTAAGTGGAATCATGATTTTGGTCAAAACTGCGGACAACGGTGCACCCAGATCGCGGGCTGCCTCGATGACATCCTCATTCAGTTCCATCACCGCATTGTATACCGGCAGAATCATAAACGGCAGATAATCATAAACCATACCAATAACAATCGCCACATTGGAATTCGCCAGATCCTGTCCCGGCAGCCCCAATACCCCAAGGATTGCATTAATAATTCCGTTTCTGGACAACAACAACTGCCAGGCCATAATACGCAGTACAAAGTTTACCCACATCGGAAGAATCACGATAATAGCCATCAATCCTTTTTTTCCGATGTTCAATTTCCGCAGCATTACTGCCAGTGACTGTTACGCTGGACATCATTACTGCACCGCTGCAATTTCTGGTTGTATATGCAGTAAACCAATAATCAGTAAGCGGGCAAACGCGTTTATGCTGTTTGCCCGCCCACAGATTAATTCAGCACATACTTCTCAATAGCAAACGCCACGCCATCTTCAAGGTTAGATTTGGTGACAAAGTTCGCCACTTCTTTCACTGAAGGAATAGCGTTATCCATCGCCACACCGACGCCTGCATATTCAATCATTGCGATATCGTTTTCCTGATCGCCAATCGCCATAATCTCTTCCGGCTTGATGCCCAGCGCATCGGCCAGCGACTTCACGCCAGTGCCTTTATTGACGCGTTTATCCAGTATTTCGAGGAAGTAAGGCGCACTTTTCAGCACGGTGTACTTCTCTTTCACTTCCGCCGGAATACGGGCGATGGCCTGGTCGAGGATTGCCGGCTCATCAATCATCATCACTTTCAGGAACTGGGTATTGGGGTCCATTTTCTCCGCTTCGCAGAACACCAGCGGAATGGTGGCAACGAAGGATTCATGCACCGTGTAGTAGCTGATATCACGGTTGGCGGTGTACAGCGTGGTGCGGTCCAGGGCGTGGAAATGAGAACCGACTTCGCGAGAGAGTTTTTCCAGGAAACGATAGTCGTCATAGCTGAGAGCAGTTTGCGCCACGGTGCTACCATCAGCGGCCTTCTGTACCAGCGCGCCGTTATAAGTAATGCAGTAGTCGCCCGGCTGTTCCATATGCAGCTCTTTCAGGTAGTTGTGCACACCTGCATACGGGCGACCCGTCGTTAGCACGACATTCACGCCACGGGCGCGAGCTGCGGCAATCGCATTTTTAACGGCGGGTGAAATGGTGTGATCGGGCAGCAGAAGGGTGCCATCCATATCGATAGCAATGAGTTTGATAGCCTTGAGTTCCCCAGGTAGATTAGTTCCTGACCCATGCTAACGCGATTCCGCTCAAAAAACAGTAAAAGTGTCGGCCAGAAAGGGGGATGGAACCACAGCAGCGGATTCCTCTTTTAGCGGCAAAAGAAAAGCCCGATCGCGCGATGCGACCGGGCTTATACATCCTGTTGCCCCGGTAAAACTCGTTACCGGGAAACATGCGGCTTAAATATCGATATTCGCCGCTTTCAGGGCATTCTCTTCGATAAACGCGCGACGCGGCTCAACGGCATCACCCATCAGGGTGGTGAACAGCTGATCGGCAGCGATGGCATCCTTGACGGTCACGCGCAGCATGCGACGGCTGTCCGGATCCATGGTGGTTTCCCACAGCTGATCCGGGTTCATCTCGCCCAGACCTTTATAGCGCTGGATGGAGAGACCGCGACGGGACTCTTTCACCAGCCAGTCCAGGGCCTGCTCGAAGCTGGCTACCGGCTGACGACGTTCGCCGCGCTCGATGTAAGCATCTTCTTCCATCAGGCCGCGCAGTTTCTCGCCCAGGGCACAAATACGACGATATTCCGGCCCCATAATGAACTCGTTATCCAGCGGATAGTCGGTATCCACGCCGTGGGTACGTACGCGAATAACCGGCTCAAAATGCTGCAGTTCTTTGTTCTCGTGGAGATCGAATTTCCACTGGCTGCCGTGCTGTTCTTTCTCGTTCAGCTCGGAGACCAGGGTGTTCACCCAGCGGGTCACCTTCTGCTCGTCCGCCAGGTCGGCCTCGGTCAGGGTCGGCTGATAGATAAGCTCTTTCAGCAGCGCTTTCGGGAAGCGGCGCTCCATGCGGCCAATCATTTTCTGGGTGGCATTGAACTCGGCAACCAGTTTTTCCAGCGGTTCGCCCGCCAGCGCCGGCGCATTGGCGTTGGTGTGCAGGGTCGCACCGTCGAGCGCGATGGAGATCTGATACTGATCCATCGCTTCGTCGTCTTTAATGTACTGTTCCTGCTTGCCTTTCTTCACTTTGTACAGCGGCGGCTGGGCAATGTAGACGTGGCCGCGCTCAACGATCTCCGGCATCTGACGATAGAAGAAGGTCAACAGCAGGGTACGAATGTGCGAGCCGTCGACGTCCGCATCGGCCATGATGAACACCTTGTCGTACCGCAGCTTGGAGATATCGAACTCGTCACCGATGCCGCAGCCCAGTGCCAGCACCACCGGCATCAGCTTGTCGTTGCCGTAAATTTTATCGGCGCGGGCCTTTTCCACGTTCAGCATCTTGCCCCACAGCGGCAGAATGGCCTGAATGGCAGAGTCGCGTCCCATCTTGGCAGAGCCGCCTGCAGAGTCGCCCTCGACGATGAAAATTTCGGTGCGGCTGGGGTCTTTTTCGCGGCAGTCTGCCAGCTTGCCGGGCATCCGGCTGGTCTCCAGCGCGCTCTTGCGGCGCACCAGTTCGCGGGCCTTTTTGGCAGCGGCGCGGGCGCGGGCGGCCTGCGTGGCTTTTTCAAAAATGGCTTTTGCCACGCCGGGGTTCTCCTCAAAGAACTCCATCAGCTTGGAGTAGACCATGTTGGAAACGAGGGTGCGGATCTCGGTATTGCCCAGCTTTGCCTTGGTCTGGCCTTCAAATTCGGCCTCCTGCAGCTTGACCGAGATGACGCAGATCAGACCCTCGCGCACGTCTGCACCGGACAGGTTCTCGTCCTTGTCCTTCAGCAGACCGTGGCTGCGGCCGTAATCGTTGAACACGCGGGTCAGGCTGGCTTTGAAGCCCTCTTCGTGGGTACCGCCGTCCGGGGTGTTGACGTTGTTGGCAAAGCTCAGAAGCAGCTCGTTGTAGCTGGAATTGTACTGCAAAGCGATCTCTGCCACGCCGCGGTCGGTCTGTCCCTTGAGGTAGATGACGTTGGGGTGCAGCACTTCCAGCTTGCGCTTTTCGCCCAGATAGGTGACAAAGCTCTTGATGCCGCCCTCGTAGCACATGACCTCGGAGCGGTAGCAGGGGTCGCCCTCCTGCCCATCCTCCAGCACGGGGGTGTACAGCTGACGCTCATCGGTCAGGGTGATCTTGACACCGGCGTTCAGGAAGCTTTCCTCCCGCAGGCGCTTTTCCAGCGTGTCGAAGTCGTAGACGGTGGTGTCCTTGAACATCTCCGGGTCGGGTTTGAAGGTGACCCGGGTGCCGGTGACGCCCTCGGCTACCGTGCCGATGCACTTGAGTTCGCCGTCCGGGTCGCCGCGCCGGAAGGTCTGCTCGTACTCCTTGCCGTCGCGGCGCACATTGACGGTAAGCCACTCGGAACAGGCGTTGACCACCGAAGCGCCCACGCCGTGCAAGCCGCCGGCCACCTTGTAGCCGGAATTCTCGCCGCCGAACTTGCCGCCGGCGTGCAGGATGGTGTACACCACGGTGACGGCAGGCAGACCGGTGTCGGCCTGAATGTCCACGGGGATGCCGCGTCCGTTATCGGTGACCTGAATGATATTGTCCTTCAGGATCTTGACCTCGATGTGGTCGCAGTAACCCGCCAGCGCCTCGTCAATGGCGTTGTCCACGATCTCGTACACCAGATGATGCAGACCGCGCTCACCGGTGGAGCCGATATACATACCCGGGCGCTTGCGCACCGCCTCCAGACCCTTCAGCACCTGGATCTCGCTGGCGTTATACTCGTGGTCGGTTACGGTATCGGCATTTGTACTGGTAATGATTTCTTCTGCCATATCCTTTCTCCCTTTTGTTCATTTTTGCGTTTGTTTTTTCAAATTATAGCAAAGCGGGAACCGGTACACCATGGTGTACTTTTTTCTCGCCGTTTTGTTGTGTTTTCACGCGCTGCCCGCAACGGGCGTTCCGGCTGGCACGGTGCGGCTTTCCGGGCAGTTCCGGGGCTTTCCCATCCCTCTTTTTTTGTGGATCTTTCGCCCGTTTTCCGCAAATTTCACTCCACCATCTTTTGCGCTCTGCGGCGCATGGCGGCGCTGGACAGCTCCGAAAGATACACCGCATCCACCAGCCCTCCGTCTGCCAGCACATAGCACTGGGGCAGCTCGTCCGAAAGGCTGACCACCGCCCCGTTCTTCTGGGCGTAGTTCAAAAACTCCCGCCCCCGGGGGGAGGTGGTGGTGGTCTCCAGATCAAAGATGCCAATGATGTCACGGTCGTTCAGAACATAGTCCCGCCCCAGATGAATATACATACTGTATTTTCTCCCGTGTCTTTTGTTTGCATAAAGCCCACGAAAATGCAGCTTTTATGCAGTATTGCTTACAACATTTATCCATGCTGTCAAACCCGGTTCAGCACCCCGCCGTCCATGCGGTACACCTCGCCGTCGGTCTTTAAAAAGTCCGTGTCATCGCAGCTGGTCACAAAGGTCTGCTTTTCCTTCATGCAGGTGAGCAGATACTGCTTGCGCCCTTCGTCCAGCTCGCTCAGCACATCATCCAGCAGCAGCACCGGGTGCTCCCCGGTGATCTGCGCCGCCGCCGCAGCTTCGGCCATTTTCAGGCTCAGCACCACGCTGCGCTGCTGTCCCTGACTGGCATACACCCGGGCGGGCTGGTCGTCCAGCAGCAGCTCCAAGTCCTCGCGGTGGATGCCGCACAGGCTCTGCCCGGCGCGCAGCTCCTCCTCCTGCCGCTGACGCAGCAGTGCGGCAAGCCCGCCCGGCGCAAACTGGGCGGCATAGCGGATGCTCATCCGCTCCGCCCCGTGGGAAAGCTCCGCGTAGTTGGCACAGGCGCGGGGAGTCAGCAGTTTCAGATACTCCCGCCGCCGCTGCTGCAAGGCTTCGCCCTGTGCGGCAAGTTCGGTGTTGAGCACCTCCAGCAGGGTGCGCTTTTCCGCATAGGGGCGCTCCTGCCCGTTTGCGGAGTGGCGCAGCAGCGCATTTTTTTGCTGCAACACCCGCACATAGCGGCGGTAGCTTGCCAGATACCCGGGGTACAGCTGGCACAGCGCAGCGTCCAGAAATTTGCGCCGCCCTTCCGGAGCCCCCTTGACAAGGCTCAGGTGGCCGGGGTCGAACACCACCGCCGGAAAGCTGCCCGCCAGTGCCGCCGCCCGCTTGGGCGCTGCACCGTTTACCGCCGCATAACGGCCGGGCTTTGCGGCTTCCGGGGTGCCCACGGTCATGCGGATGTGGGCAGGCTCGGCGGGCTCACAGCCTTCTGGCCTATCCCGCTGGGTATCGGCTTCCAGCACCGCAAATGCTTCTCCCCGGCGCACAAGCTCGGCGTCCTTGCCGCCCCGGAAGCTTTTGCCGCCGGTCAGCAGCCAGATGGCCTCTAAAAGGTTCGTCTTGCCCTGCCCGTTGTTGCCGCAGATGACGGTAAGCTCCCGGCCGGGCTCCAGCCGTGCCGCACAAATATTGCGATAGTTCTGTACTTCCAGCGAAAGCAGACGCATTTACTGACCCTGCCCGATCTCTACGCTCTGCCCGTCCAGCTCGATGACGTCCCCGGCGCGGCACTTTTTGCCCCGCATGGTGCACACCTCGCCGTTCACCTTCACAGCACCGCCCTGCACCAGCTCCTTGGCTTCGCCGCCGGTCTCGCACAGACCGGCAAATTTGAGCAGGGCATCCAGCTTGATAAACTCGGTATGAATGAGAATCTTCTGCATAAAACGCGCTCCTTAGTCGTTTTTAAAGCGTACCGGCAGTACCAGATACAAAAAGTCGTTGCCCTCTACCGGCAGCACCTTCACCGGGCTCAGCGGGCCGCTGATCTCCATGCGCACCTGCTCGGTGCGGGCGTTGCGCAGCGCATCCAGCAGATAGCGGTTATTGAAGCCGATCTCCACCTCATCGCCCTCGCAGGCGGCGCTGAACTCGTCCACCACGCGGCCGAGGTTGGTCTGGCAGCGCACCACGACTTTACCCTCTGTAAAGGAGATGCGAAGGGGATTTTTTAAACGCTCTGTAATAATCAGAGAGGCGCGCTCGATGGTGGAGATAAAGTCCTTGGTGTCGATGGTCACCCGGGTGCGGCTTCCGGCGGGGATGACGTTGCGGTAATTCAGGAACTCGCCCTCGATCAGGCGGCTCATGATGGTGTAACCGGCGGTGGTGAAAACCACATAGCGGCGGTTGGCACTGATGTGCACATCCTCTTCGTCATCGTTGGCCAGCAGGTGGGAGACCTCGGTCATGGTCTTGCTGGGCACGATGATGCGGATATCCTTCACGGCAGTGATGGGGCGCTCCACGATGGCCAGACGGTAGCCGTCCAGCGCTACAATGGTCAGCTTGTCCAGTTCGATCTCGAACAGTTCGCCGGTGTGGGCGGGTTTTTTCTCGTCCTGACTGACGGCGTACAGGGTGCGGTCGATCATATCCCGCAGCACGCCGGTCTTGATGGTCAGGGTCTGCTCCGCGCCGGTGTTGGGCAGATCCGGGAAATCGGTAGCCGGCATGGACTGAATCTCGAACTGTGCCACGCCGCTCTGGATGGTGGTCTTGCCGTTATCGGCCGCCACGATGCTGATTTGACCTGCCGGCATCCGGCTGATCATGCTGCTGAGCAGTTTTGCATTCAGCACAATCTCACCGGGTTCTTTGATGTTGGCTTCGATGGTGGTCACAATGCCCATTTCCAGATCGTAGCCGGTCAGGGTGAGCTGAAAACCTTCGGCTTTCAGCAGAATACCCTCCAGCACCGGGATGGACGAGCGCATGGTGACAGCTTTGGAAACGCCGTCGATGGCTGCACTGAGCAGTGTTTTATCGCAGACGATGTTCAAAACAGTATCTCTCCTTTTTTCACACTTCCGGCTTGATCTCTGCCCTTTGGGCTGCTGCCGGAAGGCAGTAATATATTGAACTTGTTGTAGTAACCGTAGTAGGGGGTGGGGAAGATGTTGAAAACCCGGAAATGTCTTGCCGGGAAGCGGGGCTTTGACTTTCCACCGGGTTGTGGAAGACTCGTGAAGGAAATGTTGAAAGGTGGGGAACGGTGTTTCTTTCCACAGCCGATGTGAAGAACTGATGTTAAATGTTGAAAACTAAGTGGAAAGTGTGGAAAGCTTCGCCTTTTTGCCACAAGATATAGGCTTATTTTCCCCATTTTGTTCCGTTTTCTCCCCATATTTTGGGGTCACACCCTGAAATGAGTATGACTTTTGCCCGGTTTTCCCCGATTTAGGCTTTTACGTTCTTGATGATATCGCTCACGGTCTCCCGCAGATGCTGGTCGTTCTTCATATCCCGTTCCATGGTCTTGAGGGAGTAGACGATGGTAGAGTGGTCGCGGCCGGAGAATTCCCGCCCGATCTCCTCCATGCTCATGCCGGTGACCTCCCGCAGGATATAGATGGCCACGCGCCGGGCGGAAGCCACGTTGGCGTTGCGCTTGGTGCCACGAATGTCGGCAGGGGACACGTTGAAGGTGCGGGACACCTCGCCGATGATCTTTTCGATGGTCACCGGTACCGGCTGGGTCTCGTTGAGGATATCCTTGATGGCGTTCTGCGCCACGCTGATCACCGGCTGGATGCCCTCCAGCATATAATAGGCGTTCAGCTTTTTCACCGCGCCCTCCAGCTGGCGGATGTTGTTTTTCAGGTGGTTGGCAATGAACTCTGCCACGTCCTCGGGCAGATCCAGATGCAGCAGCTCTGCCTTGCGCTTCACGATGGCAACCCGGGTCTCAAAATCCGGCGGCTGCACATCGGCGGTCAGACCCCACTCAAAGCGGGTGCGCAGACGCTCCTCGAGGCTCTTGATCTCCTTGGCGGGGCGATCGGAAGCGATGACGATCTGCTTGTGGGCGTCGTGCAGGGAGTTGAAGGTGTGGAAGAATTCTTCCTGCGTGGATTCCTTGCCCGCGATGAACTGGATATCGTCCACCAGCAAAAGGTCTGCTACACGGTACTTCATGCGGAAGTCCTCGGTGCTGCCGGCGCGGATGGCGGCGATCAGTTCGTTGGTGAACTGCTCACAGGTGACATACATGATGACGAAATCGGGGTGGGTGCGCTTGATCTCGGTCTGAATGGCGGTCAGCAGATGGGTCTTGCCCAGACCGGAGCCGCCGTAGATGAACAGGGGGTTATAGGCCCCGGAGGGGTTTGCCGCCACAGCCTGCGCAGCAGCAAACGCAAACTGGTTGGACGGCCCCTTGATGAAGTTTTCAAAGGTGAACTCGTAGTTGCCCTGCGGGGAGGCAGGGTTTGCCTCGTACTGCTGGGCCAGCACTACCTCGTGGGGCGGGGTGCTGGGCACCACAAGGGTGATGTCCACATCAAAGCCCAGCACGGACTTGAAGGCCTCCTTGAGCAGGCCGAGGTACCGGTCGGTGACGATCTTGCAGATAAAATCGTTGCGCACCGACAGGGTGATATGGCTGGAGTCCTCAAAGCTGATGGGCTCCAACCCGTCGATATAGAGATTGTACGTTGGCTCGGCCATCTGCGCCTTGCAGTACATCTGGGCCGCTTCTAAAACGTCCTTGAAAGAATCCATAAAACATCCACTCCATTGAATCGGTCGAAGTTTTCAACAATGCTGCTGATACCATGTTAGTATACCACAAAAATCTCCCTGCGTCTATATTACTATAATGTAATTTATAATACATAAAATAAGCCCCGCAGCGCCCTTGTGGAAACACGCCCAAAAGACCACAATATCTGGTAGAAAAAAGTTTTCCACAGCAAAATGGTGAAAAAGTTGAAAAGCTTTTAACAGAAAAATCAGAAAAAAGTTTGCAGAAAACTGAAAAAAATGCTTGACAGAACGTCATACTATGCGATATACTGTTGAATTGCAAGCCTGTCCCCAATCTGGGACCGATCAAGACCCCATACCGGGGATAAGTTTTTACGGAGGATACAACCATGAAGAGAACTTTTCAGCCCAAGAAGCGTCAGCGCAAGGAAGTTCATGGCTTTCTGACCCGCATGAGCACCAAGAACGGCCGTAAGGTCATCAATGCTCGCCGTGCAAAGGGCCGCAAGAGCCTGACTGTCTGATCTCTGCCTTGCAGGTGAGATCCGGCGCAGAAATGAATATGCGCACAAAAGACCGCTGATATCCCATTGGCGGTCTTATTTTTTTACCCGTCAAAAGTTTTTTCGTAAAAATGCCCGGATGGGCTTTTAAACTGCAAAAATTTTTGATATACTGGCTAAAGAGTGCACCTATGTGCACCCGGACGAAAGGAGGTGCCGATGTTATGCGTTATCGTCCGATCCGCCGCAACAGCGAGTTTGGCCGTGTGTACGCCCGCGGCAAGTCCTATGTGAACCCGGCACTGGTACTGTATGTGCTCAAGACCCGGGGCCGCAACACCCGGGTGGGTCTGACCGCCACCAAAAAGATCGGCCACGCCGTGCAGCGCAACCGCGCCCGCCGCGTGATGAAAGCTGCGATTGACGAGCATCTGGATTACAATATCGGCGGCTATGATCTGATCTTCGTGGCCCGGGGCATGACCCCCAAACTGAAAAGCTGGCAGCTGAGCAGCGTTGTGGCAAAGCTGTTTGCCCAGGCCGGTCTGCCGGATAAGGCAAAGCGCCCGGACGCAAAGCCGCCCGCCACCGTGCCCCCTGCCCGCAAACAAAAGCCGGAGCCCCGCGCGTGAACCGGCTGCAAATGCTCTGCCGCAGGGCGCTGTGCGTGCCCATCCGCATCTACCAGTATACCCTCAGCCCATGGATCGGCCGCAGCTGCCGGTTTTCGCCCAGCTGCAGCAACTACACCATGCAGGCCATCCTGACCCACGGCTGTGTAAAAGGCATTTTGCTGGGCGCATGGCGCATTGCGCGGTGCAATCCGCTGGGCAAGTGGGGCTACGACCCCGTGCCGCCGCCCGGCCGCTGGCAAAGCCCTGCCCGCAATTTACAGCCTGCAAAGCTGTTTGAAAAGCGGCATAGGGGATAAAGTTTTCGCTTCTTGTGACGCGCTGCACTGTGGGTGGCGTGTCCTACGATAAAAAAATAATGCGTCCCGGGCCACAGCCGGGGCAGAATGGACAAAGGTATGAACTTCTTTTACATCCTGAGCGGTCCTCTCGGCTATGTCATGGAGTGGATCTACAAGCTGCTGCCGAACTACGGCTGGGACATCATCCTCTTCACCCTGCTCATCAACATCGTCAAGATCCCCCTGCAGACCAGCCAGCAGAAGAGCATGGCGAAAATGTCTGCTTTCCAGCCCATGATCGCGGAGATCCAGACCAAGTACAAGGATAAGCCCGAAAAGCAGCAGGAAGAGCTGATGAAGCTGCAGCAGGACTTTGGCTATAAGCCCACGGCCGGCTGCATGCCCATGCTGCTGAATTTCCTTGTCATGTTCGGTGTTATCGGCGTGGTGTATAACCCGCTGGAGCGTATTTTCCACATCAGCGCCGCTGCACTGGCCAGCGCAGGCGAGGCACTGACCGCCGCCGGTATCTCCTTTACCGCCATCACCCGCGATACCAACATCATCGCCGAGGTGGTTGCCGGCAACAGCGGCGTGCTGGGCTGCTTTACCGCACAGCAGATCGCTACCATCACCGAGTTCAGCCAGCACATGAACTTCTTTGGCATCGACCTGACCCGCATCCCGCAGATCGGTCTGTCTCTGGATATCGTGCTGCCGCTGCTGTCGGTCATTACCATGTTCCTGTCCACCCACATCAGCATGAAGGCTTCCGGCCAGCAGATGCAGGGCAGCATGAAGCTGACCATGTACATGATGCCGCTGATGTACCTGTTCTTCTGCTTTACCTACCCGCTGGCATTCTCTCTGTACTACGTCATTTCCAACATCGTCATGACCGCACAGACTCAGGTCATGCGCAAGTTCTACGACCCCGAGAAGATGCGCAAGGAAGTGGAAGCGGAGATCGCCGCCAAGCGCAAGCAGGAAAAGCGCGGTGTGAAGAACACCACCATCACGGTGACCGACCCCAAGACCGGCAAGAGCGTGGAAAAGAACCTTTCCGCCAGCGAGATGAACAAGCGCCGGCTGGAGTATGCCCGTCAGCTGGACGCCGAGCGCTACAAGGACGAGCGCACCGTGCCGCTGAGCGAGCTTGACAAGCAGGATAAACAGTAACAAGGGAGGTAAACGGTTATGATCCGTACACAGGAATCCACCGGCAAGACGGTGGACGAAGCCTTTGCCAAGGCCTGCGCCCTGCTGGGTGTTCAGGCTGAGGATGAGAATGTCAGCCGTGAAGTGCTGGAATATCCCCAGAAGACTGGGTTTCTAGGCTTAAAGACCACCCCCGCCAAGGTGCGCGTGAGCGTGGAACTGCCGGATGCCCCCGCCGCTGCACCCGCAAAGCCGGTGGAGGTTGTGGCAGAGCAGCCTGTTGAGACTGCCGCCCCCGTGCAGGAGACTGCCCCCGTGGCAGAGAAAGTTCCCGCTGCTGTGGAAGAGCCTGCCGCTCCCGCCGCAGAGCAGGCATCTGCTGCCCAGCAGCCCTCCGAAGCTGCCGAGGAGGCAGAAGAGGTGGAAGTGCCCATCGTCATCGAGGAGAACGCCAAGGTGAAGGCCGCCGTGGACTATCTGCGGGAGGTCATCACCCTGATGGGCGTGGAGAACGTGACCTTCAGCGCCGTGCAGAAGGGCGAAGCCACCATC
>ERZ834859.3208-NODE-3208-length-12328-cov-2.484478_pt1 | contig 12328 bp, 12 predicted proteins | sample MGYA00519947_ERZ834859 | MGnify/ENA primary metagenome ERZ834859 (study PRJEB31850, sample SAMEA3708763) | human gut metagenome | biome: human gut; feature: human-associated habitat; material: faeces | place: China | collected 2014 ...
TGCAACAACTCTCTGTGAACCAAGTGATAAATCCATTCGTCCACTTGTCAGGTTCATTGATAAACCAAACGCGATTGCAGCTGATATACCAGCACCTCGCACCATGTTCTTGAAGTCAAGCATCGAGCTAATTACATGTCCGTCTGCAAAGAGACCAATTAATATTTCCATGATGATAAGCACGGCAACAGGCAGTGCTATTGCAATTCCTATTCCTTTAAAAAACTTTAATAAATTCTTTTTACTCTTCATATGCTTTCATCCTTTATCTGCTAAAACCTACTTGAATTTTTCTAAAATATACTGTGTAGTTAATTTGCCACCAAAATCATCTATTGTCTTCCAAGTAACATCTGGATTCTTCTTATTTGTTAATGAAAGAATATCCTCTGTTGTCATAAATGCATATGGATTTCCTTCCTTAACCAATGCATTATATGCATCTACACTTGCAACTGCTAAAGGTGCGTTCTTTGAAACATAGCTGCAACGTCCATCTGCGCGCATCTTGTCAGCAAATCCATCATAAGCATTTCTAATCATAATAGCTGCGCCAATTCTTTCGAATGTACCTGGGCAAACAATTGCATCAATTACTGGGCTTCCCTGTGAATCCTTACCATTAACAGCTGCTGTAATTGCATCTGAGAATGTACTTCTTGTGATAAATTTAATATCCATTTTTAATGATTTTTCAACTTCATCAACTGCAACACCTAATGAATCATAGATATTTGATGTACCTACTAATACGTCATAGTTACCTGTCTGTAATATAGGTGAAACTGTTGTAGCAAGATCTGCCATACCTGGGAAGATTGTAATCTTGATTCCCTTATCATTTTCTGCATCAATCTGTGTCTTTGTTGTTGCAAGCTCTTTGATATCCTTTGTGTACTTTAAACCGTAAACATCCTGTAAAGCCTTAAGTGAACCAGCTGTACCTTCGATGAATGATGTTGCTCCGTAGCATGCTGCACCTGACATTAAAAGAATGCTGTGATTCTTTCCATCATTAACAACTGACTTGATTGCATCTGCATATGATGCACCATAACCTGCTGCACCAGCGCCAACAACACTAACATATTTTTCCATTTCCATATTTTCTGCTGCATCTGCTGATGAGATACCAACAAACCACATACCTAAATCGTTACATACTGCTGCTGCCTGATCAATACCGCTAGAAAGGTCAACGATAACACCCTGACAACCTGCTGCATAAGCATTTTCAATAAATGTTGTCATTGCACCAGTATCCTTTAATGCCTCTGAGAACATAAACTCGATGTTTAATGTAGGTCCAACTACTGTTTCATAAGCATTCTTCATTGTAACAAATGTTTCATCAACATTATTTGTTGCATATGCAACCTTAATTTTTTCAAATTCTGCACTTCCTGAATCATTAGCTTCTCCATCATTCTTTCCGCAGCCTGCGAACAATACTGACATTGTCATTACTGCTAAAACTACACATAAAAGCTTTTTAAATCTCTTCATAAAAATTCTCCTTTATTTTTTATTTTATTTAACCTTCCTTGCTTGGAAGCCCCTTAGGTCTTGCCTGACTCGCACAAACAAGAATAATAAATACAATACCTCTGATTGCCTGAACTAATGTACTTGATACACCTAACATCAACAATCCATTATTTAATACAGTAACCATTACGGCACCAACAACCGCTGAAAATGTGTGTGAGCGGCTACCACCGAAGCACGACATACCACCAAGTACAATGGCAAGCATACAATCCATATTCAGAGTTGCACATGTATCTGCTGTAATAGAACCATTTCTAATGATTGTAATAACAGCACCTGCTCCAACACCTATACCAGCAATAATAAAACCCAGCAATAGATATCTGCTCTTTTTAAAACCAGTGAGCTCTGCACATAGTTCATTGATTCCAAGATATCTCAGCTTACGACCTAATCCAGTAAAATGGAATAAAATCGTACAAAATATAAAGAAGCCAATAAAAATCATTAATGGAACCTCTGCATTCTTTAAGGCACTTGTCATTTTATATGGAAGTGTAATTGTTTCACTACCCAAAATACTCTTCTGAATTGATGCCAAAAGTGTCATCATAACTACCGTTACATACAAAACTCTGACATTAAGCCATGTACTTAACAATGCTGTTAATGCAAGTACCATCGCGCCAATAATTATGGCTGAAACAGCCATTATCGGAACTGATGATGTTTTTAAATATATCTTTGCTGCTATTGTTGCAACAAGTGCTGTTGCAGCACCCATGGAAATATTTACATTTCCTGTGGAGAAGATAAATACTGCTCCTGTTGCTACTGTTGCTACCGTCAATGCCTGCTGGATTATCATTGTTATATTTCTTGAGCTACTGAATCTTCCATCAGTTGCAATTGAAAATGCAATGATAATTAACAATAAAATTATTGGGGAAAGCAGGCGGCTGGTCCAACGGCTTTCTTTAATTTTAAGAAATGTAGTTTTCATATTCAGCTCCTCCTTTCCTAAATCATATAATTAATCAAATCATGTTCTGTTGGATTTTCGCTACGCATTGCTTCATGCACAATTTTTCCATCCTTCATGATGAGAATACGATCTGACATACCAATCAATTCTGGAAGCTCTTCACTAATAAGAATAATTGATTTGCCCTGTTTTTTCATTTTGTAAATCAACTGATACATTGATGCCTTAACACCAATATCAATTCCTCTTGTTGGACAGTCAAGAATCAGCACATCTGCCTCAGAGCCTATCCATTTACCAAATACAACCTTCTGTTTGTTACCACCCGACAGTGTATTCACACTGTGATACTGGGATGCACACTTTAATTCCAGTGTATCAATCTGATTCTGAACAAATTTTTTCTCTTTTCCAAAAGAAATTATTGGTCCAAAGATTCTATTGAAATAGTATCCTGTTGAAGCGATGTTATCTCTGATTGAACCCGCAAGACCTAACGATTCATGGTCTCTATCCTTACTTGTGTATGCGATACCATTAGCAATAGCCGTCTCAGGATTCTTAACAACTGTCTGCTTTGCACCAACTGTTACCTTTCCATCAAGAATTTTTTCATATCCGAAAAGTGCCTTACCAACTGTATGCATTCCACATTCTGACAGACCTCCGATACCAAGAACCTCTCCCTTATGTAACTCCAGATTAAAACAAAGTAAATCTTTTCTTGTTGTAATACAATGTGCCTTGAGTGTTATCTCATCCTCATATGAATCATTATCATTTCGGTAATAATTTCCGCTTACCTCTCGACCAACCATCATTTCCTTCATCTTATTACCATCGAATTCTTCCTTATCCAAGGAACCAATGATATTTCCATCTCGAAGAACTGTTACAGCATCACAATGCTCCATCATCTCATCTAAGTCATGGCTGATAAACATAACACTTCCGCCTTCATCTGCCATTTTTCTCATAAGCTTATAAAGAAGATTTCTACCTGTCTGTGATAACGCTGTTGTGGTTTCGTCTACAACAAGAATCTTAGGCTGCCAATACATTGCCTTCGCGATTTCAACAAGCTTACACTGCTGCAAATCAAGACGTTCCGTACGTACAGAAGCATCAATCTCAATGCCAAGACTATCAAGTAGCTCCTGCGCTGCTTTAACCATCTTGCTATGGTTAACAAATGGTCCTTTTGCAAATAATTTTTCATGTCCTAAAAATATATTATCTGCAACAGGAATTCCAGCTATAGTACCAGCCTCCTGTACAATCATACATATTCCATTCTGTTGTGCTTCCAATGCAGAGGCAGGTGCCCATGGTTTTCCAAGATACAACATCTCACCACTTGTTGCCTTCTGCATTCCAGATGCGATAGAAGAAACTGTTGACTTACCACTTCCATTTTCTCCAATAAGACCACGAACTTCTCCAGTCTTCAATACAAAATTGACATGGTTCAAAGCTACTGTTACTCCAAAGTTTTTACACATATCTTTGACTTCCAAAATTGCTTCGCCTTTTGAAGCCATATATTTTCCTCCTTCATTGATTATTTTTTATACTTGGCACACTATATTGTGCAATGTGCTGTCGTATTTATCTTATGGGCATATATTAACATGTTACTTTTTTTCAAAAATAGAAAAATTCTGTTGCAAAATAGTAAAATATGATATAATTTTATAAATCAATAGATTATTAATGGTCTTTTTTATGAAATTATATAAAAAACATCCTGAAAGGAAGAGTAGATATATGCTAAATAACCAAATATTTGAATTTCTACAGCATACATTCGCCGACTCAAGAGGAATTATCTTCAACTATTTTGATGGACCTGAAGCAGATTTATCTGCGTTAGATATAGGCATAAGAACACATCTTAAAAATTCAGAGCAGCTATATGACCTAATACGTCCTATACTTCGCTCATTAAAGTTTGGAGAAATTACTATTGTAAAGGATCCTCTACTAATGACGAGCATTACATTTCGAAGCGATCCTGATAACAATAGCTTTTATTCTATTGGACCATTTCGTTCATTGCCCTATGAGGAAAATGATTACGCAAAAATTCAGATAAATAACAATTTTACTCTGACTGCATCTGAAGATTTCAAGTATCTGCTCAAGGACGTTCCTTGTAACATCATGCGAATAGAAGCTCTTGCCATCGCAAAGAATATTCTATATTTTTTACATCAAATTACAGATCCTACAGTACACGATTACAATCTGGAGCAAATAAATAGTGGCAATTTTCCTATTATTCCTTTGGAAGATATTAATGCTAGAGCTAAGATTGCAGAAGAAATGTATTCCCATGAAGAGAAACTCTTAAAATATATAACAGAGGGCAACGAAGAAAAAGCTTTTTCGGAAGCGAAATTCTTTCGAGATTCAGATATGGACCACAGAATTACAAATCGTCTGCTGTCTCACCGCTCGTTGCTGTTTTCAACTAATACATTATTTCGAAAGGCTGCCCAGATTACAGGAATACATCCTATATATCTGGATGAAATAAGTCAAAGCTTTGCCCAAAAGCTTGCTTTGTGCACCACTCACCAACAGCTCAACAACACATATGATGAAATGCTCGTTGACTACTGTGCTTTATGTAGAACTCATGCTACAAGGCAGTATAGTCCTAACATGTGTAAGATTATTAATTACATATCCTTGAATCTTAGTGAAGAAATATCTCTCAACTCAATTGCAGAAGCCGTGAATTTCTCACCAAGCTACATCTCAAGAAAATTCAAAGAAGAAGTTGGTAAATCTCTATCCACCTATATTACTGAACAACGTATGATATTAGCAAAGAGTCTTCTCGAAAAAACAGGATTATCCATAAAAGAGATTTCTCTATATATTGGAATTCCTGATTGGAACTATTTTACAAAAGCCTTTGGCATCACACCAACAGAATACAAAAAAACATTATAAAAAAAGGTGATACCCCTTTAAATTAAAGAGGTATCACCTTTTTTCTATTTTCTTTAACGCTACTACAAACATAACCCCAGAAATAATAATAGAAGCATAATCTGCAATTGACTGAGCATATATTACCCCATCCAAGCCCAACATTCTATCTAAAAGGAATATCAAAGGAACAAAAATAAGTCCCTGACGACAGAAGGTCAACACAAGCGATGGTAATGCTTTCCCCATTCCCTGCAATGTATTAATGCACAAAAATAATATTCCTAAAAACGGACCGGAAAGCTGCAGTGCAATTACAATCTTAATTCCTATTTCAATTACTGCCTCATCATTAATAAATGCTGTAATTAAATATCTTTTCATAAAAAATATAACAACAGTAAGGATTGTACCCATAATCACAGCACATATCCCTGTAAACCTGATTCAGTCTCTTATAATTTTTTGCTCCGTAACTATAACCTATGAGTGGCTGAATTCCTGAACAAAGACCTACCTGCAAAAGCACAACAAGCATATTTGTTTTTGATGCCACTCCCATAGCTGCTACAGGTGTGTCGCCATACTGAATCAATGCGTTATTAAGAACTATCTGAGCTGTACTCATCAATATATTATTAAGTGATGCAGGCACTCCAATCTTTACAATATCAAAGACAATCCCATCCTTAATTGAAAAATTGCTAATGTTAATTGAAAGACTTGATTTCTTCCTGACAAAAAAACTTACATAATATACACATGCCAATATATTACCAATCATTGTGGCCACAGCTGCACCCAAAACCCCCATCCCAAAGCCAAGAATTAGTACTGGATCCAGCACAATATTGGTTACTGTTCCAATCATGTTACCAACCATAGCCTGTCTTGAAGCACCCTCTCCTCTTAAGATATTGCAAAAAGCAAAACTAAAGATTATAAAAGGACCACTCATAGCAATAATTGTCACGTATTCCCTGGCAAAATCCACAGTATTCTCTGATGCACCAATCATACCAAGAATTTTGCTCATTCCAAGCAAACAAAATATCATTATAAATACGCCTATTCCAATTGATGCATAACAACAAAAAGCTGATATCTGTTTTGCACGTTCCAGTTTTTTTGCCCCCAATGCCCTCGCAATCGCTGAACTTCCACCAATTCCAAAAAGATTACCAAATGCCATAAGTATAGTAAATACCGGAGCTGAAATTGATACTGCAGCTACCTGCATGGCATCACCTGTCTGACCAATAAAAAATGTATCTGCCATATTATATATGACAACGACTAACATCGATATAATCGTTGGCACCGCCATCCTTGCAACAGCTTTACCTACGGGAGCATTTTCAAAAATCTCATTATTATTATTCATAATCCACCTATATTATTGTAATGTAAAGGATTTCCAGTCAATAGAAGCTTCTCCTACTAATTGAAAATATAAAGGATATATCCCCTCAGGTCCATTAAATTTTCCTTTAAATGATTTCCAACCTGTTGTTTTGCCAATTGAAATACTCGCGATTTCCTCAGTACACTCTTCATCTATATACACATTCATCCTGCACTTTTTAATGGTGGAAACCTCTAAGCTTATATTTTTTGCCTTTCCCAGATGAAAATATTTAAAGCCTGCTATTGTTTTATTCTGCATATTGGCAATATACTGAATATTATGTTCTTTGTAATCATCTATTTTTTCTTCAAATATATGAGGTTGTGTTCCTCTGACAATCTTTCTTATACTGTAACGTTCTTTTCCAATGCTTTCATGAATAATATTACAAGCATAAGCTGCACTGTAGGTTCCAAGCCCCTCTAAAGGTCCATCATTTAATCCACAGCTTGTCATCTCCACCTGTGAGAATGTTCCATCTGCATTCAAGTTTATCTTTTCTGCACAACCCTGACGACAGCACTCAATTCCATGTGTCTGTCTATGATAGAAAATGTACCACTGATTACCTATTTCAACAAGTCCTCCGTGTGTATTTCCATAAGGCATCTTCGGTAGTTCATTTCCTTTATATCCAAAATCACCATTAGATATTAGTATTCCACCATAATGATAATCTGACATCGGCTTATCTGATACAGCATAGCATAAATTATGGCTTACCTCTGATGAATAAACCATATAGTACCTTCCATTAATCTTTCTTGGTGAGGAGGCCTCATAAAAACCATGCCCTTCATATTCTGTACCCTTTGAAGCAAGACACCCTGGCAACAATTCAAATGGACCCTGCTTGATAGTCTTCATATCTTTTTCAAGTTCAAATGCAAGACTATATCTTCCAGCAACATTAATCCAAGGAGATTCCGGCGTTGGAACAAATCCTGTATACAGATATATCCTGCCATCATCATCTACTAATACTCCAGGGTCAAAAAGCTTTGCTTTGGGTTCTGATCCATCGGAAAATGTCACATTACCATAATACGTAAATGGTCCCTGTGGCTCATCGCTTACTGCAACCTCACAGCTCATCCTTGCACCGCGATTATAATATAAGTAATATCTTCCATCCGCTCCCATAACACAATCTGGTGCAGCAAGATTTCCTGCCTCATCGATATCTGCTCCAGCCTGCTCATAGGAATATGATATTCCCTCACATCTCCAATCGCCCAAATCCTCTATTGGGGTACTCCAAACAACATAATCTCCCACACAAAACTGTTCTGCCCCTGCCTCGTCATGACTTCCATATACATATAACCTGTCACCAAAAACACGTGGTTCTCCATCAGGTACATATTCCCATAAGGGAAGATATGGATTCATTGCCTGCTTTTTACTCATATATTTCTTTCCTTTCCGTATTCTTCTATAATTACCTATTATCTTCAATACTATCCTCATAGTAACATGTTAATAATTCAATAAATAGAAAAAATAAAGCCAAAAATAGAAAAAAGAGGTATATCCGCCAAATCTAACTTCTACATATTTTAATCTCATTTATCTCATCGACTTACAATATCCAAATAATGCTCCGATACTGATTCCACTTCTAATCTTTCCTCGAACATCATCTTCCTTATCTGCTGGCACCATTCCCTTCACAAGATTCCAAAGCATAGTCTCATTCATGCGACTATCATAATCAAAAGGTACAATATCACTAGTTTCCTGCATCCAACGGAGAAGCTTATCTTTAAGCTGCAACAGAATTTCTTTATATTCGATATTATTTATCTGGTTAATTTTCTCCTGCGGATCATTCTTTAAATCATACAGTTCATCCTCACCAGTAATACGGCTCACATATTTGAAGCTCTTAGTACGCAGCATCGTAGCCTTGGCATGTGCCTCATCATCTGCCTGTGCCATCTTCTTTGGCCAGTAAACATCCGCTGGCTGTGCTGTTCTACCTCCTGGCTGATGATATTCGTCACACTGCAATTCTCCTTGACGTCTTCGCAGCAACTAAATTCACGAACCTGTTTGCTTCTATCAATAACAGCTCCACGTAAGCTTCTTCCAAAATGCTCATGAGATGGTACAACCTCTGCGAAGTCCATAACGGTCGCATAGAAATCCACAAGCTCAACCATAGAATCCGAAACACCTGCGTCAACTGGTATATTCTTTGGAGGTTTTACTAAAAATGGTACCTTTGTCAGACAATCTTCAAAACTGCTTTGTGCCTTTTCTGCCATACCATAATCTCCAACGAAATCTCCGTGGTCGCTCATGACAAAAATTGCACAGTCGTCATAAATCCCTACATCCTTTAACGCCTGAACCAATTTCCCAAACTGCTCATCAACCTTCATGCACATACCAGCATAGGTTGCACGAATTTCATCCCACTCATCTTCATTCAGACCTTCAAGATTCTGATATTCGTGATACTGCTTTAACATCTTTGATTTATCTATGCAATCCTCAAATCTAATCCTATCTGGTAATTTACTCCGATCAATGGCTGAGAAATATGGCTCCTCGACCTGATATGGTGGATGTGGATAAAAAAGTCCCAAAAACATACATAATGGTTGCTTTTCATCCTTCCAATTCTTGATTTTGTCAATTGCCGCATCAATTGTCTCATCATCTGAGGTGTAATTTTTACCATTTTCATCTACATTTTCAGCTTTCATTCTTATGATATGTTTAGTATTCTTTGCCTTTACCACCTTCCTCTCCGCGCTGATTCTCATTCATAGCCTTAGGTGCCCTGCTTCCCTCTTCCGGATAAAATATTTCATCTGCGTTTGATTCCATCCAGCCTGAATACTGCCCTGCATACAAATCATTACGATTATTCATCCATACATAATAGCCTGCATCCTTCAATTCCTTAAACATACTTGTTTCACCTGGTCTTAGCAGGTAAGTCATTGTACGATGTCCTGTTGTATGTGGATATAATCCCGTAAAGAAGCTACATCTGCTTGGTACACAAACTGGATTCTGGCAAAATGCATTCTCAAAGGATACTGCATCCGACTGAACAAACTTATCAAGATTTGGTGTAACTGCTGCCTGATTTTTTCCCAGATGGTGCAATGCATCTGCTCTCATCTCATCTGGATTAAATATAATAATGTGTGGTCTTTTCTGTGACATAATAAACCTCCTATAATAAAACTGTTCAGCGCTCTGCAAATTGAGTTCTGAATTGTCACGTTATGAAAATAATTGTTCTTCTTAGCAATACACATTTTATCAAAAATTAAAACATATAATTGTCTGTATTTGACATTAGTATTCTATTTTTGATATTATAAATGCAGATAGTACTTCTATAAGACCAGGGAGCTGTAACATATGAAACAAAATCATTCAAAAATCTCAAAACCAAGTCAACCAAATATAGATTTCCTGTCCAGCACAGAAGCCATTATTGCCTATAGCGATGATGAAGAAATTATAAGGCACGCTCTCATCTCCTACGCTATTACCGAGGCAATCACAGCAGGTGACCAGACTGCTCTTGAGCCGTATAAGAATGTTTCTCTTTTTTCAAACATAAGTCATTATGAAGTAGGCAGCCCACTTCGCAAGATAAAAAATCTGACCATGACTATGAATACCCTGGCTTGTCGTGCTGCTGAAGAAGGTGGTGCACCTCTTGTCTACGTGCGCACAATTAGTGCTGCCTTTGCTGAAAAAATCGAATCTGCCACAGATGAATATACTATTAACAATATTCGAGATAATCTACTGAATTTCTACTGTAATGCCGTTCACGAACATAATTTGAAGAACTATGAGCCCATTGCAAGAAAATGTTATTCATATATACTTTCTCATCTATCCGAAGATATTTCTATGCGAAACTGTGCCTTGAACTGCCATATCTCCTATGAATATCTTTCCCGAACAATCAAAAAGAACTTTCATAGCTCATACTCTGCTCTTGTACACCAACTCCGCATTAAGCGAGCCTGTGTATATCTGCATTCCGATAAGTCCATTGCAGATATTGCAGAAGCCGTAGGCTATAAAAGTTCTTCTCAATTTTGTCATGCATTTTCAAAAATTAAGGGCATGTCCCCTAATAAGTGGAAAAAGCTGAGATAACTATTTCAAGTTATCTTCGAACTCTCTCTTTTTCTGAGTTCCATTACCGGATCGTATAACACATTTTTTCTAATCGTGTTAAACAATGATCAAAAAAATACTGATATCCCTGACAGAAATAATTTCGATAAGCATCTAACTTCTCCTGATAATCTCTGTTTCTAAAGCACCCTCCACGGCATACTTTATAGTACCTACATTCCTGACACTCCCTGTCATTCTTCTTTGACCGAGAAATATAATCCGTCTCCACGGCACGATTATGAATATCTTCTAGTCGATCTTCATTAAAGTTACCAAGCTTATACTCATCCAGCATATAAAAATCGCACGGATAGACGCTTCCATCTGCCTCCACCACGTTCTGTATAGAACAGATTCCACGCTGGTCACAGGCTTCTGGCGCATATCCCATTATTATTCCTGCATAGTTCTCAAACTGCCTAATATGGCTGCTGACCTTTTAGATAATCCTCATACCACAAGTCAAACAGCTTTGTTAAAAACACACCATATTCTTGCGGTTTGAGTGAATATTCATTTTCCCCCCGTTTCTCTCCTAATGGATCTAAACAGGCAATATACTGCTGATAATTCCAGCCCTTTTCTTTGTAAAATCGATAAATTTTCTCAATATTGCAAGCCACATCATGGCTGACCACAGTCAGAATATTATATTCCACTTCAAAATGTTCTAACAGTTCAATACCCTTCTCTATTTTTTCAAATGTGCCTCCTTTTGTTTTGTTGTGTCTTAATTTATCATGAATTTCTTTTATTCCATCAATTGACACACCAACCAAAAAATGATTCTCCTTAAAAAACTGACACCATTCCTCATCTAGTAACAATCCATTTGTCTGCAAAGCATTCGTCACACTTATATCATTTTTATTATATTTTTTTTGAAGCTCCACTGCCTTGCGAAAGAACTCTATTCCACGTAATGTAGGCTCTCCCCCCTGAAATGCATAAGTTATTCTTCCTTCTGCACGAAGCATTGTCTTTCTAATTACATTTTTCAAGGTTTCCTCTGACATAAAACCAAAGGACTCCTGTTCTCTCTTCTTTGTCTCGTCATAATAAAAGCAGTATTCACAAGACATGTTACACATTCCAGATGCGGGTTTTATCAATACACTGATTGGTGGCATAATTCTTCTCCTATAAATTTAAAAAATCTGTTTTAATATGTCTGCTTTCCTTTTTTTCTTCACAAATCAGACCAATCAAGCTCTTTATAGCTGGCGTCAGATACTTATTTCTATGATATATTAATATAAACTCTCTTTTAAATTCTTCTGGATATAACGGTAGCACATATAAGCTTCCTTCTGCAATCTCTTTTTCCACAAGCTTATGAG
>ERZ834859.3214-NODE-3214-length-12307-cov-2.947356_pt1 | contig 12307 bp, 10 predicted proteins | sample MGYA00519947_ERZ834859 | MGnify/ENA primary metagenome ERZ834859 (study PRJEB31850, sample SAMEA3708763) | human gut metagenome | biome: human gut; feature: human-associated habitat; material: faeces | place: China | collected 2014 ...
TCAATGAGACCGATGTCCAGATAGCCGCCCAGGCCCAGATTCTCGCCGTTGATGATGAGCGCCGGGTGGAACTCCACTGCGTCGCGCAGGCTGGAGGTATCGTTGAACGCACCGACCTGCAGATGATCCTCGTTGTCAAAGCCGATGATCTTCCAGCCGTCGCCTACTGCGTCCTGATACTTCTCTCCCTGGCTTTTCAGGAAGCCGTACACAGTGCCGCCCGTGCCGTTGCCGTCAAAATCGGCAAAGCCGGAGGCGTTGATGCCCAGAACGGCGTCATAATCTCTCACCATATCGGATACGAACGAGCCGTAATCGCCAAGGCCCTCGCTCGTACCGACATAGATATTCTCGGGCTTTTTGCAGAGCGCGATCTTGCCCGCGTACTCCATGCCGAGCGTGTCCTCGCCGGTCTGCTCGACGATCAGGATGCCGTGCGCGGCGTTGACCGCCAGAACCGTGTCGCCCTGCTTAGTCTTGAGGCCGGTGTCGTAGTGTGTCTGGCTCGGCTCGCCGATCAGGTCGATGTTGATCTCGTCGTAGCCGTTCTCCAGATACTCCGGATTATCCGCCAGAAAGCGCTCAAATTCGCTCTCGTCCAGCTCACTGAACATGGCATAGAATTTGTCCTTCGGCGTTTCGGCGGTGTCCTCCTCTTTCTCCTCCCATGCGCCGTCCCAGTTGCTGACGATGCCCTCCTGCTTCTGGTTCATCAGGTAGCGCTTGGTCATCACCTCGTTGATGATGTTCTCCGGGATGAACCAGGTGGCCAGCCACTGGTGCGTCATGGTGCCCATTGCGGTTTCGATGTACCACTCACGCCAGCGAGTGACGAACGCGTTCGGTGTGTACAGCAGAAACGGGTACACAACCGTGATGCCGATCAGAAAAAAGCAGGTCAGTCCCAGTGCGAAGCGGTGTTTTGCGCCGTTCATTCGTGTTGCTCCTTCTCTCTCAGTCCGGGAACCGCGGGATACGGTTCGGGTTTGTCTCTATCACTGAATTTGCTTTCATAGCCAGAGGCGGTGTGCAATGGTTATGACAGCAACCTCTTAACCTTTGCGGTTATTATTGGGTCTGCGGGAACGGTAGCCGTTCCTTGCGCGAGTTCCGTCCGCGCTGCGGCCCCGGTGATTGGTCGTCTTGCTCTGTGCCTTCTTGTTCTGCTGCGGTGCGGGCTTCTGCGCAGACCTGCTGCCGTGTCCTCTGCCCTTCTTCTCCTGCTGCGGAGCGGCCTTGCCGTCCGCCTTTGCGGCACGGGCGGCCAGTGCGGCCTCGACCTTTCTGCGGATGCGTGCGGCAGCCTCATCGCTGAGCGCATACGCGCGGCTCGGCGTGTGGGCGTCTACGCGCGGCTCGTTCTTCTCGAAGCGGGCGTACGGGTCGTTTCGGCGGCCTCTGCGGCTCGAATCATTTCTGTCGTTTCGGTCGTTTCTGCCCTTGTGGGAGCGCGGCGCGGCTGCCTTCGCCTGCTGCTCGGTCTGCTTCTCGGCGGCCTTCTCGCGGCGGGACGGACGTTTGGCATTCGCTCTCGCCTGACGCGCCTTCTTCTTGGCTTCCTTCTCGCGGGCAACGTCTGCGGCGACCTCCTCGGCGGTGGCGTTCTCGGAGACCGGCTTGCGGCGGCTGCGCCGGGGCACCTTCTCCGCCTGCAGGTCGGCGATGGCCTGCATCATGGCGGCGCACAGCAGCTCCGTAACGGTTACGCCATACTGCCTGGCACAGGCGCGGACCCGGTCCACCGGCACCATCATGGTGATGAGGTTTTTATACCCGTCCTTTTCCGGGGTGCCGCTGAGGTGATAGGCGGTGCTCTCCGCCCGGCTGGCGGCAACGTCCCCGGCATAGCGCAGGAAGCTGTCCTCCAGCTCCTGGGGGCTTGGCTCCTCCAGCCGGCCCAGAACGCCCTTTTCCGCCGGGACGCTGATGCCGTATTTCTGGCACAGGTACTCCGCCACCAGGGTTTTCAGGAAAATGAGCCCCCCGGTGCCGTCGGTGACGGCGTGGAAAAACTCCACCGCCACCCGGTTGTGATACACCAGCACCCGGAAGGCGCAGCGCCGCACCTGGCCGAAGGGCACATGGGCCAGGGGGCAGCTCTTTTCCGGCTGGATTTCCGGGGCCTGGGGGATCTCCTCCAGATAATACCAGAACACCCCCCGCCGCAGCCGCACGGCCATGGACGGGAACCGCCGCACCGTCACGTCCAGGGCCGCCCGCAGCACGGGCACGTCGATGGCCTCCGTCAGGGTGGCGGACAGGCGGAAGAAGTTGTTCCAGTTCCGGCGCTTGGCGGCGGGATAGATCTTGGCGGCGTTGTCCAGCCGCATCCACCGCAGGCTCCGGGCCGGGGACAGGGTCCGGTCCAGGAAGTGGTTGATGGCCTCAAAATCCTGCTCCATATTCTCGTTCAGGCAGTACAGCACATAGGCGTGCCACCGCTCCGGGGCGATGTGCAGCCTGCTGCGGCACCCGGCGGCCAGGAGCTTTTCGTGCAGGGCCCGGGTGTCGTCCAGCATCACCTCGTCCCCGCCCACAAACAGCAGCGACGGCGGCAGGCCCGTCAGGTCGCCGAACAGCGGCGAGCACAGAGGGTCCGTGGGGTCCTGGGTATAGCACCCCGCGTAAAACTGCAGCAGCTCCGGGGTCATGGAGGGGTCGTTTTCCCGGTTCTCCCGATAGGAGTCCCCGGACCCGGTCAGGTCCGTCCAGGGGGAAATGCCGATCAGGCCGCAGGGCAGCTCCATGCCCAGCTCCTTCAGCTTCAGGCACAGGCAGTAGATCAGCCCGCCTCCGGCGGACTCCCCGGCCAGCATGATCTGCCCCGGCTCATAGCCCTTTTTCAGCAGGTATTGATAGCTCTCCAGCGCGTCGTCCAGAGCCGCCGGATACGGATGCTCCGGGGCCAGGCGATAAGAACACCCGCACGCCGCACTCCGAGGCCAGGGCGGCGGCAAAGCCCTTGGCGTATTCCAGACTGCCGCAGGTATAGCCCCCGCCGTGGAGATACAGGATCACCCCGGTGCGGCGCTGGTCCTTGGGCATGACCCACGCCCCCTGAAAATGCTCAAAATCATGGTCCCGCACCAGCACCTCCCGCCGGTGCAGGGCGGTCATCAGCTCGCCCAGCTTGTCCTGGCCCTTCCGGGTGGCCTCCAGAGACAGGCCCGCCACAAAGGGCTTGAAAAAAGACAGCTGCGAGCGAACCAGCTTTGCGTGCAGCTCCATGCAATGTCGTTCCTTTCCTGAAAATCTTCTGAACTCTTTTATTATACCAGTTATCCCGCGTCTTCACAAGGCGTGGAGGCCGCAATTTTTTCCCGTTGCGTTTTCCCGCCGGAGACGCTACAATAGCCTGGGCGGAACATCCGCCGGATTTTCAATTGCGTTTGTGGAGGGATTTTCATGCACAAATATGCCTTGGTGGTCATCGACATGCAGCGGGGCTTTCTGGACCCGTCCAGCCCCCTGTATATCGCCGGGGCGGCGGACACGGTGCCCGCCTGCGCCCGGGCCATCGACTGCTGCCATCGGGCCGGGGTGCCGGTGGTGTTCGCCGTGCGGCACTATCGGGCGGACGGGTCCGATGTGGAGCGGGCCCGATATGACGTGTGGGCCAAAGGCGGGAAGCCCCTGTCCGAGACGTGCCCGGCGTCCATGTCCGACACCTGGCCGGAGGAGTTCCGCCGGGCCCCGGCGGACTACGTCATCGTGAAGCCCCGGTTTTCCGCCTTTTTCCACACGGAGCTGGACCTGATCCTCCGCCGCCTGGGGGTGGACACGGTGCTGCTGGCCGGGACCACCACCCCCAACTGCATCCGCTCCACCTTCTACGACGCCCTGTCCCTGGACTATGACGCCGTGGTGCTGTCGGACTGCACCTCCTCCGTGACCCCCGCCGTGCAGCAGGCCAACCTGGCGGATATGCAGCGGGTGGGCGGCCGCATTATGACGGCGGCGGACCTGGAGCAGCTGCTGGGCTGACCCGCACACCAACTTATCCGCCGCCTGCGGGCGGCAAACTCCGCGAGGCTTTTTGACAAGCTGAGGAACCCCTCCGGCCCAGGCCGGAGGGGTTCCTGTTTCCGCAGGGGCGGACGACTCCGTCCGCCCCGTTCTTCTTACATCGTATTATATCGTGTACACAAACGGGTCCCCGGGGTTTTTCAGCACCGGGGCCGGGGTGGCGGCGGCCACCCGGGTGCCGCTGCGGACGGACCGGGTCAAAAACACGTTGCCCCCCACCACGGAGCCGTCGCCGATGTCCGTGTCGCCCCCCAGGATGGACGCGCCGGAATAGATGGTCACGTCGTCCCCCACGGTGGGGTGGCGCTTCCCCGGCAGGGACGCGTGCCCCGCCCGGGGCGACATGGCCCCCAGGGTCACCCCCTGATACAGCTTCACGTTCCGGCCGATGACGGTGGTCTCGCCCACCACGATGCCTGTGCCGTGGTCGATGAAGAAGTGGGGGCCGATGGAGGCCCCGGGGTGGATGTCGATGCCGGTGCGGCTGTGGGCATATTCGGACATGATCCGGGGGATCATAGGCACCCGCTGGCAGTACAGCAGGTGGGCAATGCGATAGACAAAGATGGCGAACAGGCCCGGATAGGCGAAAATGATCTCCTCCCGGGACGCAGCGGCGGGATCGGACTCAAAGGTGGCGTCCAGGTCCTCCAGCAGCAGCTTCTGCACCTGGGGCAGGCGGCGGGCAAATTCCCGGGCGATCTCCTCCGCCCGGCCCACCTGGTCCTCCGGCAGGGCCAGCTTCAGCTGCTCGGTGAGCTTTTCACAGATGCGCTCCAGCAGCAGGGCGGCGTAGTTCTCCGGAGCCAGGGACATCAGCGCCGGGTCCCCGAAATAGGCGGGAAACAGCAGGCGGCGGACCTCCTTCACCAGCTCGATGACCGCCCGGCGGTCCGGCAGGCGCAGGCCGCTTCCGTACAGGGGGGTGGCGCTTTCCGTCAGGGTGCGGCCCATGGCCGCGGCGGCTTCTTGAATGTGTGGGGGATACATAAGCAGGCTTCCTTTCCGTGTGTGGAAAAATCAAAGCGGCAGAGAATGCGTCATGCATCCTCTGCCGCTGCTTATACGCGCTTTTCCCGGGCGCGTCAGGCCCGGGCCTTCTGGGCAAACCATGCATGACCGTTCCGGGCATGACAACAACAGGCCATGGTACAAATGGCCCGGCAGCTGTTCATGGAAAGGTTGCGGTTCATGGCGTTTGCTCCTTTCGGAATCTGGCCCTATTATATGCTCCCCGCGCCCCCGCGTCCATTGTCATTTTGGACAAAAGCCGCTTTCTATTCTCCCCGCACCCGGCGGTACAGGGTTCCGCAGGCAGGCTGCACCCCCTTGACGGCGAACAGCTCCTCCACGGTGACGAACCGCACCCCCCGGGGCTGCAATCGGTCCACGATCTCCAGGGCCGCCGTGACGCTGGTGGGATAGCAGTCGTGGAGCAGGAGGATATCCCCGTCTCCGGCCTGCCGCAGCACGATGTCCAGGATGCTGTCCACGTTCCGGCTTTTCCAGTCCTCCGTGTCCACGGACCAGCAGATGGCCGGGGTCCCCAGGGCCCGCAGCTCCTCCTGCGATATGAAGCCGTAAGGGGGCCGCAGCCAGTAGCTTCCCGACCCCAGCACCTGTTCCAGGGCCCGGCTGCATTTGTCCAGGTCCGCCAGGGCCTGGGCGGCGGACAGGTCCCTCAGGTCCCCGTGGCCGAAGGAGTGGTTGCCGATCTGGTGGCCCTCCTGCCGGATGCGTCGGACCAGGTCCTCCCGGCCTTCGATCCGACTGCCCACCAGAAAGAACGTGGCCCGGACGCCCCGCCGGGCCAGGCCCTCCAACAGCCGGGGGGTGTTGGACGGGGAGGGGCCGTCGTCAAAGGTCAGGGCCATGTACACCGGCTCCGCCGCCGGTTCTGCCGCCGGACCTGCCGGTTCCGCTGGGGTGCAGCCCGTCAGCACCAGCAGCAGGGCCAGAACTATCCCCGCCCGCCGCCTCATACCGGACCCTCCAGGGCAACCGCCTGCATCCCCAGCTCCCGGTGCCGCTGCCACACCGTCTCCCGGGGCCAGGCCGCCATGCCCCGGTCCTTCCAGGGGTCGCAGCAGATATAGTGCTCCCGGTCGTATCCCGCCAGCACCACGCAGTGCTCGTTGGAGATCCACATGAAGGGCTCGCCTCCCGGCTCCAGCCGGTACCAGGGTCCGTTGACGGTGGGGCGCAGGTCGATGCTGACCCACAGCAGCACCGGCAGGTCCCGGTCGATGTATCGGCGGCACAGATAGCCCAGCTCCGCGCCGGTCTCGTTTTTGACCCGGTATGTCCCGGCTCCATCCCGGGACTTAGCCGCCAGAAACCGGGACAATCCGGTCTGTACCGCGCTGGCCCAGCAGCCCAGGGCCTCCGGGTCGTGGGGGTCCCCCACAAAGGCCCGGCGGGGGTCCGGCCCGTGGCGGACGCCGTTCTCGTCCCGGTAAAACCGGCCCCGGGGCAGCCACTCCCGGGCGAACTCCTCCGCCGTCACGGAGAAGCCCAGGTATTGCAGCACCATGGCGGCGCTGACGCTTTCGCAGCCGGTGGGCAGGTTCTGCCCCTGGCCGATAAAGGGCACCGGAAGCCGCTTCATACCGCCGTCTCCCCTGCCCGCCGCCGGGAAAGCCGGTTCAGCAGGAACACCTGCCCCGTTACCAGCGCAGCCCCGATGGCCAGGGGTACCCAGGGATTTCCCAGCGCCGGGGCCAGCAGATAGCACACCGTGCAGTCGGCGGCAACCGCCAGGCCGTACCACAGCTGGGTGTTCACATGGGCCATGTGGTCGCAGCCGGCTCCGGTGGAGCTCATGATGGAGGTGTCGGAGATGGGGGAGCAGTGGTCCCCCATGACGGCCCCGGCGCACACCGCCGCCACCGCCATGGGCAGCAGCGGACTTCCGGCAAATACCGGCACCGCCACGGGAATGAGAATGCCCATGGTGCCCCAGCTGGTGCCGGTGGCAAAGGCCAGCACCCCGCCCACCAGGAACAGGGCCAGGGGGAACAGGGCCGTCAGGGTCTCCCGGCCGTCAAACAGCTCCCGGACAAAGGCCGCCGTGTCCAGCCGTGCGGCAAAGGACTTCAGCCCCCAGGCGAAGGTCAGCACCAGCAGCGCCGGGGTGATGAGCTTGAATCCGTCCAGAAAACCCTCCACAAACCCGGAAAAGCGCATGACCCCCCGGGGGATATACAGCAGGGCCATCACCAGCAGGGTGACGGAGCAGCCGAAGCACAGGGCCATGGGGGCGTCGGTGTTGGCAAAGACGTTGGAGGCCGTCAGGGCCAGGCCCGCCTCCCGGCAGCTGCGGCGGCCCAGCACCGCCATGCCCCACACCACCGTGACGATCAGGCACGCCGTGGGCAGCAGCAGGTCCACCGCCCGGCCCCGGGGGCGGTCCCGGCCCTCCGGCGCAGTCTCGGACCGGGGCGGCTCCTGCCGGAGGGCCAGCTGCTCCCGGCGGTACATGGGGCCGAAATCCCGGCCCGTCAGGGCCACCAGAAACACCAGCCACAGCATCAGCAGGGCATAGAAATTATACGGTATGGCCTGAATAAACAGGGCGAAGCCGTTGACATGGCTGTAATCCGCCGGGATGTACGACGACACGGCGGCGGCCCAGGAGCTGATGGGGGCCAGGATGCACACCGGGGCGGCGGTGGCGTCGATGATAAAGGACAGCTTCTCCCGGGAGACCCGGCAGCGGTCGGTGATGGGCTGCATGATGGCCCCCACCGTCAGGCAGTTGAAGTAGTCGTCCAGGAAGATCAGGCAGCCCAGGCCCGCCGTGGCCGTTACCGCCCCCCGGCGGGATCGCACCCGGCGGGAGGCCCACTCCCCGAAGGCCCGGGAGCCGCCGGACCGGGCAAACAGCACCACAATGGCCCCCAGCAGCACGTCAAAGAAGAAGATCTTCAGGTCGATGCCCTCCATCAAGGTCAGAAACAGGGTCTCAAAGCTGCGCCAGGGGGCAAAGCCCTCCGTCAGCAGTGCTCCCACCACGCACCCGGCCAGCAGGGAGGAATACACCTCCTTGGTGGCAAAGGCCAGCACAATGGCCACCGCCGGAGGCAGCAGCGCCCAGCCGGTGGCCTCAAAAGAGGCCGGGCCGCCGCGATCGGCAAAGGAGACGGCGCACAGCAGCACCAGCGCCGCCGCCAGCACCGCCCCCCGCCTGCGGAAGGTTCGTTTCATGGTCAATATCCTCACTTTCCCCATAAGTCGGCGCCCCGGCGGGGCAGGCCGCTTACTATGAGTGTATGCGGGAGTATGACAGGGATATTTCCGGGGCATGCACCGTCCGTCCCCCAGGTGCATTTGACTTTTTACATAAATTTTCCTGGCGTTTCTTGTAAAAAACGTTGGTTTTTTGGAAGCCTATTGACACGGCCCGGTAAAGTTCATATAATCATTTATAGATTTGTCGGACATAGAACAAATGACAAAGTTTGAACAATCTTGGAGGGAACCGTAATATGAAGCACGGAAGATCAATTGTCGCTGCGCTGTTGGGAACTGCCCTGCTCATCGGCAGTCTGTCCGGCTGCGGCAGCACCGAGCCGTCCGGCGGAAGCGACGGCGAATATCAGAAAATCAACCTGTCCATGGCGGTCAACGGAACCGACACCCAGATTGACTCGCTGGTGGCCCACCACTTTGCCGATCTGGTGGAGGAGCGCTCCGGCGGCAACGTGGTGATCGACGTATTCTCCAACGACACCCTGGCCGGCGGCAACAGCACCAAGGGCGTGGAGTACATCGCCGTGGGCGGCTCCGACCTGGGCGCTTACGCCACCTGCGTGCTGGCCAACCTGGAGCCGAAGATGTCCGTGGCCACCCTGCCCTGGTCCTTCACCTCCTATCAGCAGGCCCGCCAGGTCATCGACACCACCGGCGGCGCTTACTATGCCAAGCTGCTGGAGGCCAAGGGCATCACCTATCTGGGCTCCTTCCACAACGGCTTCCGCCAGCTGACCAACAGCAAGCACCCGGTGACCAAGCCCGAGGACCTGAAGGATCTGAAGATCCGCGTGCCCGGCTCGGCGGTGTATATGGGCGTGTTCAATGCCCTGGGCGCAAGCCCCACGGCCATGAGCTGGAGCGAGGTGTTCACCGCCATCCAGCAGAAGACCATCGACGGCCAGGAGAACGGCTGCTCCGTGACCAAGTCCGCCAAGATGGACGAGATCCAGCAGTACATGACCATCTGGAACTACAGCTATGAGAACGACCTGTTTGTGGCCAACAGCCGGGTTTGGGAAAGCCTGGACGAGAACACCCGGCAGCTGCTGCAGGAGTGCGCCACGGAGTCCTGCGAGTGGGGCCGCGACCACCTGGAGGCCGAGGAGGACCAGCTGATCCAGGGCTTCATGGACAGCGGCATGCAGGTGGATATCCTGACCGAGGACCAGCTGCAGGCGTTCAAGGATGCCGTGGCCGGCGTCACGGCTGAGCTGAAGGCGGAATACGGTGAGGACGCCTGCGCCGCCTTCGGGATCAACTAAGGAGGGGCCAACATGTTTGAGAAAATCGAAAAATTCGTCGCCTGCGCGTGCGTGGCGGTTATGGCGGTGCTGGTGTTTGCCAACGTCGTGGCCCGCTTTGTGTTCAAGCACTCGCTGGCTGTGTCCGACGAGATGTCCACCTATCTGTTTGTGCTGATGAGCTTCATGGGCACGGCCATCGCCGCCCGGCGGAAGGCCCACCTGGGCCTGTCTATCGTGACGGACCGGGTCAGCCCCAAGGCCCGCATCATCATCCAGATGACCGTTTATGCGATTTCCGCTCTGTTCTGCCTGCTGATCGTGATCACCGGCGTGCAGATGGTTATCAGCCAGTATCAGCTGGGTCAGGAAACGGCCAACATGCAGTGGCCCGAGTGGATCTATGGTTCGTTTGTACCCGTGGGCGCGGCCTTCGCCGCCATTGCGTTCCTGCAGACCATGGTGCAGATGTATAAAGACTATCGGGCAGAGGAGGGCAAATAAATGGTCGGTATCGTATTACTGGGTATCTTTGTGCTGCTGCTGGCCTTCGGCGCACCCATCGCCGTCTGCCTGGGCATGTCCAGCGTAGGCGCCATCCTGGTGCAGGGCGCAGGCAAGCCCCTGGACGCCATCATGAGCGTGCTTCCCCGTCTGTGCTCCTCGGCCAGCAGTAAATTCGTCCTGCTGGCGATCCCGTTCTTCATCCTCTCCGGCAACGTGATGGAGAAGGCCGGTATCTCCGGCCGTCTCATCAACCTGGCGGAAAAGTGCCTGGGCCACATCCGCGGCGGCATGGCCATGGTCTGCGTGGTGGTGTCCTGCTTCTTCGCGGCCATCTCCGGCTCCGGCCCGGCCACCGTGGCGGCCCTGGGCCTGATTATGATCCCCGCTCTGAAGAAGGCGGGCTATTCCCCGGCCTTTGCCTGCGCTCTGATGGCCGCCGGCGGCGCCATCGGCGTGGTCATTCCCCCGTCCATCACCTTCGTGGTGTACGGCTCCATCGCTGACGCCTCCATCACCGACCTGTTCAAGGCCGGCGTCATCCCCGGCCTGCTGATGGGCCTGGGCCTGATCGTGGCCGCCCTGTTCGTGGGCCGCAAGGCCAACCTGACGGTGCAGCCCAAGGCCTCCGGCAAGGAACGGCTGAAGGCCTTCAAGGATGCCTTCTGGGGCCTGCTGATGCCCGTGATCATCCTGGGCGGTATCTATGGCAGCATCTTCACCCCCACCGAGGCCGCCGCTGTCTCCGTGTTCTATGGCCTGATCGTGGGCGTGTTCATCTATCGCGAGGTCAACTGGAAGAAGATGAAGGACATCCTCATCGACTCCTGCTCCACCACCGCCACGGTTATGTTCATTACCATGGGCGCCACCCTGTTCGGCTATGTCCTGACCCGTGCAAGACTGGATCTGGCCATTGAGAACTTCATGCTCACCGTTACCAACGGCAACACGGTTATCTTCTTCATCATCGTCAACGTGGTGCTGCTGATCGCCGGCTGCTTCCTGGACTCCACCTCCGCTCTGTACATCTTCACCCCGCTGTTTGCCCCCGTTGCGGTGCAGCTGGGCATTGACCCCATCCACCTGGGCACCGTTATGATCGTGAACCTGGCCATCGGCCTGTTCCCGCCGGTGGGCGTCAACCTGTATGTGGCCTGCGGCATCGGAGATATCAAGATCGAGGAGATCACCAAGGGAATTATCCCGTGCCTCATCGCCGAGCTGGCGGTGCTGCTGCTGATCACCTACGTCCCCGCAATTTCCACATTCCTCATTCACTAACGCTTCCTTTCTCTCTCCACACACAGCTTTCTATCCCACGCATGCAGCACCGGGCGGATGAAATCCGCCCGGTGCTGCATTTTTTCCCGCCGCCCCATATCCGTCCAGATTTCGGTCAATTTCCATAAAAACCATGCAAGGAATTAGGCAAAAGAGAAAAATCCAAAAAAGCTCTTGACTTTGTCAGACAAAACGCTATACTGTAATTGTCATTTGTCCGACATTAAACAAATCCGAACATTCCGAAAATTTTCAATGAGGTGATTTTTGTGAAAGATATCTCCATGCAAGAGCTGAAAAACACCGCCACGCAGATGCGTATGAAGGTCATCGACATGATCTACAAGGCCCAGTCCGGTCATCCCGGCGGATCCCTGTCTGCGGCAGATTTTGTCACCGCCTGCTACTTCAAATATATGAACCTGGACCCCAAGAACCCCCGCTGGGAGGACCGGGACCGCATGGTGCTCTCCAAGGGCCATGTCTGCCCCATCCAGTATGCCTGCCTGGCTACCGTGGGCTTCTTCCCCGAGTCCGTGCTGGATACCCTGCGCAAGGAGGGCTCCATGCTTCAGGGTCACCCCTCCATGAACCGCTGCCCCGGCATCGACATCTCCACCGGCTCCCTGGGTCAGGGTCTGGCCTGCGCCGCCGGTATGGCCCTGGCCGGTAAGCTGGACCACAAGGACTACAAGGTCTTCTGCGTGGTGGGCGACGGCGAGGCCCAGGAGGGCGAGATCTGGGAGGCTGCCAACACCGCTCACAAGTACGGTCTGGACAACCTGATCGTTTTCGTGGACAACAACAACCTGCAGCTGGACGGCACCTGCGACGAGATCATGCCCAACGGCGACCTGGGCGAGAAGTTCCGTGCCTTCGGCTGGGAGGTCCTGGAGCTCGACGGCCACAGCATGGAGGAGATCACCGCCTCCATCGACAAGTGCTATGCCTCCCAGAACGGCAAGCCCAAGTGCCTGTATGCCCACACCGTCAAGGGC
>ERZ834859.3218-NODE-3218-length-12291-cov-2.793478_pt1 | contig 12291 bp, 5 predicted proteins | sample MGYA00519947_ERZ834859 | MGnify/ENA primary metagenome ERZ834859 (study PRJEB31850, sample SAMEA3708763) | human gut metagenome | biome: human gut; feature: human-associated habitat; material: faeces | place: China | collected 2014 ...
TTGCTCTTTATAAAAAGCAAAATAAATCAAATCCTTATCGATAATCGGTTGTAAACTTTTATAAATCGCTTCTACCTGCTCCCGGGTAATCCCGTCTACTCCGTGTACTTCCAGATTCCAGGCTTTATTATAGACCTCCAATAAGGCTTCTATGGCTTTCTGCTTCCCGATATCCCCATAGGTCTGGACCGTATAATCGGGATTTTTCAATATCCGGTCGGCTTTCCAAACGACAATTTTAGAAAGGCTGTCCATAACAAGACGGGTGCGGAATGTAAACTGTTTGAAAAAATCCCGGAAACCGTAGTTTTCAAAAAAAGAAACATAATAAGGCTGGGTATAAGGCATCGCATAAACGGGCGACTGATCGAATCCATCGACCAACAACCCCCACCACTCAATCCGTTCCCCGAAATTTACCGGCCCTTCCATGGCCTCCATACCTTTTCCTTCGAGCCACTCCCTGCATTTATCGAACAAACAAAAAGCGGCCTGCCGGTCGTCGATACATTCAAAAAATCCCATTTGCCCGACACTATATTTGTCCAGATGACAGGTTTTCCGATTGATAAAAGCAGCTACTCTCCCTACACATTGCCCTGTCTCGTCCTTCAAAATCCAGCGGATACATTCGCCATTTTGGAAACAAGGATTTTTCGCAGGATCGAATACATTCCGGATATCATTATCCAAAGGACGTATCCACCAGGGATTTCCTTTATATAGTCTTACCGGTAATTCCAGAAAGTCCGTTTCATGTTGTCGGGTAGTTACTTCAATTAAAGTATACATAACAAAAAAATTAAATTTTTTGACTTAAGGCCATTGCTTGAGCCGGAAAGATAAAATCGGCCAATCGCTTGAGCCAAACGACGATAAAAGCCAATAATATTCGCGGGACGATCAGCCATACGACAGGTAACCCCAATACGGCAAACAACAAAGGATCTTCCAACTGCGAATGCGATATCGCCAGATGATAATTCAACAAATCCGCTTCGGTCCCGGTTAGTTTACCTTGCCGGGCATAATCCATCAATACAGCGGAACCGTAAGCCAACCCCAGCGTATTGCCCACCACCCATAAAAAAGCCACCTGGCGGGGTAAACCCAACAATTGCATACCCGGACCTAAAAGCGAAGAGATCCATTTCAATACCCCGAATTCTTCCAACAGACGTTGCAGGATCATCAATCCGGTAATCAGGGCCACGACTTTCAGGGACAACCACAGACTGGTTTGCAGCCAATTGAACAAAGTATCGCGAAATCCCAAGTCGACAGAAGGCTGCGCAATCATCCGCCCTGCAAACTCCGGCAAGATCAGATTCAAAACGGCAGCAGCGATAAAACTACAGGTAAAACGGAGTAAGACCATCTTCCAACCCACAGAACCGGTCTTCTTCTGTACCAAAGTTTCCACCGGATAATTATGGGAAATCAGGCACATCATAGCCAACAAAATCCCTTCTCTCACCGTGAAATCCATATTCGACAGCAAAGCGATCACCGTATAGATATTGGTAAAAATACCGGTCACAAAGACCAAAGCCGCATCACCGGGCAAACCGATTCTGGTGAACAAAGGAGCTACCACAGCAGAAACAGCCGGCAACACCTGAAAGTAGGTAAGCAACATCACCACGAAAGAAACCGGAAGCATAATCTTCAAAAACCAGCAAGAGGTTTTCAATGCCACCGGCCAGACTTTCCTGATACAACCGATTATCCTTTCTTTCACCATATCCTATTTTCTCTTTTTTCCTCTCCCCCCTTCTCTCTCTCAGCCTATAGCTTTTAGCTTTTAGCATTTTACTTTTTACCTCAACTGCTCCGTCAGCAACCGGATCTCCAATGCCGGGCTAATCCGTTCGTACAGAATATTATAAACGGCATTCGTTATCGGCATATGCACATTATACTGGTCGTTGATTTCTTTAATTCCTTTCACGCCGAAATACCCTTCGGCAATCATCAGCATTTCCATTTGTGCCGATTTCACCGAATATCCTTTACCGATCATCGTCCCGAAAGTCCGGTTCCGGCTAAACTGTGAATAAGCGGTTACCAGCAAATCCCCCAGATAGGCCGAGCTCTTGATATCCCTTTCTATCGGATGAACGGCAGCCACAAAACGCTCCATCTCCTGAATGGCATTGGATACCAAAACGGCCTGAAAATTATCTCCATATCGCAATCCATGACATATTCCCGCTGCAATAGCGATAATATTCTTCATAACAGCAGCATACTCCGTACCATAGATATCGTCCGAAATCGTCGTCTTCACATAATGGCAGTTGAATAATTGTGACACCAACCGGGCCACCCGGGTATCGTCACAGGCAAAGGTCAGGTAAGACAGGCGTTCCAAAGCAATCTCTTCTGCATGACAAGGCCCTGAAATCACCACGATCTGCTCCAAAGGCACTTCATACTGCTGGTGGAAGAACTCACCGATAATCAGATTATCATCCGGGATCATGCCTTTAATCGCCGACACCACAATCTTGTCTTTCAACGGACGGGTGGCTTTTGCCACCACATTTTTAAGAAAAGCACTCGGTATAGCAAAAATGATGATATCCGAACGGGCAATCAGTTTGTCCAGATTATCCGTAAAAGAAATCCGCGACAGATCGAAATCGACCGAACAAAGATAGCGAGGGTTATGGTTCAACTCTTTAAAAGCGTTGATGGTCTCGATATTACGCATAAACCAATTGATATGCTCATTCGTTTCCAGCAGAATCTTAGCAATAGCTGTAGCCCAGCTTCCGCCGCCGACGATCGCAATCCGTGGATTTTCAGGAATTTCCATGCCGATAAAATTTAGTTTAAGCCAACCATTTTTTCACTTCTTCGGGAGTCAACCCTGACAATCCCAACTTTTCTTTTTTGTTGATTCCGCAAAGCTCCTGATGCAATTTATTCGTATTCCCGACTGCCTTCAAAGCTTCCACCGTCTGATATCCGGCTTTCTTCACCACTGCGATCCATTCGGAATCCCCAGCGCCTCGTATTTCTCATCTCCGTCTACGGTAGCTTTCTTTTCGGGTTTCATCTGGGGAAAGAACAACACATCCTGAATCGACGCGCTATTGGTCAGGAACATACAAAGCCGGTCGATACCGATACCCATACCGGAAGTCGGAGGCATGCCGTATTCCAGTGCGCGTACAAAATCATAGTCGATATACATGGCTTCGTCATCTCCTCTTTCCTGCAATTTCAGCTGATCCTGAAAACGTTCCAGCTGATCGATCGGGTCGTTCAGCTCGGAATAGGCATTAGCCACTTCCTTACCGTTTACAAACAGCTCGAAACGTTCGGTCAGCTCCGGATTTTTGCGATGCTTCTTCGTCAACGGCGACATCTCTTTGGGATAATCGTAAATAAAAGTGGGCTGAATATAATGTCCTTCGCACTTTTCACCGAAGATCTCATCGATCAGTTTACCCTTACCCATGGTCTTATCCACGGGAATCTCCATTTTTACACAAGCCTCGTACAACTCTTCTTCCGACATTTTCTCGATGTCGTACCCGGTATATTCTTTAATGGCATCGGCCATACGTACCCGCCGGAAAGGACGTTTAAAGTCGATTTCATTTTCGCCTATCACCGCTTTCGTAGTCCCGTTGATCGCCAGCGCAGCCGTTTCGATCATCTCTTCCGTAAAGTTCATCATCCACAGATAATCTTTATAAGCCACATAAATTTCCATACAGGTAAATTCCGGATTATGTGTCCGGTCCATTCCCTCATTCCGGAAATTCCGGGAAAACTCGTACACCCCTTCAAAACCGCCGACAATCAGCCGTTTCAGGTATAATTCGTTGGCAATACGCAAATACAAAGGGATATCCAATGCATTATGATGAGTGATAAACGGACGTGCAGACGCTCCTCCGGGAATGGCTTGCAACACAGGGGTTTCCACCTCCAGATACCCTTTGGAATTGAAGAAATTCCGGATAGCGTTGATCATCCTGGTACGTTTCACAAAGACTTCCTTGACCTGAGGATTCACGATCAGGTCGAGATAACGCTGGCGGTAACGCTGTTCGGGATCGGTAAAGGCATCGAACACCTTGCCTTCCTTCTCTTTCACAATCGGCAGCGGCCGCAACGATTTCGACAACATGGTCAATTCTTTGGCATGTACGGAAATCTCACCTGTCTGTGTGCGGAACACAAATCCCTTCACTCCGACAATGTCACCGATATCCATCAATTTCTTGAAAACCGTATTGTAAGCGGTCGATGCTTCATCTGTAGAAATATCGTCCCGGCTGACATACACCTGGATCCGGCCGGTAGCATCCTGTAATTCGAAAAATGAAGCTTTACCCATAATTCTCCGGCTCATCATCCGTCCGGCAATCACCACATTCCGGGGCTCTGCTGTTTCGTCGAACCGCTCTTTTATTTCTGCCGCATGGGCATTCACTTGAAACTCCGGTGCCGGATAGGCTTCTATCCCCAGTTTAGCCAATTCATTCAATGAATTTCTTCGGATAATCTCTTGTTCACTTAATTCCGTAAAGCTCATCTTTTATATTTTTAATTGTTTTACTTCCAACAAACTATCATTCCAGAATTTTAATTAATTTTGCAAAGTTACTATTTTCCCGAAGTAAAAACAAATCAAAATAAAACAGCCATTGTCGGGCTTTTCAACAATGGCTGTTTTTACAATCCTGATCGACTTATTTTTTCAATATTTTATCGAGTAATTCCACCGCTTCCGGCTGAGAAGGACGCGGAGCATAAGCATCTATGATCTTGAAATTTTCGTCTATCAATAAAAAACGGGGAATATATTTGATCTGCCACCCTTCATTCAGATTTTTTGTGTCTGTACAATTGTATTCCGGTATCCCGGCTTCTTTGCCTTCGATAAATGAAAGCCAGGACTTTTTCTCTGTATCGGTAGAGACAGCCAGGAAAACGATATTATCGTTCCGGTATTTTTTCGCCAGCTCATGGAATTTCGGGGATTCCTGAATACAAGGTCCGCACCAGGTTGCCCATAAATCCACATAAATTACCTTGCCTTTATAATCACTCAGACGAGCCGTTTTCCCATCCGGAGCAAGCAATTCCAGATCCACAGCCGGACTTCCTTTCAATAATGCCCCGGCAGAATGAAGTTTTACTTCCAATACTTCCCGGATATCCGTATTTTTCAACTTTCCGGCATATTCCCGTACTTCCCCGACAAGTTCCGTATTTATTTCACTATCCAGTTTATAAGCGTACTGTGCAGCGGTAAAAAGTTCTTGAGTACGTTCGGGAAATTGCAATTTTTCCTTTAGACCGGGAGTTTCCATGGCAGTGCCGATCACATCTCTGACAACAGCCACATCCAGATATTCCTCTTTATTTACCCGGAGAACGACTTTCAGCAAGTCGGGAACAATCTGCTGCATAAATTTCTCACGCTCTTCCCGGCTTCTCACCGGCTGTAAAGCACAGTAAGAGGGATAAGCAGTATAACTATTTGCCATGTCGGCGACAATACGGGCTTTCTCCAACTCTTTGAACGCAGGAGTAGCCTCTTTTACCCGCTCCAGTTCTGCCATCCTCAATTGAGCCAAAGAATCGACGGCAACTTTGATTTCCTCAAAACTTCCTTTCCGGTTTCTTAATTCTCCCAAAAAAGAACCTCCCTTAGGAAACAGACGTCCCTTCATATAGGTATTCATCTCCGCTCCCTTTCCCTTAAAGACAGCCTCCCGGTTGTCAGTCGTGATATATACCTCCATATCGTCTCCCGGACTCAGATAAAGGGTGTTGCGGCTGATCCGGTAAAAAGCCGGTTTGGAAAGCGGTAAAATCGTATCGAAATGGCCTTCCCGATCCGTACGGATCATAAAGCTCCCCTCATCCCCTATCACACTGGTAGCCCCATCGTAAGACAGTTTCACCAGATCGGTTCCCATACCGACCAATTTCCCCTTCAGACGGACAGAATTTTGTGCCTGAACCGACACGACCGCCATGATAAATAAAATCGGAAATAAAAATTTCATATCAACCATATTAAATATTCGTATTTATCTTTCATAATCCGGAAGATCAGGCCGGAAACCTTTGACTACCGGCGGTATCGGAATAATATAGCGGTTGTCGTTGGGTGGTAAAGTCCAGGTTTGTCCATCCGCCGAATGGGTGATCGTTTTTTGGAAACGACTTTCTTTGTTCAAACGTTTCAGATCTACAAAGCGGTAGATTCCGAGGAAAGCGAATTCCCGGCGGCGTTCTTCCAGTACTTTCACCAGAGCCTCGTCCGCATTGGCAAAAGTCACATGTACATTGTTTTCTATGCGATGATCCCGTAACAGATTATACAGACGCGCAGCTTCCGCCAGGTTTTCCGTACCTCCTTCGCGTGCATAACACTCGGCAGCCGTCAGAATCACCTCCATATTGTTCAAAGCCAGATTCGCCCGGATATAAGGCATAAAAATTGTATACCCACGGAATTCCACACCGCTGTATTCATCGTCTACAAACCACAGTTCCCGGCGTTTATCCACAGCTCCCGGAGCCAGGTCCTTGTCATAAATATCCAGTAACTCCTGACTGGCATATACAGCCATTTGTAACCCGAAGACGGATGGCGGATAACGTACGTAAATATTTTCCGGATTATCCATTCCTTCAGGATAAGGACTGCTGGGATCGTCTTTCCGTACAATCCTTCCGATATAAGCATTCGGTTTGGCGGTATATTCTGTCAGGTCTACCAATTCTTCACTGACTTCCAATGCTTTCTTCGCATTTTCCAAAGCTTTATCATATTCTCCGCGCATCAGATACATACGGGCCAGAAAACCATAGGCTACATTCTTCGCCGGACGGAATGTGTTCGGAGTTTTATCCAACAAAGCAGGCAGGGCATCGTCCAGGTCTTGCTTGATCGCCGTATACACTTGTTCTACAGTGCTACGGGAATAATTCAGGTCGGCCACATCTTCGCTGGAGATCAGAGGCAAGCCGTAATCGGTCGAAGCCGTTGCAGCGTCATAGGCCGGAGCATAAACCCCGATCATACAAAGATACTCGAAAGCCCGGGCAACCATCGCTTCCGATTTTAAGTTCAGCTTATCGGATTCCGAAGCATCCGTCACACTCATAATATTATTGATCACCGTATTACACACATAGATACGGTTGTAAGCATAGTTCCAGATCGGATCAGAAACTCCGTCATTGAAAACAGCCCCGTGTTCGAAAGCATAGAGATTTTTAATTTCATCATCCATAGAGGTAAAATTATTCTCTTCATCTCCGCTTCCCAGCTGAGCATCATCGGTAATATACACCGGATAATGATCCAGCGCTTTAGCCATCTGTGCGTAATTCATCAACTGACGGTAGTCGTCGTATTTCGAAGGAATGGTATATCCTTTCGGCTGTATGTCCAGAAAACGGTCACACCCCTGACAAAGGAACATGCCCCAAACAATCCATAAAAATATTTTTTTCATAATCATCTCCTTTTAGAATTTTAAAGATAAACCTAGCGTATATATGGTCGGGTCGAGCGCGCTTCTCGAAATAGATGTCAGAGAAGTCCCGTTCCAGGATTCCGGATTCAAACGTCTTTTCTGAGAACCCCACCACCAGATATTCTGAATCTGTGCATTGATACTCATTCCTGAAATAAAAGCTTTTTTTAGCCAACGTTCCGGCAAATTATAGGACAGGGTTACCTCCTTCAGCTTTATGTAATTCGCTTTTTTGATGTGTTTATCGGCAGCATACCACAAATAGGTATAGTTGGTACTGGCATTTCTCATAAAGGCCGGAGCTTTATCGGGATCGTCGGAATCTTCCGGAGATTTCCAGTAATTCCGGATACTCCTGTCCACATTCGTAGTTCCGGTTGTCGACGTGAAGTATTTAGGCATGACATCCCTCATCACATGTCCGCCGTAATACAGAAACATAAAAGAAAGATCGAAACCTTTATAAGTCAGCATATTCGACATAGATGCAGAATAGGGAGGTATACTTGTTCCGGAGCGTACCAGATCCTCGACCGTCAGGTCTGCGAGCGATTTCACGATCGTTCCGTCCTTTTTATAAGCCTGAGGATTTCCACTCTCGTCCAATCCGGCCCAACGTACACTGAATAAAGTTCCCATTGCCATCCCTTCTCTCGTATTCGTACCGCTGATATAACTGGAAACGGAGTTAGAACTGTTTTCCAGTTTTGTGATCCGGTTTTTATTGTAACTGAAATTAATATTCGTTGCCCAGCGGAAGTCTCTTGTCTGTATATTCACACTGTTCAATACAATCTCATAACCGTGGTTGTACATCTCGGCATAGTTCATCGTCAGAGAACCCCAACCGGAAGTCGGGTCTGTAGCGATCGACCCCAGCAAATCCGAAGTATTTTTCGCATAATAGTCGAACGATCCTCCCAAACGGTTGTTAAAGAAGCTGAAGTCGATACCCAGATTGGTCTGGTTGGTTCTTTCCCAGCGTAAACCGGAGTTTGGAGGACTGGATACGGAACTGGAATATTCACCGGTCCAGGAATTGATTCCGGCAGAATATACGATCATATAAGGTCCGCTTTGTTTTGCAATGTTACCGTTGATTCCTTTGGTAAAACGGATGGAAAGCTGGTCCAGCCAGTCCATGTTTCCCATAAATTTCTCCTGTGCCATATGCCAGCTGACACCGACCGACCACAAAGGTTTGTACTGATACTTGGGATTCGTACCGAACAAATTGGACTGGTCCATACGGATACTCCCCGTAATGGCATACCGGCGGTCATAAGTATAGGAAGCATTTCCATAAAACGAAACGTAACGGTCCTCTTTATCGCCGAAAGTATCGGGATAACCGTTCGGAACGTGGGTATAAGAATTATTGATCGCCTCCGTACCCTGTTGGGTCTGGTTCAGTGTCGCTTCATCCAGGTATTTATGTGCCAGGCTGACCTTGTCATAACCGTATTTCTCTACATAGGTACTGGTACTGTGTACAGCACGGCGCTCACCACCGGCGATCGCACTGACCTCGTGTTTTTCATCGAACGTGCGGTTGAAATTGATCTGAGCACGCAAAGTATAGGAATTTTTATCGCTTCTGGTCTCGTCGATATACCCCCCTTCCGGTATCAGATGTTTAATACTTCCATCAGCATTCACGATGGATGAATTGTTGATCTGATTACGGAGCGTATAGGATTGGGGGGCATAATAATTCTGTACCAGCGAATTGTTTTTTTCCAGCTGATACCGCAAATCCACATCCAGCCCTTCGATAACCTTTACATTCAGGGCCACATTCACATTGGAATAGTTGCTCTTGCTGAAATAACTTTTCCGGTGCATTTCTTCCAATGGATAAAAAGACTCGTCGTTGAGCCCCAAGCCGACCAGGCGGTCTATCTCCGACTGGGATTTTGTCTGATACCAGTTCAATGGATTACCGTCTTCATCGAATAAAGTCTGATAGGAAGCACGTCCGCCGGTCAGATAAGTCGAAGGGGTAAAACCATTGTCATAATCTGCCTTTGTATAACTACCGACAACTCCCAGATCAGCCCTCAGCCATTCAAAAAAGTTATAGGAGCTTCTCAGGTTAAAACCTACCCGGTCATTATCCTGCCCCTTCGTTTGCAAAATATTCTGCATATAATTGACGCTGGCGGAATATTGATATCTATCCGAACTTCCGCGTAAAGCCAGATTATGTTGATGAGTGATCGCAGTCCGGAGAAAATTATCTTTCAGTTCATTGTAATTGTTCCGGTTCCGGTAAATATTCAACTGCCGGTTCATTTCATCATCGCTGATATTCCCGGCTTCATTCTCGTACAACAAATTGAGCACTTCATTCTGATAATATCTTTTGTCAGAGCTACTGTAAGGAGAATGATAAGTATTGAACATTTCAACCTGCCAATCTACCAGTTCCTCACTATTCATGAGATTCAGATAATCCCTGTCATCCCGTAAAGGAGTGATAACAACAGAACCGTTGTATTCGATCGTACTCTTTCCGGCACCTTTCTTGGTCATAATCACAATCACCCCGTTTGCCGAACGTGATCCGTAGATGGAAGCGGCCGTCGCATCTTTCAGAATAGTAATATTGGCAATTTCAGACGGATTGATCGCATCCAGGGAACCTTCATAGGGCACTCCGTCGACCACATATAAAGGAGTGGAAACTCCGGAAATCGTAGCCTTACCACGAATTCTCAGATCTCCTTTGTAATTCGTCAGACCGGCAGCCATACCTTCTATACGTGAAATAATACCAGGCTGCAATTTATGTTCGAAGTCTTTATTCGTTAAAACGGCAAACGAACCGGTAGCACGCTCCTTGGAAAGAGTCTGATAACCTGTTACCACCACATCGTTCAATTGGGTGGCCTCCGCCTCCATGGTGATGCGATAAGGTTCTTTTTTCAAAGGCATTTCCTTCGTTTTTAATCCCACAAACGATACGACCAGAGTTTCTTTTCCGATCAAATCCGGAGATACGCTCAACTGGAAATTCCCGTCTACATCCGAAACGGTCCCGATAACCTTATTGCCTTTTAAATAAACGGCAGCCCCGGGTAACGGACGTCCGTCCGCTTCCAGTATCAAACCTTTGATCACAATCTTTGTCTGCTGAGGAGCTGCTTCAAGCCGCTTTTGTTCGTAGATCACCACTGTATTATCTACAATTTCATAAGACAGGACGGTCCCTTTCAGGCATTGTTTCAAAATCTCTTCCACATTCGCATTCTCTACCTTCACAGAAAGATTCTTAATATTACTGATTTGTTCGCTGTTGCAGATGATATCGAAAGAACTTTTTTTCTGAATTTCCAGTAGCACTTCTTCCAAAGTAACATTCTTCATTTTCAAATTAAAAGCCTGTGAAAATACATTTGCAGCCGCGGTAATGTTAAACGCCAGTATACATAGCAAACCGATACGCGTTACCAGCAACATTTTCTGCAATTTACCCCGCCCGAAAAGCGGTTTAGTTCGCATTTTTTTCATACATTTGAGAGTTTTAAGTAATTAAACAATTCATGTCCCGCACGGACATTGGATTTATTATCTTGAACAGGCAGGAAATGGTCCAGATTTCCTGCCTTTTATCAGGATCTTTGATAAGGTACCACCATTATTTTATGATTCACATACCGGAAACTGACGAGTCTTGTAGCGCTCAATAGCTTCAGTACCTTTGTAATATCCTCATACCGGCTGATAACCCCGAATACCTTCAGGTTTTTCAAAGTTTCTTCGGAATATGTGAATTCTACATCGTACCATTTCTCCAGTCTCATGGTGATGTGCTGCATATCCTCATGGTTGAACACAAATTTCCCATCTTTCCAGGCCGTATAAGGTAAAGTATTTACTTTCAGACAAGTGATATCCGAAGTCGTACAATCGACCCGTGCCTGCTGAGAAGGTTCGAGAAAAACCGAATGCCGGCCCGGAACTTTCACTTCCACACTCCCTTCCACCAAAGTTGCCGCATAATAACCTTCCTGATTCAAAGTGTTCAGATTGAATTCCGTTCCCCACACCTGTACCGACAAGTCGTCGGATTTTACAATAAAAGGCTTTTCATTGTTCTTGGTCACTTTAAAATAAGCTTCTCCCCTCAAGGTCACTTCCCTGCTTTCACCGATAAAGGTAACCGGATATTGCAGTTCCGATTCGGCATTCAGATACACCAGTGTTCCGTCGGCAAGTTCGACCCTATACTCCCCTCCCCGGGGTACGATCAGCCGATTCATTTTTACTTCTTTCTTTTCCGTTTTTTCCGTCTTTTTATAAGAAATTATACCCGAATGTTCTGTATTCCGGACTGTAGCGTCCGCAGTTTGAAAAGTGCTCTGCCGATCCAGTTTTACAGAAGAACCATCCTCCAATATCAATACTGCTTTAGAAGAACCATGTGCTATGGCCGGAACCGAAACCTGTGCAACAGCTACGGTTTCTACCGTTTCCGGTGTTTTATTCCCGGATATATAGAAAACCGAAACAGCAATTCCCAATACAGCACAAGCCACCGCTGCATACTTCAATATATTCGATCCGACCCGGTGTTTCCGTTTTCCCGATACTTTTTCCGATAACATTTTCCAGGCAGTCTCCGGCACAAATAGAGCAACCTCCTTTTGTTGCAATTCCATTCCTCCCATTGTAAGCAGTTCCTGATACAAACGTTCATTCTCCTCACTACTTTCCCTCCAAAGACGAAGTTCCGCAGCTTCCTCTCCGCTCAAAGAACCGGCAATCG
>ERZ834859.3233-NODE-3233-length-12231-cov-3.163354_pt1 | contig 12231 bp, 10 predicted proteins | sample MGYA00519947_ERZ834859 | MGnify/ENA primary metagenome ERZ834859 (study PRJEB31850, sample SAMEA3708763) | human gut metagenome | biome: human gut; feature: human-associated habitat; material: faeces | place: China | collected 2014 ...
ATATAAAGTGTATTTGTCAATTATTTGTTTAAAAGTTTTATCAATATTAACCCCCTTTTAATAGTATTTTATACCCCCCGGTGTTATACTTACCATATAAACTACATACAAAGCGGTGAAGGATATGGAAAAAGAAGTACAGACAGATGTTACAAAAAACATAGAAAATATAGAAACACAGCGGATAGAGCCGACCCAGCTTGAGGTGGTGCAAAACGATGCACTGACTATAGAAGAAATCGAAACCGGTCTGGTCTATAACGGTAGTATGGTGCGCGTGGCAGATATTTCGGAAGAATTCCGGAAAGTCATCGAGCCGATTTTAAGAATGTACAATGCGGCAATGAATGTGACAACGGCGCGGATTGAAATTATCAAAGATGAGTCGCGCTATAAAAATGTGCGCTGTCCGGTGCATCATATTGATACCCGTTTGAAATCTGCGGGCAGTATTCTGGGAAAATTACAGAAGAAAAATCTGGATTTGACGATTGGTGCGGCGTGCAATAACATTTACGACATCGCGGGTGTAAGAATTGTCTGTCCGTATATTAAAGATGTATATTTTATACGTGACAGAATTCTGGCGCAGGACGACATTGAAGTTATGAAAGTCAAAGATTATATCGAACATCCGAAGGAAAACGGCTACCGCAGTTATCATCTCATTATCCGTGTGCCGGTCTTTTTTATGAATAAAAAGCAGATGGTTCCGGTTGAGATTCAGATTCGGACAATGGCTATGGATTTGTGGGCAAGCTTAGAACATGATATCAGCTATAAAGCGATTAACAGCAAAGGCGAATATCAGGGGGATTATTCGGAATTCAGAGAGGAATTAACCGAATGCAGCCGTCTGATTTACGAAGCAGAAGAAAAGATGGAGAGAATGAACAGTATGCTGGAATAAACTTGATTTTTTACATTAAATGCAATAAACTATATAAGTGTGAAAAAAGATGTATTTTAGCATAATGGAGGAAAAAATGGATAATCAAAAACTTGCTGAATTATTATTTCCCGATGTAACCAAAACACCGGAATACTATGAGGAGAAGTACCCTTATAGAAAACTGCCAAATAAAGCGGAGGTAACAAGACTCGCACCGAGTCCGACGGGATTTATTCATCTGGGAAATCTCTATAGTGCATTGACGGATGAACGTCTTGCACATAGAAACGGTGGTAAGTTTTATTTAAGAATTGAAGATACAGATGCCAAAAGAACGGTAGAAGGTGCGGTTGATACCGTTATCAATGTACTGCGTTATTTTAATATTGAATTTGATGAGGGTGCAGGCTACCCGGACGATGACGAGCGCAATGCCTACGGTCCGTATTATCAGACACAGCGTGTAGATATTTATCATGTCTATGCAAAAAGCCTTGTAGAACGAGGACTGGCGTATCCTTGCTTCTGTACGGAAGAGGAACTGGAAGAAGTCAGAAAGCAGCAGGAAGAAGCGAAAGAACTGACCGGTTATTACGGAAAGTATGCAACCTGCCGCAATTTAAGCGATGAAGAAATCGAAGCCAATATCAAAGCCGGAAAGCCGTATGTATTAAGACTTCGTTCACAGGGAAGTCCGGATAAGGAAATCGTATTTGTCGATGAAATTAAGGGCGAAGTAAAGCTTCCTGAAAATATTCACGATATTGTCTTATTAAAGAAAGACGGGATTCCAACCTATCATTTTGCCCATGCGATTGATGACCATTTAATGCGTACAACGGTTGTTGTCCGTGGCGGCGAATGGCTTGCATCAGCACCGATTCACTATGAACTGTTCCATGTATTGGGCTTTAAGATGCCAAAGTATGCCCATACGGCACATTTAATGAAGTTTGATGAAGAAACAGGCGGAAAGAGAAAGTTATCCAAGAGAAAAGACCCTGAACTGTCACTTGATTACTACAGAAAAGACGGTTATCATCCGTATACGATGAAGGTTTATCTGATGACACTGCTCAATTCCAACTTTGAAGAATGGCATGAAAAGTTCCCGGACAAGGATATCAACGAATTCCCGTTCTCACTGGATAAGATGAGTACATCCGGCGCATTATTTGATAAGGATAAGTTACATAATATCTGTAAAAATGAGTTATCAAAGCTTTCAGAGGACGAGCTTTATGACTTCTTATATGACTGGGCAGAGGAAAATGAACCGGAAAAGAAGAACATCTGGTTTGCCGATAAGGAAAAAATGCTTGGAATCCTGCGCCTGTACATGGGTATCGGCATGAAACGCAGAAGAAAAGATTTCATGTATGCAAAGCAGATTTTTGAAATGATCGGCTATTTCTTTGATATGGAAGATACACAGGAAAAAGATGAATTCCGCATGGATATGGAAGATGTCAAGACGATTCTGAACGAGTATCTTTCCATGTATAACCATGAAGACGACAATTCCGAATGGTTTAACAAGTTAAAGGCGATTGCGGACAAGCACGGCTACGCTTCCGATATGAAAGCATACAAGGCAAATCCTGAAGCTTTCAAGGGCAATGTATCCGATATTGCGGAAGTTATCCGTATTGCAGTAACCGGAAAAGCCAATACACCGGATTTATGGTCTATCGTTCATGTGATGGGCGAAGCACAGATGCGTGATAAGATTCAGAAAGTTTTAGCGTAAATACGGATAGAAAAAGAGGAAGAAGAAATGTTGACAAAAGATGTGGAAACAATGGCAGGTGCCGCACATGGAAAGGCAGACATCTGTGAACACTATCCTGTAAAGTTTTTTATCCGTGCAATTATGGCAGGCTTTTTTATTGTCGTTGCAACGATTTTATCCAACGTATCCGCTGCGGTGCTGTATTCAACCTATCCGCAGTTTGGCAAGCTTTTAGGAGCATTTTTGTTCTCAATTGCGATTGTGCTGATTGTTTTTATCGGTGGTGAACTTTTTACCGGCAATAACATGACAATGGCAATGGGCGCATATGCCGGAACCTGTACATGGAAACAGGTTTTAAAGGTGTGGCTGGTCAGCTACATCGGCAATTTTGTGGGTGCGTTTTTTTTAAGCTTTTTATTTGTGAAAAGCGGTGCATCCCATCAGATTTTAGTAGATTATTACAACAGCTTTTTAGCGGCAAAGCTTTCAGCGCCGCCGATGCAGCTGTTTTTACGCGGTGTCCTGTGTAATTTCTGCGTGTGTCTTGCAGTCCTTACCGGAACGCGCATGAAGTCGGAAAGCGGCAAGCTCATTGTCATGTTCTGTGTGATTATGGCATTTGTTGTATCCGGTTTTGAACACTGTGTTGCCAATATGGGCACATTTTCAATTGCGTATCTGTTGTTTGGCAGCATCAACCCGGTGTTACTTGCAAAGAGCATGATTTGCGTAACACTGGGCAACATTGTCGGTGGTGCGCTGCTGCTTGCGGCACCGTTAAAGCTGATGAGTGCGGAGAAGTAATGGAACAGATGAAAATAATAGGCTGGGTCCGAACGGATTTCCCGGAAAAATTTGGTGCACCCAGACAAAGCGGACTTGTCCGTGAATTGACAGGAAGAATTGAATTTGCACCGGAATACCGCAATAAAGAGGCATTCCGCGGGCTGGATGAATATTCCCATCTCTGGATTTTGTGGCAGTTTTCGGAAAGCATCCGGGATGACTGGAGTCCGACGGTCAAACCGCCGCGGCTGGGCGGCAACCGGCGCATGGGTGTGTTTGCAACACGCTCGCCGTTTCGCCCAAACCCCATCGGACTTTCCTGTGTCCGGCTGGAGCAGGTCTGTCTGGATGGAAAAGAGGCACCGTACTTAATGGTATCCGGTGTGGATATGATGGATCATACTCCTGTGTATGATATCAAACCGTATCTGGCATATACGGACAGCCATGCAGATGCGGTGTGTGGATTTGCGGATACGGTAATGGATCACGGGTTACAGGTTGTGATTCCAGAGGAACTTAAAGCAGAAGTGCCGCCGGAAAAGTGGGCAGGGCTTATCGGTCTTTTAAAGCAGGATATCCGTCCGGGATATCTTCATGCGCCGGACAGGGTATTCGGGGTGTCTTTTGCGGGAATGAATATAAAATTTACGGTAAATAACAATGTGCTTACAGTCTGCGCCATAGCAAAATTATAGAATGCTATAGAAAAGGAAGGTATCATTGAATAAAACGGTCGTTGTAGAACTTGATCAGAATGGAAAAGAAATTTTTCATACGGCAGGTTATGAAAAGTACTGGATCAGCCGGGTGGGCATGGAAACCGTCTGGCTGAGAAAAGAACGTGTAAAAGAAGTGGTTTCCGTTCAGGAAACCTTTGCCGCCATGGAGTTTTTAGAAAAGCCGGAGAGGGGAATTGTATCGGCAGAAATATCGATACGGATGAAGATGACAGATGAATCCTGCCGCTGGACACGTGTCGGGTATGAAATTATGATGCCGGACAACGGCACGGACAAAAAAGTCGTTGTTACTTTTACCGATGAAGAAAAAGAAAAACAGTCCGAAGCGGAATACGCAGAAGTTATCCGTGAGCGGGACAATCTGATTCTGACCATTTCAGGCGGAATCGCCATTTATGAAATTACAGACAAAATACGGACTGTTTATATTACGGAAGAAACGGCGGCGCTTGCCGGTTATACGAAAAAGGAATTGATGGAGATTATCGGGGAAAATGCGTTGGCATTATGCCATCCCGATGATATTAAAACAACGCAGAATTATTTTAAAACAAGAAGACAACAGGTTCGTGTCATGTCGTATGAGTACCGGATTAAGAATAAAAATGGTATGTATCAGTGGGTCAGTGTACGCGCCCGTTTTGTACAGCAGAAAAATTCGATCCTGCTGTATACGATTATGACCGATATTGATCAGATAAAAAAAGCAGAAGAAGATGCCAGAATGCAGAAAAAGATGTTGGAATTGGCATTGCAGCAGTCAGATTTCCGGTTTTGGGACTATGACATTAAAACGCATCGTTTATACCGCTCCTGGGCGGTAACACAGCAGGTCGGTTTTGGCGAATATGAGGAAAATGTACCGGAAGGATTTGTAGAGCTTGGATTGATTCATCCGGATGACTGTGAAGCGTATCTGGAATTTTATCACAATGTACAGCAGGGGAAGAATCAGCGCCTGACATTTCGTGCCATTCATCAGAATGGAGAATGGGGATGGATGGACATTGCTTACCGTGTATTTTTTAATGAACAGGGTGAGCCGGTGCGTGCAATTGGCGTAGGTGGAGATGTATCTAAGCAAAGAGAAAAAGAACAGAAGTATTTAAAAGATTTTGAATTATTCCGTGATGTCAGTATTTATGCAATTCAAAGAGTATTTCTGGATGTTTTTCTTGTGGATATTCCAACCGACAGCATACGGCTTGTGCTGGCACAGGGCGGATATATGAATATGAAAGAAATACAGGGATATGATAAAATTTTAAATCAGAAACTTTGCAGATATGTACGTGATAAAGAAGATGCGGTAAAGAAATTAAGTATTGCACAGATTAAAAAAAATATCGCATTGACAAAGGATCACAAACTTGAATATACGTTTGAACTGCGGAATGAAAAGGGACGGAAGTGCTGGTATAAGTATTATATTTCATATTTTCACGAGAATACGGAAAAATTGCTGGTGCTTGTGAAAGACGTAACAAATACAACCCGCCTTGAAGATGAAAAAAGACTGGAATTAGAGGCAGCGTTATTGCAGGCGAAAAAGGCGAATGATGCCAAAAAGGCATTTTTATCGAATATGAGCCATGATATCCGTACCCCGATGAATGTCATTACCAATATGGCAAAAATGGTACTGGAAGAACCGGAAAATAAAACGCAGGTACTAGATTATATGAATAAAATCTGCTCAATGAGTACGTTTTTAATGGGGGTTATCAGTGATATTCTGGATGTGTCCAAAATGGAAAGCGGAAAACTGCAATTAAGGAAAGAACCATATTCGTGTATTGAACTGCACGATGCAGTCTGCGCCATGATGGAACCTCTGTGCCGGGAAAAAAATATTACTTTCTATACGAATCTAAATCCGCAGAATGACATTATTTTTACGGATAAGACAAAGCTAAACCGTATATTTTTCAATCTGCTCGGTAATGCGGTCAAGTTCACGCCGGCGGGCGGAAAGGTTTCGTTTCTGCATAAAAATATTGTGCGTAAAGACGGTTTTCTTGAATGGGATACAGTGATTACCGATACCGGAAGCGGCATGAGTAAAGAATTCCAGCGAAAAATGTATCAACCGTTTGAACAGGAGAACCAGCTTGTGACAGACAGTCTTGCAGGTGTCGGGCTGGGTCTTGCCATTGTTAAGATGAATACAGAAGCCTTTGGCGGTACAATTGCAGTAGAGAGTGAGCCGGGGAAAGGTACGGTATTTACAATTCATTTAAAAGCACCGTATATGAGCGGGGAAGATTATCATATGCATTATACAGCGTCAAAGCTGCAGACAGACCTTGCGGGAAAGAAAATTTTACTCGTTGAAGATCATAAACTGAACATGGAAATTGCAAAGAAGATTCTGGAAAAGAAACAGATGAAGGTAACATGTGCATATAATGGTGCAGAAGCTGTGGCATTGTTCGAAAAAATGCCGGAGTATACGTATGATGCAGTGATTATGGATATCCGTATGCCGGTGATGAACGGACTGGAAGCGGCGGCGGCAATCCGTGCCGGTGCAAAAGCAGATGCTAAGACCATACCGATTATTGCGATGTCTGCCAATGCTTTTGCAGAGGATATGGAGAAGAGCCGGCGGGCGGGCATGAACCGCCACGTTGCCAAACCGGTAGAACCGGAGAGGCTGTTTGGTGTGCTTTCTGAAATTTTTTCGGACTAATATAAGATTAAAGTGCAGGAGAGTGAGGCTATGGCAGGAATTTTTGAAGATATTCAGTTTCAAAAGACGGATTTAAATACTGTAAAAGAATTAAAAGAAGACTGCTGGAGAAAAGCACAGGGTGAGGATTTAGAGGCATTTCTGGGATTTTACTTAAAAAAGAAACCCGCACGCAGCTGGCAGATTGCAGCCTGGGCGGCACTGTTTGTATTTTTAATATCTGCCGGTGAACTGGGATTTGAACGGCTTTGCAAAAATGATCCGTCTTACAATCCGGTGCCGATGACAATCGGTGTCATTGCAGGGGGACTGTTGTATCTGTTTTTTGCATGTATGCGCCAGATTCAAAGCCGCAGAGAGCTGTTACGGATAAAGAGCAGCGTTTATGTGACAGATGCCATTGCCTACGGCGGTGGCGGAAATGTACAGGTGATGGTCAATCACAAGCGGATTGCGTTTGATATGTATGCGTTTGACGAAACTGTAAGCCCGACAGAACAGGTGCATAAACCCGACGGAACATATGAAGGGTTCCGGGTATTATTATATGCAGTCATACAGGACAATTCCTGTAGGATGAAAGCGGTGCTTGGAAGTGCAGGCGTGCGTTACTATGCATCACAGTGCAGAAAATTTGAAAAAAGGAGCGGACAGGTAGTGTGAAAAATCACACTGATGTGCTGATTTTTCGCACAGCGATTTGTTTCTGAGCAAAAACAAATCGCTATGATGGCAGATGAGAAATCGCCTGCGCGAATTTCTCATTGCCGCTTCGCAACAAGTTGTTCAGAAATGAGGATTATTATGAAAAGATATGATGTGATTATAGTAGGTGCGGGACCGGGCGGTATATTTTCCGCATATGAACTGACAAAAAAAGACAGTGACCTAAAAATCGCCGTATTTGAAACGGGAACGTCCCTTGAAAAGAGAAAATGTCCGATTGATGGCAAAAAGGTAAAAAGCTGTGTGGGCTGTAAAACGTGTGCGATTATGAACGGTTTCGGCGGTGCAGGCGCATTTTCAGACGGAAAGTACAATATTACCAACCAGTTCGGCGGCAATCTGTATGAATATATCGGCAAGCAGGAAGCACTGGATTTAATGCATTATGTCGATGAAATCAATCTTTCACACGGCGGAGAGGGTACGGCATTGTATTCTACGGCAAATACCGAGATTAAAAAGCTGTGTCTCACCAACGGACTGCATTTGCTGGATGCTTCCGTGCGGCATCTGGGAACAGATATTAATTATGTGGTACTGGAAAATCTGTATCAGGAATTAAAAGAAAAGGTAGACTTTTACTTTGAATCACCGGTACAGACCGTGGAAAAAAGCGATAACGGCTATATTGTCCATGTAAAAGATGAAAGCTTTTACTGCGACAAATGTATCATTTCGGCAGGACGAAGCGGCAGTAAGTGGATGGAAGGGGTCTGTGCACAGCTTGAAATTCCGACAAAATCTAACCGCGTGGACATCGGTGTGCGCGTGGAACTTCCGGCAGAGGTTTTTGCACATCTGACAGATGAACTTTACGAGAGCAAGATTGTATACCGTACCAAGGGCTTTGAAGATTTAGTCCGTACTTTCTGCATGAATCCGAAGGGCGTGGTTGTAAATGAAAACACCAACGGCATTGTAACAGTCAACGGACACAGCTATGAAGATGAAAATAAGCATACGGAAAATACGAATTTTGCCCTGCTGGTTGCAAAGCATTTTTCAGAACCGTTTAAAGACAGCAACGGATACGGCGAAAGCATTGCCAGACTGTCAAATATGCTTGGCGGCGGCGTTATCGTTCAGCGTTTCGGGGATTTAATCCGCGGCAGACGAAGCAATAAAGCACGAATCGAAGAAAACTTTGTAACACCGACATTGTCAGCGACACCGGGCGATTTAAGCCTTGTTATGCCAAAACGTATCTTAGACGGCATTATTGAAATGATTTACGCATTGGATAAGATTGCGCCGGGTACGGCAAACGATGATACCCTGCTCTATGGTGTGGAAGTCAAATTCTACAATATGCAGGTTGAGATTGACAATAATCTGGAAACAAGAAATAAAGGGCTTTACATTATCGGGGATTGCAGCGGTGTAACCCATTCGCTTTCACATGCTTCTGCAAGCGGGGTTTATGTAGCCAGACATATTTTAAATCAGCTAAACTGAAAGGAAAAATACTGTGGACGATGAATTGATAACGGTAACGGTAGACAGACCGATAGGAAGTTCCCATCCGGACTATCCCTCGCTGGTTTATCCGGTAAATTATGGGTATATCGAAGGTGTTCTGACCCCGGGCGGGGAAGAACAGGATGCCTATATCATAGGTGTGGATATACCTGTTGATAAATTTACAGGCAGAAAAATTGCCATTATACACAGAAAAGATGATGTTGGGGATAAATGGGTGGTTGCACCGGAAAATATGCCGTATACCAAGCAGCAGATTGAGGAAATGGTGTATTTTCAGGAGCAGTATTATGACAGCTTTGTTCAAATGCTCAATGAAGAAATGTGGGATGCCTGCGATGCATGGGAAAACAAATTAGGCTATAAAGTGCCGCGCAGCATGGCAAAATCTCTTGCAGACGGTGTATTTCATGTGGTTGTCATGATTTATACCGTGACAACAGACGGCAGGGTGCTTGTTACACAGCGTTCCCAGAATAAGACTAATCCGTTAAAATGGGAAGTGACCGGCGGCTCGATTCTTGCGGGAGAAACGCCACAGGAGGGGGCAGTGCGTGAACTTTCAGAGGAAACCGGAATTACGGCTCAGACATCAGATTTGGTGCAGTTGTATGAATATGCAGATTACAGAAGACATTCGATTTATCACAGCTATGTGTATGTTACACAGCCGGATACAAAAGTGACTTTACAGGAAGGCGAAACAATGAATTATAGGTGGCTTTCTTATAAAGAATTTGTTGAACTGGTGGAATCCGACCGTTTTGTGCCGTCAGAACAGGAGCGCTTCTGCACGAACCGGGCAATCATTGAAAAGAAGCTGATGTCAATTAAAGAGTTTAAAGAAATGTCCGATATATAAAACAGCAGTTAAAGTACATGGAGGTCACCTGCAATATAATTATTGAAAGGTAGATAAAAATGAGAGTTGTAGCGAATTACAGCACGTCCCTGTTTGATTACATCAACAGTGACAAGAATTTAAAAGAGGTACTTTCACAGGGTGCGGATGAGTCTTTATTATCGGAAGGCGCCAAAAAGACACTTCGGGAAAAGGGAATCAGCTTAAACGGCAGTACAACAAAGGATGCTTCTGTTTATGAAACAGTTCAGGAAACAGCAGAAAGTGTACGTGACAGTGTGATTGCGTTTACCGGTTCAGACGCCGAAAGTCTTTTTACGACAGCCGAAAGCTCGGGCAGTACGGCAAAGATTGTAACAGAAGTGAAGTCATTTGTGGAAAATTATAATGCATTTGCAAGTGCAGTCAAGGAAATGGGCGGTTCAGAGAATACCACCTATTTGGAACAAATGAACGAATTACTGTCTAAAGACAGCGATGCTTATGAAAAAATCGGTATTACATTTGCAGAAGACGGTACACTGACACTGGATGAAAAGGTACTTGACGGTGCATCCGTACAAGATTTAAAGACTGCATTTTACAAGGACAATGATTTGGAAGAAATTGCCCAGAAGAGTATCCGCGTACAGGCGAATGCGATTTCCGGAAAATATGCCGCGACTGTTTCTAACTATACGGACAGCGGTACATACAGCAATTCCGCACTGAGCAGCTTTTTAAAGAGTATTTAGTATCCTGTATTTAGTGCGTGACACATTTTAAAATCAAGAGAATGCCACATGGGAACAGCTATGGAGAGCTGGTTCTGTGTGGCATTTTTGTGATTGTATTTCTCATGTATTTTGGGTTGCTATTTAGAAAACGTTGGTATATACTTGTACCGAAAAAAGGAAAGAAAATGGAGAATAAGAGGAATTATGAAGTACGTAAGACAGTTTTTAATCATACTTTTCATTTCATTTATCGGTGAATTGTTAAGATATTATATCCCGTTAAAGATTCCGGCAAGCATCTATGGTCTGGTATTATTATTTGCTGCATTGGAGCTGCGCATTATCAAATTGGTATCCATTCGTGAAACAAGCCGCTTTTTAATAGAAATTATGCCGCTGATGTTTGTTATGCCGAGAAAGTAGCGCAGGAGAAAGGCTTTTTCTATCGCCTGACGTCACGTTATCGCCATTATGCCGCCTTTGAGCGGGCAACCTTCGAACAGGGCAAGCCGACACAGCTGCTGATGCTGACAGATAAGCAAATCGCCGATTTCCAGAAACATTATCAGACTGAAGCGGAGCGTTTTCATATTCTGCCACCGGGGATTTATCCTGATCGTAAATATAGCCAGCAGCCAGCCAATAGCCGTGAAATCTTCCGTAAGAAGAATGGAATAACCGAACAACAATATTTATTGTTGCAGGTCGGTTCAGACTTCACGCGTAAAGGTGTCGATCGTTCCATTGAAGCACTTGCTTCTTTACCGGATTCGCTGCGCCACAACACATTGCTATATGTTGTTGGGCAGGATAAACCGCGAAAATTTGAGGCGCTGGCAGAAAAACGCGGCGTGCGCAGTAATGTTCACTTCTTCTCGGGGCGCAATGATGTCTCGGAATTAATGGCGGCGGCGGATTTATTACTGCATCCTGCCTACCAGGAAGCGGCGGGAATTGTGCTGCTGGAAGCGATTACTGCAGGATTACCGGTACTAACAACAGCCGTTTGTGGCTATGCGCCTTATATTGTCGAGGCCAATTGCGGCGAGGCTATTGCTGAGCCATTCCGCCAGGAAACATTGAATGAGATTTTACGCAAAGCGTTAACGCAATCTTCATTGCGCCAGGCCTGGGCGGAAAATGCGCGACATTATGCTGATACACAAGATTTATACAGTCTGCCAGAGAAAGCGGCGGATATCATAACGGGTGGTCTGGATGGTTGAACTTAAAGAGCCGTTTGCCACGTTATGGCGCGGTAAAGATCCTTTTGAGGAAGTTAAAACCTTGCAGGGTGAGATATTTCGTGAACTGGAAACTCGCCGTACTCTGCGCTTTGAAATGGCGGGAAAAAGCTATTTTCTCAAATGGCATCGCGGCACGACCCTGAAAGAGATAATCAAAAATTTACTCTCATTGCGGATGCCAGTATTAGGCGCAGACCGCGAATGGAATGCGATTCATCGACTGCGGGATGTCGGCGTTGATACTATGTATGGGGTGGCATTCGGCGAAAAAGGCATGAATCCGCTGACCAGAACCTCGTTTATTATTACCGAAGATCTGACACCAACCATAAGTCTGGAAGATTACTGTGCTG
>ERZ834859.3238-NODE-3238-length-12193-cov-3.505602_pt1 | contig 12193 bp, 7 predicted proteins | sample MGYA00519947_ERZ834859 | MGnify/ENA primary metagenome ERZ834859 (study PRJEB31850, sample SAMEA3708763) | human gut metagenome | biome: human gut; feature: human-associated habitat; material: faeces | place: China | collected 2014 ...
TGTTGTACCCACGCTGAACAGATCCATCCCTGATAATTCTCCACATTTTCTTCAAATTCTTTCAAATTCTCTGCAAAGGAAAATCTAATCCAAACCGGAGCATCTGGATGTGAATTGACATAACCCATTTTTACTTGAAGATGTCCTACCAAATGTTTCCCAAAATCAATTGTTACCGAATCGCCTTTTCCTAAAGGTTTTGAAAAAAACTGTCCCTCTTTTGGAGGAACCAGTGTCTCCTTAACTTCCGGCAATAAACTTAATGCCTTACTTAAAAATTCTAAATTTTTTTTCATGTATTTGTTCTTCTCTCACTCTTACCATTTTAAGTATTCTTTTCCACAAAACGGATCTACCGGACTCTTGCCAGTAAAATTACTTCTTCCCATAAGTTTTTCCATCACACTATCAATTACATACTCACTATTGGAATAGCCATTGATAAAGGTTTTTATCATGGGTACATCCACAAGATGATATGGATTAGCAAGGCTGATAAACACAACCGGTCTCTCAGCAGCAAACCATGGAACGTTATTTCCATTTCCCCAGAATGTATACCATGAAAGTCGGTTTGTCACTTTATTGGATGCATTTTCTACATTTCCAATATAAATGACCAGATCATAATTCTTCCGGAATGTGCCAACATCAAATTTTGCTGTTTCAAAGTTCTCCTGTTCATATACGTTAACTTCGAACCCCTCCTCAACCAATCGCTTACGAAAGCTTTCCAAAACACGCTCATTTGATGGAAACCCACCTATGATTTCCAGCAACACCTTTTTGGTCTTATGCGGATTCAACGGTAAAATTCCATCTATATCCTTTACAAGTGTAACTGCCTTGTCTGCGCTCTTTTTAGCCCATGCAACATGCTCATCAGCCTGCAGAATACAAAGTGCACTTTCCGAAGGCACAATTTCACACTTTGCTTTTCTGTGAAGTCCAAGCGAAGCTTTAGTTGCAAGAATTCTTGTGATTGCTTCATCTAATCGCTGTTCCGAAAGGATTCCCTGCTTGTATCCATTCAGCATATACTGATAATCTTCCTCAAGATCCTTATTAAAAAGGAACATATCACATCCTGCCTCAATCGCATAAGGAACTGCCCTTTCTCTGTTCATTGCACAGCTAAAACCTACCATGCAGGTAGAATCCGTTACAATCAGACCGTTAAATCCAAGCTGTTCTCTCAATAATTTCTTTAACAGATTTTCCGATAACGTTGCCGGAAGAATCCGCTCGCACGGTTTCTGATCAAAATATTCTTCATATGCCGGTAATGCAATATGAGCTGCCATTACAGTCAATGTACCTGCTTCAATCATTTCTTTGTAAATTTTTCCATAGCTTTCATCCCATTCTTTGCAGGAAAGAGCGTTCACACTTGTCACAAGATGCTGATCACGTTCATCCACACCGTCTCCCGGGAAATGTTTTACACTTGTCGCCACGCCTTCTTCTTTTGCACCGCGGATATATGCTTTTCCCATATCGATCACGGTCTGAAGATCGGAACCGAAGGTACGCACATTGGTGATCGGATTATGATAATTCAGATCCAGATCCACAACCGGAGCAAACGACCAGTTCACACCGACTGCCGCTCCCTCGCTACAGCTTACCTTTCCAAGCTGATATGCTCTCTCCACATCTCCGGTCGCTGCGGCAAGCATTTCTCTTCCGTAATACGTTCCTTCTATTGCCGATCCGTTTCCGCCGTATTCTAGATTCGAAGCTGTTAAAAGCGGAATCTTCGATGCATCCTGCAAAATCTTATGAGACTGTCTTAATTCTTCTCCCGGTCCCTCACGGTAAAGCATTCCTCCGATATGCTTTGTCTCCACCAATTCTTTCAATTCCTTTTCATCTTTCGTAAATACGATCGGGCAAAAAAGCTGTCCGATTTTTTCCTCCAGACTCATAGAATCATAGGTACTCTCTACCCACTGCACTTGCTCTTCTGTTAAGTAAAACGGATTTTCTTTGTACTGAATCATATCCTTATACTCCTTTTCATTTCCATAAATTTTTCGTAACTCTCATACTTTTCAGGTTGATTTCATTTTACAAAATCTCGTTCTAAACTGCCATGTACTTTTTTTTTCAGAATCCGACGTATTTTCACCTTTTGACCATAGCGTCAAAGTACACTGACACGAACCTCCGCTTCACGATATAACACATAAAACCTTTACTTTTTTCCACAGGGTAAGTTGCATGAAAATCAAATTTTCTTTATAATAAATACCATCAGCGAACAAGAATACATTTGCTCTTTTGTTCACTGATGGCACTGAAACATGAAAACGAAATAGATCGCTCAGGCAAACAGTCTGGCATTGAGGTTAAACTATGGCTTACTACATCACCTATGGTGAATTTCAACAACATATGAAAGATTATTTTTTCCGAACAGGCAGTCGGATGCAGTTTCCGGAAATGGCAGATTACCTTTACCGAAAAGGACTTCTCTCTGAAACGCCTCCGGATCCTATACTAACTTCTGAAATGTTCGGAGACATGGACGACGATGCGTTCAATAAGATCATCGATCAACTTCCGCTGGAACTGAATCCGCAAATTGCAATTACGCCAAAAGTAAAAGAAAGTGATATTTTTCCAAACTCCGGCGATGTTTTTATCATCCGTCATCCCCGCTATACACGTCCCACGCCTCACATACATAATTATTTTGAAATTAATTATGTTGCTAGCGGAAGCTGTACCTTTGTCTTTGAAAAAAGCAAACGCACCATGCAGGAAGGAGAGCTCTGTATCATTGCGCCGTCTTCCGAACACGATCTTGTCATCGATGATGACTCCACCGTGTTCTGCATTATGTTACGGAAAAGCACGTTTGATACGACATTCTTTTCTCTTCTCTCACGAAAAGACCTTCTTTCTTATTTTTTCCGAACCATTTTACAGGATGATTCCCATGCCAATTATCTCCTGTTTTTTTCAGAAAATAATAAGTGGTTAAAGCAGATCATTCATAATGCAATGGGTGAAAGTTATAAAAATGACAGTTACAGCAATGCTTGCTGCATCAGTTGGATCAATCTGCTGTTTTCCAACTTACTCCGAAATTACAGCAAAACTTTACAATTTTACGACTACCAGATGGGAGCCGACTTCTCACTTGTTTTGCAGTATATTCAGCACAATTATCAAACCGTAACATTGGCGTCCCTTGCAGAGCTGTTCCATTACAGTGAGCCGCATTTATGTACATTGATCAAACAAAATACCGGACATACGTTTACCGGACTGATCAAGCGTCTCCGGCTCGCCGAAGCGATCGACTACTTAACCAATACCAATCTGAAGATCGGCGAGATTGCCGAAAAAGTAGGCTATAACTCAGCGGATCATTTCTCCCGGGTATTCCGCAGCACTTATAAAATGTCACCGCAGGAATACCGCAAGCAAAACAGCCATACGGAAGAAGCCTTCGTTCCGTTTGAGGTCAAAAACGAAAAGACAAACTAATAAAATAAAAGAGGAATTTTTCATAGAATCCATCTGTTTTACACTTTTGGTTTTCTATAAAAATTCCTCTTTTCTAATGTATACTAACGCTTCTATCTGATCTCAAACTCTGCAAAATCAACCTTACCTTCTGCAACGCGGAAATACAATGCCTGTTTTCCTTCGATCTTCGGAAGAGTTATCCACACTTGCTCCCAATTTTCACCGGATTTTTCACAATTTCCGACTACTTTTTCCCCCGCAGCATCTAATAAAGCTTCCATCGTGCCTTCTCCTCTGAGTGTCAGTCCGATCTTCGTCTCATTTCCGGAAAAAGCAAAATATTTAAATCCTGCCAAAGCGCCTTTTCGCATATTGCAAATATAAGGATACAGATTTTCTTCTTTCGTCAATGTCGCTCCATCACATACCGCATCGTCATTTCGAACCTCTTCTGTAATATACGGCATTTCTTCCGGAAGTTCCGGTACAGCCTCGCCCGGACCTGCCATGATCACCTGTCCGACTTTTTCTCGATCTCCTTCTGTCAGATGACAGGCAATATACGCCGAATACTGTCCGCTTGCCGGAAGCGCTCCGTCATTCAAGCCACAGCTTGTAATTTCGATTTGCGGAATGGTTCCGTCTTCACAGATCACAACCCGATCCGCACATCCCTGTCTGGAAAATGCAATTCCATGTGTATGACGATGCCAGAAAATGTAATACGCACCTTCCACCTCAACAAGTCCGCCATGGTTATTTCCTGTGTAATTGACCGGAAGTGTATTTCCTTCATATCCAATATCTCCGTTGGATACGATCACCCCCTTATATTCAAACGGTCCTTCCGGTGTTTTTGCCATTCCATAGCAAAGTTCATGCCCTTGCAAACTGGAATATACAAAATAATACCAGTCCCCAAAATGACGGATGCTGGACGCTTCAAAAAACGGATGTGCTTCATATGCCGTTCCTTTCGCTGTATCGATTCCATTTGCCACGCATACAGGTTCACTGATAATGGTGTGCATATCATCCGAAAGTTTTACCATCATTGCGCCCGGAATATCCAACTTCTCCATCCCCGGAAAGCGCATCGGCGGGCAAAATCCATAGTACAAGTAATTGCCGCTCTCTTCACAAAGTATTGCCGGATCAAACCATCGTCCCACTTCCGGGATCGTCCCGTCTGCTCTTCTCACATAGTCTAAAAATTCATATTCTCCTGCCGGAGTATCACAAACTGCCACTGAAATCACATTTACCGTATCCAATGCATAATAAAGATAATATCTGCCGTCCGGTCCTTTTGTCACATCCGGGGCATAAAGCAGTCTCATTTCCGCACCGAAAAAGGAGGGTTCATACTCCGGCATCTCTTTGTCATATGGCGCTCCATTGATCGGATCCTGTGTTTTTTTATAAATGACGCCCTCGTATTTCCAGTTTCCAAGATCATCTACCGGCGCGCTCCAGCACACATAATCGTCCTCACAAAAAGAAGTTCCGTTCCGCTTGTCGTGGCTTCCATAAATATAAATCCTTCCGTCAAATACATGTGGTTCTCCGTCCGGAACCGTCTCCCAAAACGGTAAATACGGATTCAATCCTAAATGTTTACTCATCTTCTTTTCCTCCTCTATCCAAAAACTGCCGGATCCGCTCTCTCCATTGAACAAATCCGACAGTTTTTTTATACTTATTTTTCCTTATTCTTCTGCGTTCATCTTCGCTTTCATTTCTTCAATCTGTTTTGCATATTTTGCCATCGGGTTCTTTGCAACACAGATAATCAAGACGATACCTGTTAATGTCGGAGCTCCGAATTTCAAGAAATTCAATGCGAACATTGCGCTGTCCGGCTGCTGTCCGATCGCACCTGCCACATATCCGGAAGCTGCAAGTACTGCAAGGATACCGGAACTAACAACTGTGTTACCACATTTCTGTGCAAATCCTTTGATAGAAGCGATTACAGCGTTTGCAGACTTTCCTTCTTTTAACTGGATGAAGTCGATTGTATCGTTTACAAGTACATTTACAAGTGCATTCTGCATAGCTGCGAAACATGTAGAGATAAATGTGATCACACAGCAATATGTAAAGTTCATCTTACCTGTGAAGAACAATAATACATAACAAGCACAAGATATGACCTGTGATACGATTAACGCTTTCTGTCCTGTCTTGAAGATCTTCAGAACGATCGGCATCAATACCATCATGGAAACCATCGCTCCGATAGAAATAACTCCCATGTATACGCTGATCAGGTCAGGTCTTTCATAATAATACATCATGTAGTATACAGATGTGGAGAACATCATTCCGTATCCCATAGACGCCATGATCCATGCGATCAGGTTCGGATATACTTCTTTGTATTTCAAAATGGTTGCAATCGCTTTTAACGGATTTCCTTTTTCTGCCGGATGAAGATATTTCTCCTGTCCTTTGGATGTGAAGAACAATCCCCAGAAGGAAATAAATGCAAGCACACCACAGATTGCCATCAACGGTACATATCCGTTGCTGAATCCGAGGCTCTCAAAGAATCCTGTAATGTTCAGTGTAAATGTGTTTCCGATCGTAAATACAAATGCACAGCATCCGGCGCCAAGTGTAATGATCATATTTCTCTGTTCATTGTCTCTTACTGCTGCCGGAAGGATTGCCCTCTGCGGCATTGTGTACATCGTAACAGTCATTCCATATCCAATATACATAATTAAAACGTAAACTGCTTTTACCGTTACAGACTCAAATCCCCAGTCAACCCATACCATGATGGAGAAGAATGTCAGCAAGATCGGAGCTGCGAACATATAAGGGCGATAACGTCCCCAACGTGTATGCGTCCGGTCTGCGATAACTCCCATCATCGGGTCATTGATCGCATCCCACAATGTAGAAATGAACATGATCAGGGAAGCTGTTGCTGCCGGGATCATCAACGTATCTGTCATATATACAGACAAGTAACTTGCAAGAACTGCCGCGATCAACATTGCTCCACCGTTTACAGATGTTGCATGGAACCACTTAAACGCGGTACTTACATGGTCCTTTGAGCCATTCTGGCTCACTGTTTTTTTATTTGCCCTCAACTTAAAGTCATCATAGCATGTACAACCTTTGCAAAACAGTCTCTAAGATGACATCCGGCAAGGTCATTTGCGACATCTTAAAAAGATGCTTCCGCACGCAATCCGTCTTCGGACTTAATTTTTACCTGACAAGATTCTGTTCCCTCAGATTTTCTCAAGATCAAAAGTGCATGACCATGGAACGTTTCCGTAATTCCCTCATTATAACTGTGTTCCGGTTTCGGATTGCCGCTTCCAAATCCTGCCAAGTCAGCGTCTCCTGTCACTTCTGCCGTTAATTTCTTATCACAGTCTGTCATAACTCTTCCTTGTGAATCTTTCAGCCATACATGAATATAGGAAAGTTCCTTTGCTCTTCCTTCTTCTATTTCTAATTCCAGATGTACTTCTCTTTCCGCGCTCTGAAGTTCCATACGTCCGATTTCCTGACCATTCTCATAAGCGACTGCTTCCACAGTTCCCGGCTCATAAACCACTTCAAATAATGTACGGAATCCGGCATTTTTTCCGGCAGCTTTTTTCCCTTGTGACGCACCATTTACAAAAAGTTCCACTTCTTCTCCCGGAGAATAAATTTCAACAATCGCCGGATTTCCTTCACAACCAGACCAGTTCCATGTAGAAACACTGTCGCTGATCACCCACGGTGTCTTGATCAGATGCTGTCCGAATTTGTGCGGGTTCTGAACTGTAATATATGGATCTTTTCTCAGACCAAATACCACTTCACGGAAATAGGATGCAGGTCTTCTAAATCCTGTAATATCAATATCTCCGGAATATGCCAACTGACATGGGAATCCCGCGCCAAAGCCGCCTTCGCCCCACTGATAAGCCGGAACGCCAACTCCTGCTTCTCCGATATAATCCCAACCGGTCCATGTAAAATCACCGATCACATGAGGAAGTTTCTCTACTAGATCCCAGTTTCTTGCGATCTCCGGCGGATACGTCTCACTTCCGACAATGACACGGTTCGGATATAATTCTCCATCCATCTCATAACGTGCCGTCATATAGTTATATCCCGCAATATCCGTAGATGCACACGCTTTCTCCAAACGCTCCGTAATTGCAGGATGTACGACGATCTCATCCATATGATCGTCCATCAATGTCATAAAGTCGTTGACATTTCCATCCAATTCGCCTTTGGCGCAAAGATCTGCCGATACGTCTGCTACGATATTGTCTACCTGATCTCCGGCTGCAAATACACCGTTGATGGACGCCAACGTATAACGAGTCTCATCCAATGCTTTGATTTTTTCACACAATTCATGACAAGTCTTTGCACCATGATCTGTTCCGATCTCCGGAATCTCATTTCCGACCGAATACAAGATCACAGACGGATGATTGTAGTCTTTGCGTACCATTGCGGTCACATCTTTTTCCCACCATTCACGGAAGTACAGACCATAATCCAGATCGGATTTGCAACGATCCCACATATCAAATGTTTCGTCCATTACATACATTCCCAACTCATCACAAGCGCGCAGCATTGCCGGAGCCATCGGATGGTGAGACATACGGATCGCATTAAATCCGGCTTCTTTTAATTTTGCAACCTGCCGATACTGTGCATCTTCAAATGTTGCAGCTCCGAGAAGTCCGCTGTCATGGTGAATACATGCTCCGCGAAGTTTTACCGACTCGCCGTTGATACGAAGTCCCCGTTTTGCATCCAATGACATTGTACGGATTCCGAATTTCTCTGTCTGCGCATCTACAACTTCCTCTCCCATCATCAATGTAGCTTCACAAGTATATAAAATCGGAGTTTCTGCGGACCAGAGTTCCGGTTTCTCGATCACGATCCGCTGTGTCAGTTCACGCTGTTCCTGATCAAATAAGACAGCCACGGTCTTTTCTTCTCCCACAACGTCACCTTTTTCGTTGCGAATAACAGTATGTAATGTCATTTCTGCCGGAATCGGTTTACGATTCTTCACTTCACTGCGAATCTGAAGAACCGCATATTCTTCGTCCGCCGTCTCGCACTTGATCTGTACGCCTTCCGGCACAAGGTAATCCAGTCCGGATTCTAACAAATAAACGTCACGGTAAATTCCGGTTCCGGAATACCAACGGCTGTTTGTCATATTATTATTCCGCACCTGTACACGGATCTCATTTTCCTGTCCGTAACGGAGAAAATCATTCAGCGGTACATAAAATGTTGTATAGCCAAACATATTTTTTGCCGCAAGCTGTTCATTTACATAAACCATAGCGTTCATGTAAATACCTTCAAATTTCAGCATCATTGTTTTTTCTTTTGCATCTTCTCCTACAAACAGATGTTTTACATAGGTATAAACGCCTCCGTCACGGAATCCGGTATTTCCGTGGTTTCCACTCTTCGCATATGCTTTTTCTTCGATCATCGCGTCATGTGGAAGATTGATTGTCCGTGCATTCTCCGGTACGTTCCATACGAGGGCAAAGGAATCTTTATCCGCCCAAAATTTCCAGTTTTCATTCCATTTTTGAATTCTCATGTTCTTAATTCCTTTCTTTCTCTTTTATTACTTTTTATTCCATTGTTTACTTTCTTATCTTTCAGCTTTCTTTTCCTTTTTCAGTTGAAGCTTTCCGTTTTTATTAATTATCCTGGATTATTCACGGCGTAGCCGTGAAAGTGGCTGAAAGCCACATAGTTACTATATTTTAATTGAATATTGCTTTTCACTTATCAAGTGAATAAAAAAAGAGCATCCGTTTGTGGTAAAATTAAGGTGTTCAAAGCCATTAATAATACAAACAAAGGAGCCCTTCATGAGTATTGTAAACACCTTATCACTAGAAAGCAATAGACAGATTAAAATAAATTTTGATGGAGGAGATTTATCCTCCGATGCAGGCCTGCTTCTTATCAAAGAATTCGTAAGTAAACTTGACATTGATAAACTTTTCAGTCGCTCATTTAAGACTAATGATTCTGCATCATTTAGATATCACACTGACAAGGAGAATCTCCTTCAGATAATCTATATGATTATTGCAGGTTATTTTGAAGATGATGCTTCAGATGAACTTACAAATGACCCAGTATTTAAAGCAGTACTAAATAAAGATGCTTTAGCATCACAACCTACGGTATCAAGATTCTTTAACCGTATGGATGAAGATACTTTAAACCAATTCCTTACGATTGGCAGAATACTTCGAAAAAGAGTTTACAGTATTCAGATGCCACAGGCTGTTATTCTGGATCTGGATTCCACTCTTCTTGATGCATACGGTAAACAGGAAGGCAGAGCCTTTAACTTTCATTATCGGAGCAATGGATACCATCCACTTGTCTGTTATGATGGAATGACTGGGGATCTGATAAAAATCCAACTTCGTGATGGAACACAGTATTCCTGCACTGGAGTGGTTGACTTCCTGCAACTGATACTTGATGAATATCTGAATGATTATCCAACAATCCAAATTCTGCTTCGGGGTGACAGCGGTTTTGCTACGCCTGACCTTTACAAGCAGTGCGAGGAAAATGGCACAAGCTATGTCATCCGGCTGAAGGAGAATGGTATTCTCCGTGAAAAAGCATCCCATCTTGTGGATGAGCTTGATGAAATCACCAGGAATAACAAAGTTGATTATGCGGTAGTTTATGGTGAATTCATGTACAAAGCAGGTCCATGGCCTTATGAAAGGCGTGTGGTTTGCAAGGTTGAAAAGCCGGAAAACCAGATGGTTTACATGTACACATTTGTTGTCACAAACATGGATTCCTCACCAGAGTATCTCATAAAATTTTACTGCAAAAGAGGACGGATGGAAAACTTCATCAAAGAAAGCAAATCTGGTTTTGATTTCGCTTCTGTAAGTAGCCATGCTAGAATCGTAAATGCCAACAGACTTCAGGTACACGCTCTTGCGTATAACATATTTAATTGGTTTAGACGATTGGCGTTATCAGCAAACATGCGAAAACAACGCATAGATACCGTCCGTTTAAAACTGCTGAAGATTGCTGCAAAAATAATTCGTTCAGCAAGATATATCACATTCAAGCTGTGCAGTAGCTGCCCTTATAAGAATGAATTCTATGAGACACTTTCAAATATCGGTAAGCTGAATGTACAGCTGGAATAGCAACTATTAACGAACCTTGATAGCTTAACAATTGCACTCTGAACTCTGCCACAGGGATTTTATACCCTTTTGACGGGTTAATTGAGTGATGTTATGGCTGCATGGATCAATTTTTAGATTCATGGCACAGTTATCGCTTCAGATACTGTTCCGTGAATAATTTAGGATAAAAAATATGTTATTGTACAATATATAAAATGTTTCGGAAAGAAGGATGATTATGAAGTATCCAATGTATGTAGACTTTGCAATTACACCATATTGTAATTTGTCATGTAATTTTTGTTATGCAGAAGCAAATGAAAAAATAAAAAGTTCTAAACAGATATTAACCTTAGAAGAGATAAGAAAGATATTTACTGAATTTGATCAATTAGGAGTTATGAGAGTTGGGTTTGAAGGTGGGGAACCATTTTTAAGAGGTGACTGGTATGAAATTTTCAAGTTAGCAGATCAGCATTGCTTTAACTATTAATGAAATATTTAATATCTTTTTCCACTTATCTTTTTATAACTTCTTAAATGTCAGTTTAGCTTGATTTTATGGGCTTTTCTGGCATTTTTGTATAGGGAAGATAACTCACATATCTTTTTATAAGTCTATGTGTTTTCTCTGTGGGAAGTAGTAAATTAGTAGTATGTTCCGTATTTACTACAACGCACATATCCTTTCCATTTCAGCTTTTGCAGAACCAAATGAGCCGTGAGCGTAATAATTCAGCGTCATGCTTATATCAGAATGTCCCATGATATACTGTAAGGTATTCGGTGTCATTCCTTTGTTTGCCATTTTCGTACAGAACGTATGTCGCAGGCTGTGTGGCGAAATCTCTGGCAGTTCATCATCATGTGTCTTGTTGTACTTCTTAACCAGACCTTTTAATACCATGTTGTAACTGCTTGCTACTTGCGGTAAGCCTTTACCGTTCAACATCAAAAAGTTGCTGTAACCGTCAATCACGATTGGTTCTGTTTTCTTTCGGCTCTTGATAAGTCGCTGGAAAGCGTCATAGGCTTTGTCAGTCATTGGAATTTCACGGATACCGCTTTTTGTCTTTGGCTTCTCTATATAGTAGCCCGTTTCCGTGTCCTTCAATAGCTGGTGTTCCACAAGGATTGATTTATTCTTCATATCAACGGCAACGTTCAAGTCCAGACCGCAGAACTCGGAAATACGAAGTCCCGTTTCCAGAAGTATTACAAGTTCGTCATAATACTTTTTGTAGGTTCTGTCGCTTTTTGCAAATGTCAGCAAGGCTTCTTCCTGCTCTAAAGATAGGGCGGTCTTTTCTTTTCGGGTATCATCAAGAATATCACTTAGCACAAAATCAAACGGATTTTTTCTAACGTAATCATCTTGTATCGCCATGTAGAACGAAGCCCTCAAAGAACGCATATAATTCTTGATTGAGTTATACGCTATCCCGTTTTCGCTCATGCGGATAGCCCATTCTTTAGCGTCTGATTGCTTGACGCTATCAATGCTCATACTTCCG
>ERZ834859.3240-NODE-3240-length-12190-cov-7.135970_pt1 | contig 12190 bp, 7 predicted proteins | sample MGYA00519947_ERZ834859 | MGnify/ENA primary metagenome ERZ834859 (study PRJEB31850, sample SAMEA3708763) | human gut metagenome | biome: human gut; feature: human-associated habitat; material: faeces | place: China | collected 2014 ...
TTCCTCTTGTGCAATCTGCTCCTCGAAGGCTTTTTCTTCTTCTGAAAGCTCTCCCTGGGATGAAGTAATTTCTTCCTCCGGAATCTCTTCTAATGGCGGGGTGATTTTCTCTCCAGGAGTCTCTTCTGATGGCGAAGTATTTTCTTCTTTCGACGTCTCTTCCGACAATGATGTACTTTCCTCCGGAATAAAATCTTCTGTGCGCATTTCACCCTCTTGAGTACTATTTATATTTGGAATATTCTCTTCTTCCACTGAAACTGCCAAAACTGTCGTTCCTGCGCTATTCATGCACAAAACCAATAAAAGTGTCCAGGCTATCCATCTTAGCCATCTCTTTTTCCTCTTCACACAAATTCCTCCTAAAAACATATTTTCCTTTTCTCAACTATCTGCCTTTTTTATCCATTCCTTCTGCATTGCCGCTGCTATAAAGCACTGCAATAGTTTTTTTGAAAATACACCACATTCACCGTTGGCAATCATTCTTATGGCTTCTTCATGCTTTAATTTTCTTTTATAGGGGCGTACACTGACCAATGCATCATAAGCATCCACAAGGCCTACTACCTGAGCACAAAGTGGTATTTCATCACCTTTTAGTCCATCCGGGTAACCAGAACCATCATATCTTTCATGGTGATATCTGCATATTTCATAGCTATACTTATTAAGTTTTTCTGTCGTAGCTCCTCGTGGAAACCGCAATGTCATCTCTGCCCCTGTAAGAGGATGCTGCTTTACAATTCCCATCTCGTCAGCTGTTAATTTACCGTTTTTGTTCAATATCTCTATCGGCACACGGATTTTTCCAATATCATGAATTGGAGACAGATGAGAGACATTTTCTATTTCTTCCTCTGTAATCCCATACTCCGGATAGTTTTTCTGTAGTTGAAGATACACTTGTTTTGTATAAAAACAGATATCATCCTGATGTTCTGTTTCTATAAGATTATTGTGATTCAACACTGCAGCCAGAAGCGAAACCATTTCCCAATACTGTTTTGTCTCATCCTGTGCTTTTTGTCTTAATTCCCGTTCCATATTTACAATTGTGTTAGGAATAACTTTTGCATTATGGAATGTAATAACAGCAGTTTTCTCATTTTCATCCACAAATCTTTTTACTTCCATCCAAACATAAGTCTCTGAGTTTTTCTCGCTTCTTCTTTGATAAACGATATCTTCTTCTGAACAGCCCTTTTTCAAATGCTCTGTCAACGAATCGCTTTTCAAAAATTCCTGCAGTTTTTCACAATCTTTTTCACATACATATTTTTCACAATATACTTTCAGAAAATCATCATATGTTCCTGCATTTTTTACATCATCATAAATCCCCCTGTTATGAGAATAGATACATTCATAACTGTTTTCCGCTAAATTAACTTTCAGAATGATATAAAATCGCCCAAAATATTCATCTTTCCCAGGTCTGATAATATCAGAGATTTTCACATTTTCTAATCGGTTATTGTAAGTGTTCTGTAAGTCCAATAAGACTTGATGTACTTTACAGCAATCCGTATAGTTTCTAGAGCAAAATCCATCCTTTTCAAGACAGCGACTGATTGCCATTGTTGATTCCATACATGATATGACATCAAATAAAGAAATTTTTTCTGGATTTTTGGCAAGGGCATATCCTCCACTGATACCTTCAGAAGCTGAAATAATCTTCTCTTTTTTTAACTGCTTTGTGATTTTTGGAATATAGCTCTCCGGAATCTTTAATTCAGAAGCTAATTTTGCCGTTGTAACCCTGCGCTTTTTTATTGCCAAATAACAGACAATCCTGATTGCATAATCCGTTGTATTAGTAAGCTGCATAGGTGCTCACCTCTCTCTTTTCTTTGTTCCGTACATAAACTCATTGATTGAAAAAGGAAGAATCATACTTTTCACTCACACATTTCAAGCATAATTCTTCCTGTTTGTCTAATAACGCTTTTTCATTTTTCTAAGAAATGTCATGCCACCTGCACTTATAACCAATATAACAATCAGCAATAAAATCCATTCGCTATCATGAATGGTTCTTCCTGTTTCCGGAGGTGCCACTGTAGATGCATTTGTAAACGTAACCTCATCATTTCCTGTTGTAGAAGTTTTGAATTCTGCTGCTCTTCCATCAGTTGCATCACTATCATTCAATTTATAGCTTGTCTTGTAATTCTTTCCAGGATCAGTTTCCGTAACTGTATATGTCCATCCTGTTGGCAGACAACTAATGTCTACGAATTCATCTTTTGCCAGGTTAAACGTAGCCTGATTCTTTGTAAAGGTGAGATTCTCTACTTCATCATTTCCTTTTCTTATGAAAATCTGACCATCCGTTATAGTAGCGATACTTGCATCAGTTCCTGATGGTGGAACGGCTTTTATTTTAAACTCATACGATCTATTCGGTTCCATATTGTATCCAGTTACGGTTTTGCTTACCTTTAAAACAGTTGGTTTATAATACAGATTAAGTGTAATTGTATCAGAAGACGAATCATTTTTTACTTCTTTTTCTAATTTTTTGTTCCGAGGATCTTCTGTATCAAAAACATAACCTGGAAATGTTCCGTTTGCTTCTGGTTTTGCGTACGCTTTAACACTCTCATTTTCTGTTGCAAAGGAAATGGTTCCTGCTGTTGTCTTTCCCAATTTTTCTGTACCATCCGGTACCTTAAGCCAATGCTTCACTTCTACCTTTTTCGTATCAATTTTCTTCCACTGGGCTACAATCTGATATCCCACCTCATTATCCCATACAGACACTGGAAGGTCACGGTTTGCGGCAAATTCATAATTTTCCTCAGAAATGTTAAAGACTTCATTATGCTGATATAACTTTTCACTATATTGTGGAGGTCCAAAAAATGGTTTCAGACGTAGCTTCCAGCCAAGGAATTCATATCCCTCACAGGTTGGTTCTGGCCATTCCTCCCCTATTCGAAAGGTGCTTCCCATCCCCCTTTTTCCCTCATAGGTGTTTGGATTTTCTCCATAAGACTGCATTGGTTTGTTCTTTACAGTATCAAGTTCCTCATTATACGGAATATTTTTCACAACTGCATCTGCCGGAAGCACACCTTCGCCGGCACCAGAATTGTAATGTACATAGACGCTTTCTTTCGTAGACATGAAATAGCCTGCATACAATTCCCAATCGGTATCATTTGTTGTCTTCTCTCCTGCATATGCCAAAAATTTTTCATACCCTGCACTACTTGCTGCATTTTTAGCTGCTTCCCAAATTTCATCATAAACTTTAAATTCTCCTTTTTTTCCAAGAGAAGTAGCATTCATATTATTTAGATCACCTACAGCAGCTCTAGATTTTCCGCCATCAGTATTAACTCCACCTGACGGCTGTGCACTTTCTACACCCTCTCCTGCAAATCGATATCCTGGTTTTGGCTTTGCAAAAAAGATTCTCACTTGTCTTTTGTTTAAAGATACTGCTAATGCATCTCCCACAGGATCCATATTTACCGTATCATTATCTCTCATTGGAACCAGCTTATTCTGATCAGGATCCCACATGACAACATCGATACCTTCACCACTTCGACGGTTGTCTGTTTTTAAACGTACGGTTAAAACCTGCTTCCCTGTTTGATACGGAGCTAAATTAAAATTAAAATCTCTCCCTCCTCCGTCTTTACATTGCACATTGAAACTGTATTCGAACCCACAATCTTTTTCATTATCGTTTTTCTTATACTGTTTGGTTATTTGGGCATTCACAATAAGTTCACCAGCATGGCCTTTCACGCCATTATTCGGTCCAACTCCATCCGGAACTTCTTTGTTACTATCTGCAGCTGCTACCGTTTCTCCATTTAATACCATATGAACCAATCTATATCCTCTTTTTATATGGAATTTTGGAACATCAATAGATCCATCGTACTTCACCTTATCTTCCGTATATGTCCATACAAGTTTATGTTGTTCTGGTAAATAGTCCCATCCATTCTCTTTACTATGCTCAATATTGATATATTCAAATCCATTATTGTCTTCGGTGTTAATCGTTACACGATATACACCCGTTTTATCATATGCAACCGTTACTGTATCGTCTTTCTGAAAATTTGCTTCATAATTGGCTTCATATTCATCTCCAGATACTCGTTTAATACTTGTAGACGCATCTGCTGCTGTAACGCTTCCAATTTTATATCTGACTTTATTAGCTGTTCCTGGTTTCACGGTGAACTTCCACGTTTCTCCAGCATTTACACGTATCGTTTCAGCAGTATTTACCTTTACCGTTCCTGCTTTTGTCGTAATCGTACCAGCAACTCCACCTTCCGGGATTTCTTCATTGACTTTAATATTGTAATATTCCTGATAAGTCATTGTAAGTTTCTGACCATCATCCAATTTGATGGCAATCACGCCATCAGTGCTGTAATATACAGTGTCATTATATTTTCCGATATAGACACAATCTTTCCCATTTACTCTTGCACTCTTGAATTCATAGTTTTTCCCGGAACCACTAATCGTAAGTTCTTTGTGGTCTTCGATATTTCCAAGCTCAATCGTAGTCGGAGCACCGTCAATTGCTTTTCCGTTCGCATCAACATATTCTACACGATCTGTCGTCTGTTCATCACCATTCGCAACACTTCTCTGCATTGCGATATTCAAACTCTGTACAGATATCGTATCTGGAAGCTGCTCATCACTTGCCTGTTCTGTAGATTTTTCATTGTCAATAATCTGCTCTGAAGACTTCTCTGATATTTCTGTTTCAGATTCTTTAGTTTCTGTAGTATCTTTTTCTTGCTCCAGGTCTTCTGTCTTCGATATTTCTGACTCTTTTTCCTTTTCTTTCAATGCATAAGTCATAGTCAGTTTTTGCCCATCTGTAAACTTATTGGCATTGATATTATCGGAACTCCAATAAACCGTATCTTTATATACTCCTATAAAGGAACAGTCTGCATCATTTACTTTTGCACTCTTAAATTCATAATCTTTGTCAGAAATATTTAACTCTGAATGATCTGATATTTTTCCAAGCTCAATGGTCTCTGGTGCTCCTTCAATCGCATTGCCGGATTCATCTACATATTCCACCAATTTTGTGGTCGGTACCTGACCATTTGAAGTTGCTTCCTGTATTTCTTTCTCCAGCTTCTCCACTTCTATGCTATCCGGAATCTGTTCCTCAGTTTCTGCCGATGTCTCAGTTTCTGTTTCTGATGTAAATTGCTCCGAAGTTTGCTCGGTTTCTGTCTGTTGTGCATCTGTCTCACTTGTAAATGCTTCTGTATCTTGTGTTTCTTCCTGCTCTGTAACCACTGATGTTTCATCTTCTGATGCACTTACGGTTTCCAGATTCATAAAACAAATAGAAAAGATTAGAAGCCAGGAACATGCTATTTTCAAATATGTTTTCCAATTCTTATGCCTCATTTTTCGCATCTCCCTTCCTGTTCTTCTGCTTCTCCATGAGTAATCCGCAAAGGCAGATAACTGAGCCAAAGAATAAGAACAAATAGCCTGCAACCGGACTATCATCGCCTGTCTTTACCGGCGAACCATTATGAATAATATCCTTTGATCTTGGGGAAGATGGAACCGGGTTTTGATTTTTACCAGTTTGACCGGTATATGAGTTTTTAAATGAAACCTTCGATACTTTATCTCCATTTTCATTTTTGACCACTGTTACCGCCATCAGTTCATTATTGGAATCAAAGAATCCTTCAATCGTTACATCATAGGTTTTTGAATCATATGTATAATTTTCTTTATTCTCTGTTGCCTGGTACAGCTTGTAATGATATTCTCCTGCCTGTCCGACATTCATAATCAGCTCTGTAGAAGAATTACCACTCATATTCCAGGTAAATGTTCTTCTATTGCTTCCCTCCGGCATTGGATTTTGTATCTGATCTGCTATTAAAACATAAGAGCCTGTTTTGTCAGCATCTGCAGAATTGTTTACTTCAAATATCTGTTCCACTGGTATTTTCACTGTTGTGTTTTTGCCAGCTGCCAGTACTGGTTTTTGAACACCCAGAAAGAATATCATGGACAGGAATATAACCATGGCTATTTTTGTCAAACGTGTTGTTCTCATGCTTCTCCCTCTCCTTCTTTCTTCTTGTTTCTTTTCTTTTCTATCTGTCTTGCTATCAGAATCAGTACAAGGACAATCAGGATAAACCATACAATAACTGGCACTTTTCCTACTGCATTTTTCAGTTCATCAATTCCTGTACCTACGTTTTTGGCTTTTTCTTTTTCCGGATATATCTGATCTGTTAAGCGTCCCACCAGGATATTTCTTCCATTTGTCATATCCGATGTACAGGTGGTCAGCAAAACCAGATGATCAGCTTCCGTTATATTCATATCTCTTTTATATAAAACATTGTTCTCGATTTCCTGCAGATACTCCTGTTTCGCTTCTGGTGTGTCCAGACACACATTGAAAATCGTTTCATTATAGGCATCTACCTGCATCAATGCATAGAATTCGATTCCATGATCTTTTCCGTCAAAGAACAGATTTCCATATGGATGTTCGTTGAAATACTGCTCTTTTGTAAATTCACCGATATCTCCAAACATCATGTGCTTTTCCATATGGTGACCATATATAATATTGTCAAAATCCGAAAAATCCGGCTTATTTGCACAATGTAAAAAGATTGCTCCGCTTAAGGAATAGTTTCCTTCCGCATCTGTATTCATATAAGTATCATCATTGTCCGTCTGCACCAATGGATAATTGATATTTGTGTCATTCACTCGTATCCATCCAATCACATCCGGATTGATTTTCTGTAATTCTTCAAAAGATTTCGTACTCTTTTCAGTAGGAATATATGCTTCATAATTTTTTGCATCTGCAGTCTGATATACCTGATGGGAATCCCACAGCATATAACCGGAGAGAAACATAGCTGCAAGAATCAGTGATAATGCTATAAAATTTACAATATGGTCTAATCCTCTGATAATTCCTTTCAGCACTTTCTTCATCCGAAGCATATGTACAAGTTCCTTTCACCATTTCTGTTTCTTTTATATTTATCAAAACTGGTTCATCTGACCAATTTGCTCGCAAAATTAGCAAAAAGGGATGCGGCGGAGCAACGCCGCACACATCCCCTTTCCTGGTTGCTATATTTTATTATTTCTGTAATCTTCTGCGTTTGAATCCTACAAAAGCGATCAGTGCTACACCGCAAAGTGCAATCATCAGAACGTATGGAAGAGTGTTCATGATGATACCAGTTACAGGTACATCGTTGTATGTATTGGTTACATCAACGGTATTCTGTTTCTGACCTAATTTCTGACTATTTACTGCTCTAAGTTCTGTGTTGTATGATGTTTCAGCAACAGGAGTCAGCTTAGTACCATTGATAGTGATTTCAGCACTACCTTTATAGTTTTTAGCTGCAGACTCTTTTACAGTAATTGTTGTTCCTACTGGAACACCAGTGAATTTCATGTTTTTATTTGCTTTCAAATGGAATGTGTATGTTCCTCCCTCAGCAAGTGTAACATCCTCTCCATTAGCATCTTTGATTCCGCCAAGTGTTTTTGCATCTGTTCCAGCCGGGAATGCAAATGTTGCTGTGAAAGCGAACTCATCGTCAGGAGTTGTTGCTGTACCATTTGCATTAACAATCTTTTTAGACACATTCAAAGAACCAAACTTATTATAAGTCGGATCTGGATTTGTAGGATCTGTACCTGTACCAGCTTCCTGTACATAAGTGTTAGTAAAGTTGAATCTATTAGTATCGGTATTTCCAATATCTACTTTACCAGTTGCTGTCTGACCTGCATCATCTTTCACTTTATTTACAACGATATTAGAAATTTCTGTACCAGTTGCACCATCTGTAACATATACATCCATTGTATACTCAGCCTGTGACATGATCATTTTTTCATGCTCACTGTTTGCTACTATTGGATCTGCTGTCTGTGTCTCTGTTACAGTATACTCATACTTTCCTGCTTCTGGATATGTCGGAAATGTAATCTGACCTCTCTTAGAAATTGTTCCTGTTTCAGTATCGGTAAATGATATCTCCGGCATAGTAACCGCTGCATCTGTTGTAATGATACCAGTTCCTGTCTTGACCTGCTCTGCTGTAAAGCTAAACTTCTCAGCCTTTCCGACCTCTGTGTTGTAGGTCTTAGTAATCCAAGCCTCGGTTGTCTTGCCCCCATCTGCCGCAAATGTTGGCATTGCCATTCCCATCGTCATGGCACCAGCAGCAACAACTGCGAGCACTTTTTTGAACATTTTGTTCATGCTCATAATGATTCCTCCCTTGTAGATAAAATATTGTTTGTTTTTATTTGATTAACGGAGGAGGGGATTAGAGTCCTCTGGTCCGAATAACCGCAATCGCTTTTCCTTTGACGTCTTTAATATTAATACAGCCATAGATTCTGCTGTCTGACGCTTCCGGTCTGTTATCACCCAGTACAAATATCTGACCTTCGCCAACAGTGATTGGAAAGTCAACTCCATTTTGAAACTGTGTGGTGTCAAAATAAATATCCTGTGAAATCTGCGTAGCGCCGTTAATCATCAAACCGTCTTTTGTTATATCTACGGTATCACCTGCGACTGCTACGACCCTGCCTGTGGTTGTTCTGCCATCTTTCTTAAATACTGCAATATCACCGGACACAAAACGCTTGTCCAGTCGATAATACATGACCAGATCACCATCTTTTATTGCTGGTTTCATAGATACGTCATTGATTCTCGCCATCCCGTACATAAATGTAAAAACAAGGATGACCGCCAAAATGATAAGAACAATCTTCAATAACAGCTGAAAGATATCTTCTCCCAGTGTCGTTTCCTGTCTGGGAAGCTGTTTCTCATTATTCTGTTCTTTCTCAACCTGTTTCTTTTTCATGTTTCATTCCTGCTTCATATCAACTTAGATAATCAAGGTATCCTTTTATGTACTGGTTAAAGTATAGCACTTGTTTTTTGCAAAAATAATACAGAGAATAGGAAGATATTTTCACGTTTTGCTACAAAAAGTTTGTAGTTATCGGTTTTTCGCAAAAAAAAGAAACCATACCATAGAGATATAGTTTCTCTTTGAATTACAGTGTTTCTGCCATTTTGAATAAAACGATTCCATTTCTAACAGCCAGCATCTCAGCAGAATTCTTGAAATCAATGCCAGAAATATCTCTTATTATTTTCAATCGCCCTGAAAGAGTACGATAATTTACATAGAGTTTTTCAGCTGCTTTATTCGCACTCTTATCACAGTCCAGATACGCCTGCAACGTTTCAATCAGTTCTCCATCATGTTCTTTATCATACCAATATAATTTCACAAGTGACTCTGGCACATATTCCATCAGTTCATCACGATTTTTGATTTTTTCAAAAATCTGGAAAAAACCGAGCTTAGAAAAATCGGCTACCGATATATTCTTATCACCATAGAGATATCTGAGCATATCCATATAGTCTATGATTTTCTTTGAATCCTTAAAAGATTTTTTCAAATCTCCATATCCATTAACAATACTTCCAATGCCAATCTGAAAATCCGTTGTCTTATTTCTGTGAAAAATCTGCTTCTGTACTGTCTGATATAATTTTTCCATTTCTTCCCGGAACCCTGCTTGTGTTTCCCCAGGCTTAATTTCATGAATACACACAATCTGATTCAGATTCCGGTAAATATGTTCATCCGGAAGTAACCTCTGAATCTCGCCTTCTATCACTCCGATTTCTTCTAATTCTTCTTTTGTATAATAATCTTCGCTATTGCTTGAAATCGTATGAAAACTTACCACACAATATTGATCTGTATCTTTCAATTTTAGCATTCTTGCAGCTTTACTCAATTCATCGCCCGTTAATAAACCATTAAGCAAGCTATATTCAATATCTCGTTGATATTTTTTTTCTATCTCATTTTGAGCATATGTTTTCATAAAACTATACTGTAAAGTAAAAACAGCATTTTCCAATGCCATATAGTCCAGTATTGTTAATGGCATATTCACTTCCGTGACTACCAAATAAACTTCTACCCGGCCTAACACATGTATTTTTGTAATATATTGCGTATGCTCTTTTCTCTGTTTTTTGTATTCAAATCTGGTAACAATATCCGGTTTATATTTCTCAACATTTTTCTCAAATACAAAATCAGACAGATCCTGCGTTGTGGACGCACAGCAAGTTAAGTTACTATAATATAACGCTACCGGATTGCCAATCATAGAAGACAATAGAAATAAAATATTTTTAGTTGGATCTTCAAAATTCTCTCCATCCAATAACATGTTAGAAATATTGTCGTGTGTCAATTTGAAATAAATCAACCGTGCGATATTTTCATCATAGATCTGCAGAATAACATATTTTATAATACCCCAATAATACTCATCTTCCGAAATTTCTATCACTGGAATATTACGTTCCGAACAAAACTTTAATAAAATATCATAATAATTGACTTTCTGTACCATGTCCGGATGCTGCTTTATAATAAATCCACTGACCTGTTTCTTCTCCAGTTCATTCAAATGTTTCCGAAACTCTCTGTCCGTTTCTCCGAAATACACTTTCATATTTGTAAGAAGAAGCTCTCCTCCAGTCAGATATCTTTCCATATCTTCTATTTCGATAATTCGTATACCTTTAATTTCCTGATTCAGATTTTCTTTACATGTCACTAATCTCATATCAGGAAATTGTTTCGATTCTAATAATTGTTTTACCGTATAAGCCATTCAGCACCTCGTCAAATTCGTCTTTTGTTGTCTACTTTGGTTGTACCAGCATCTGATGTTGTGTTTTCAAAAGTGGCATAAGTATACAGTATAATTATACCCCCCCAAATTTTCTGTCAATTTCTTCATGCGTATAAAATGCATATTTTATATAGATTCAAATAAAAAAGACAGCTCGCATCTTTGTCGAACTGTCCATTACTTCTTCAGGCTGCGGATAAAAGTCATAAAAATTTCTCTTTCCTTCTCATCCAAGCCATCCCAAATCTCAAGTATTTCTTTTTGCTCTTTTGTCAGATCCAATCTGCTTTCATCATCTGAAAAAAATTGTGCGATTGTAATTTCAAAAGCATCACATATTTTTTCCAGATTAGCCATCGTCGGCATACTCTTCTGATTCAGCATATTTCCCAGAGCCGTCTGCGTTATTCCTGTAAGCTGAGCTAACCTATATTTTGTATATCCTCGCTTCCGGCATAGTTCCGCAATTCTTAACGGAATATACTCTTCCACACACAAGTATATACACCTCTCTTCTAGTCTATGATACCAATATTGTACCTGTTGACCAGAAGATTTATTAGACATTTATTTATTGATTATATACTCTTGTACACAAGACTATTCAAGTAAAAAAAATATAGCTGGACAGTCCACGATATTCAGTTGTTGCATATATTTATGATACTTTCTACGAGGAAATCTGTCAAATACATGTTGTTAAAAAATGATATTATAACTCAAAAAATCCTGATAGATAACTTTATCTATGCAGTTACCTATCAGGATGGGAATTTTATCTTACACCACGATCAGCTCCTCTCTCCGGCTTCTGTTGATATTGTCAGTATAGCAAAATAAGCTTTTGCAATATACATCCATAATAAAAAATTAAATCTTTATAATTCCCATTTTTTGTGGAATAACAATCGAGTAGGAAGCTAATCATTAATTGATTAGCCCCTCTGGTCTACACATAATTTATCTGATACTTATACCTTTATATTTCGTAATTCGCATATTGAGATAACATACTTGCTGCCACCAGAACAAATTTTCTTGAATCAGCATCAAATTCACATTTACCTATTGTTTTTTGGTAATCATTGCCAGAATATTTATTTACAAATATAGCATTATAAATCTCAAGAATTTTTTCTTCAGGTGTAATCAATTTCTTTTTTTCTATTTGAGAAAAAGATTCATCCTCTTTTAAGAAACGACAAAGTAGTCCAGTACTAAATTCTTTAGTGTTTAATATATCAACCATAGGTTTTCCACTTTTTCCAGAAATAAACTGTTCATACATTGATATATCTACCATTTTCAATCCTATAATAATTGGAACTATACAAGATAACATAAATTGTCTAGCTTCTCCATCTGGAAATATACAATTCCATTTTTCATCATCATGTGTAGGAACATA
>ERZ834859.3244-NODE-3244-length-12166-cov-18.417389_pt1 | contig 12166 bp, 10 predicted proteins | sample MGYA00519947_ERZ834859 | MGnify/ENA primary metagenome ERZ834859 (study PRJEB31850, sample SAMEA3708763) | human gut metagenome | biome: human gut; feature: human-associated habitat; material: faeces | place: China | collected 2014 ...
CGAACAGGAGCAGTACTCGCTGGAGGAAGTGCGCCTGCTGCTGAAGCTGCTGCAGATACAGCGAAATATTTGCTCTTACAGATAACTGTTTAAGTAAAAATTGACTGGCAACAAGGGAAAGGGATGGAAACAGTGACAAGAAAAAGGTTAGGGAAAGCGGTGCTTTTGAGTTTATTGCTGATGAATGTCTGTAAAGAGGGCGGTGCTACAGAGTATAATGCTGCAATTACAGGCAATGAAACAGATTATGACAGTATTAAAGAGGTCGATATTGTCAGCGGCGAAGTGAAGTATACCTTTACAGGGGAGAACACAGTTGAGAATAAAGGGAGCGACTCTTTTCAACCAATCAAAGTGAGCGGCAAGACCGTGACGGTAGCTGTTGGTGACAAGCTGACGCTGACAGGCAAGGGTACTGGCGTGAGCCCTTTAAATACCGGTAATATTTTGGCGACTGGTTCGACCGGCAGCCTGACTTTTACCGGCGGGACGCTGGATGTGACAGATCTGACAGAATATCCAAAAAGTAACTATACAATTCATGCTAATAGCGGCGCCAGTATCGTGTTTGACAATGCAGTGACTAATATCGGCGAAGGTAATCTTACACAGTCAAGCATGGGTATAATGGTTACTGGTGCGGCAAGTAAAGTTATTTTTACTGAAAATGCCGACAGTTTGAAGATCAATTCGGCTACGGGGATCTATGTCAATGGCGGCAGTTTCAGTTTTGATAATACTGAGGGCAGTGTACTGATCGAAAATAATCCCGAGGATAGAAAGCGGGATACAGGTGGTCCGGGAATCGAGGTAGCTGGCGGCAGTCTGACGCTGAAAGGCAGGGAAACCGTCATCAAAACTACAGATGCTGATGGCACTGTTGGCGGCGCTGCTGTTTCGGTGACAGAGCGTGATAAAGATAATATATTGAATTTTGAGGCGGATAAGACTATTTTAACAGGCGGTGCTTTTGGCATTTATGTTGATGGCAGTCTTGTAAATCCAGCGGACACCATTAAGACGAATATCAATTTCAGCGGTGAGACCCAGATCACAGCCTATAATAATGATGGTTTAGATGATTATGTTGGTTGTGTTGCTGTATGTGCATATTTTCCTGATGCCAAAATAAATTTTGCCAAGCAGGCAGTTTTAACGGCGGAGACTAATAATAACACTAAAAATGTGGGGGCCGGAGCATGTATTCAAAGCGGTTCATCTTTGACGGCGGAGCAGGGGTTGCAGGTCAACGTCAAAACCGCAGGTGACTATGGGTATGGACTTTTTGCTTCCGGCAGCGGCAGTCTGATTGATGTAACTGGTCTGACAGCTGTTGATGTAGTCAGCGGCAGCGGAGAAATCAGAGGCGTGCAGGGCTTTAGCGGCGCTGAAGTAAAGATGAACGGAGCTGTAAAGGTTGCTGGTAAAAGTGATGGCGGCGCAGTGACAGGACTTTGGAGCTGGAACGGCGGTAAGGTTGAGGTTGTGGAAGATGCGCAGATCAAAGCTGTTTCTGATACCGGGAACGTTATAGGTATCAACAGCAATAATAATGGCGGGATATCGTCTGATCGTGCTTTGACGCAGATCGGCGGTAATACCGTTATAGAAGTTGCCGGTGCTGGCAGCGCTGCAGGTATCAGCTGCTTCAGTAACGGCGATGTTGAGCTTAAGGGAGCAGCGGCTATAAAAGCGACCAGTACTAAAGGTACGTCTATGGGTATCAGTGCTAATACCGGCGGTAAGGTTACAGTAGATAAAGCTGTTACCGTACATGCGCAAAGCGGCAGCGGGTCGGCGTATGGGGTCTATAGTGCAGGTAGTGCGGAAATCGTTTTTAAAGAAACAGCGCAGATCGTTGCCGAGACTGGTGTAAGTAATGCCAAAGAAACTTATGCTGTCGGTCAAGGCGTAGGTGTTTATACTGCTGGCGGCAAAGTTGACTTTCAAAAAGGACTTATTTTGGATAATAAGGGGCAAAGCTATGCTTTGAGAGCATATAAGAGCGGCGCCAGTATTGCCGTCAACAGCGAAGGCAGCGGCAGTGTTTATCTGACCGGCAACATCCAAGCTCATACCAGTGGGCTGCTGGATCTAAATCTGCTGACTGACGACTCTTATTACGAAGGAGCGGCGGCCATTGTAAGTAACGGACAAATCAATATGAAGCTGCGTAACGGTGCTTTTTGGAAAGTGACAGGCAATAGTGATCTGACCAGGCTCGACTTCGGTGATAATGCTGTTATTGATATGGAGCAGGCAGCGGGTTACCAAAAATTACAAACCGGGACGCTGAATGGTGACAGAGGTACTTTTGTGCTGGGAGCCGATATTAGCACGGGGCAAAGCGATACCGTGTCTATCGGCAGCAGTGATGCAAAAGGCACGTATAATATACTGGTCAGCGAAGTCGGCAGAAGGCAGGGTGACGACTTGCATTTGCTGCTGGTAAATGATGCCAGTGGTGAGCATACTTTTATAGCGAGTGATATTTATAGAGGAGGGATCTATGTTTATAAAACAGAGATCTCCAATGAAAATGATGGCGGTATCAAGTGGTATCTTGAGAGTCTGCATAATGAAACGACAGAAGATGCCCGTAGCATCCTGCAAACGGCAGACAGCATGTATTCCAGCTGGGTGTTGAGCAGTGATATGCTGCAGGGCAGGCTGGCCGAGCTGAAGGAAACACGGGCAGAACATGGCTTATGGGCTCGTATCAACAACGGCAAACTGCGCGGCGAAGCCTTCAAAAATAATTATCAGACTTATCAGATCGGTTATGACACTGCATTTAAAGACAGAGATGGCGGCAGTATGAATGAGTGGCTCGGTGGTGCTGCGTTTGAATATGCCAAAGGAAATATGAGCTATGGCAACGGCAGCGGCGAACAGCAGACAGCTGCTGTAATGCTGTATGGCAGTAAATACAGCCAGTTGGGCGACAGAGTAGATATCGTGCTCAAGCACGGTCAGATGAAAGGCGATATCGATACCTTTGGTATCGCCGCTGACAGACGCGATTATAAGTCCAGGGCCACGGCTTTGAGCTTGGAATATGGTAAACGATTTCAGCGTGAGCAGGGCGTGTATTTAGAACCACAGGCGCAGCTGCTGGTCAGTCATATCAATGGAGAGGCCGCTGTTACTGATTATGGAATCAGAGTTGAGTCAGAAGGCATTAACAGCGCCGTAGGTCGTATAGGCCTGGAAGTGGGCCAAAAGTATCAGCGCAGCAGTGCTTATATTAAGGCTTCCCTGCTGCATGAATTTGGCGGCAGAGCAGACACAGTGCTGACGTTGGGGGACGAAACCTTGTGCGACTGTAGAGATTACAGCGGCAGTTGGTGGGAACTGAATTTAGGCGGCGAGCTGGAGTTGGGCAGAAATAATGACCTTTATTTTGATGTGGCGCGTTCTTTCGGCGGTGCTTTTCAAAAACAGTGGCAGATCAATGCCGGCGTGAGATTTAGTTTTTAAACAAGTAAAAACGCCGCCATATGTATCAAAGTGCATATTGCGGCGTTAATGTTTGCTATTTGCCTGCTAAGATGGATGTCAGCAGGCGCAACCATGTGAGTAATTTTGTGTAATTATTATTGATATTAGACCTCCTTGTTTTTTTGCAGCAGTGCCCGGCTCAGTTCGTTAAGGCAGCTGGTCAGCTTATCCAGCCGCTGCTCCATACGCAGCAGCAGATACCAGCTCAGTACCATCGGGAAACCGAAGTTGCCGACAGCGCTGAAGATCTCTTTGGTATCCATGGCGGTTAAGCCAGCACGGTAACGGTAACGACCTTGATGCGGGCTTCGACGAATTCATTCAGCCCCAGGCCGCCGCTGGTCAGCACGCCTGCTTCGATGATCCTGGCTGCTGCTGCCTGCGCTTCGGCTAAGGTAACGTCTTCACGAGGGTCGGCGATGCTTAAAGTTTTTTTAGCGCCGTCGCTTTTGGTGAAGATGAGTTCTAAAGTTTTTTCCATGTTTGTTCTCCTTTACATTAGATTTTTGTTTGCAGGTGGGGTTTATTCTGCTTTGTCGAGTTCGGCTTTTTCGGTAACGTAAACGTTAACTACGGCGTGGCTCATAAGTTCGCCGATGGCTTCGGTAACTGCGAGGCATTTGGCGGCTTCGGCGTCCAGGCGGACACTGCCGACAGAGGTGCTTTTGGTTTGCATGGCGCCAAGGGCGTTGGTGCCGTTTTCTACGTCCATGGAAAGTTTGAGGGAAGTAGGATTTTTGCTGACAGTCATATTTTCAGCTCCTTTCATAATTTGGTTTTGTTTTTTGTTTGTAAGTTGTGAAAATACTTTTTAGTTTTCTTTATGCAGCTTTCTTCCAGAAGCAAGCTGCGCCAAGATTTTTTCTCTTATAATGTTCATTTCTTTTAGCGGTAAAAGAAACGAACCAAAGAAAAGCCGGCACGTCGCAGATTTTTATTTTGCATCGCTCAACGGCGGCTCCGCGAAACTTGCCTGCAAGCAGGCTTCGGACAAGTCACTCCGCTTTCGCCTTATTCGCTTCGCACATAACAAAATCTGCTCAATGTGCTCTAACACCATACGCTTTAGTGCTTTGGTAAATAACCAATGATAACACCAGGCAGTCGATACTGTGCTTCAGAAAGTCATAGCTGAATAGTATGATGCAGAGGGGAAGCGCACATTGTGATCCAGTCCGTTGTGTGCGATGCGAGCTGTAAGTGCTGGAGGGACTGTTTGAGACATTGACGATTCGCAGCTAAAGCTTTTCTCTGTACTGCAATGCCGAGTTGCCCGGAAGCCGGACAGCGAGCAAAGCTAAACAGGACTTGTCATAGTGCGCAAAGTTCTTTGCTGACTTTCTTTCAAGAAAGTCTAAAAAAGCTTGAAGAAAACATTAAAAGAAAACATTAAAAGAAAACATTAAAAGAAAACATCGTGTTCTTTAAAAAGCAGCCCTTTTAAACAAGGGGGCTGCTTTTTGCATACCACAGGGCCTTGCCCCTGATGACCTGCCCGCCGGGCTTCATTGCTCCGTCGCCTGGTGAATCGCGCAGATACCATAAGTCCCAGCGGGTTTCGGCGTCGCCGCTGTACGGTCCGTAGCCGTCGATAAGCGCGGCTTCGCAGTGAGTAAGCACGTTCCAGCGGTCGATAGGGATATTGAGCCCCTGCGCCAGTGCGGCGACTAATTTACCTGCGGCGTTGATCTGGCGGGGAGTGGGCGGAAACTTGCCGAACTCAGTATCTCTGCCGTTATGGGGCAGCGCGCCGCAGGCGCAGCAGAGAGCGATACCGATAGCGCCGGTATTGCGGTGCCACGTATGGCTTTTAAGCTCGGTGAGCTGCGTGCAGGTCTGGTAAATACTGCCGTCGGCGTCGATGTTGAAATGGTAGTCGTCGTAAAGCTGGCCGTAACGTCCTGCGGTCCAGTGCAGATAGATCTGCGAGATGCGGTTGTGTCCCAGGGCGACAAGTTCGGCGAGTTTGGCTGCTGTCAGCAGCGGTACTGATGATATTTGCATGGTGATGCTCCTTTCCTGTGAGTTTGGAGAGCAGGCCATTATTTTAACGTACTCCGTTCAGCATTTTGATGTGCTGTGACACCCTCTCACTCTTATATGGCTTTTTAGGCCCTGTTTTTTAACCTGCCGGCAAGAAAAATTTAAAAAGTGTAAAATTTGCTCTTCCAAGCAGCGGATAAAAAATATTTATGTAAAGGGGGTTAAAAATGACCTTGTAAAAAGCCATATAAGAGTAGGGGATATTATTACTGACGCAGTAAGCATACCGAATCTTTTAAATCTTAAAGACCTTTAGCATCTCTTAAAGCTTTTAAATCATTAAAATCTGTAAATCCTTCATACATACTTATGATTTTGACTTGGAAGTTTTAAGTGTTAATAATGGTTTTGTATTACTGATCTGCGTTAGTATTGATACTTACACCCTAAATTCAGCGAAAGCAGGTAAAAAAACATGAATGATTCTTTAGCTTCACAACAAAAATCTAAAAAGACGGGCGGCGATGTGCTGAGTGCCCGTCTTTTGTATTTGGCGCTGAAATGCCCCTTACTGCAGGGAAAACACTGCCAGACAGAGACTGTACGGCCAGTTGAGCCGCAGTCTGCCAGAACGGTGAAACCGCCGAGAAAGGACGATGCTTTAGTAGAGCTGCGTATCGTTTTGCCTTATGGTCTGCGCAAGCAGGCACAGGACGAGCATATCAACTGCAGCGCTTTGTTCCGCAGGGCGCTTAAGCGCAGTTTAACGTCACGCCGCAGTTCAGGCGCAAGGTGTGACTAGTGGATCATTTTACAGCGATCGAAAATGCGTGGCTGGAACCTCCGCAGAGTCTGGCGGAAGCCGTGTACAGCTGTGAATTGTGTAATGAGGCTGTTTGCGCCGGTGATTTTTATATCGAGCTGGATGGGCTCATTATTTGTATAGACTGTCTGGACAGCCTGACGGCGCGGGAGCTGGCAGTAGAGGTGTTGAATAATAAGATCACCGCAGCAGGGTGAGATAAGGGGATGTATTGATGACAGTTACTTGCACAGAAACAGCGGAGTGTGATAAATGGGCCGAAATAGTGGCTTTAGCGCAGCAGGGCAATAAAAAAATGCTGGGGGTGATTTTGCAGGCTTTTGATATCAAACTGCGTAAAATAGCACATACCAGCGCTTACAAAGGTTTTGCCGAGGATGGCGAACAGATCGAAAGGGTTGCCGTAGTAAAAGCGCTGGAAAAGTGGGGACAGCGGCAGGATTTCGAGAAGCTGCCGGCTTTTATCGTCAGTAAGTCGTATACGGCGATCAGCAGTGAATGGAAACGCCGGCATAAGGATGAAGAAATGACCTGCCCTTATGAAATAGAAAGCGGCTGTGAATTTGCAGAGGAAGTGCTGACGGCAGATGCGGCGCAGACGACGCGTACTTATTTTGAACAGCAGCAACTGCAGCAGGATTTTGCGGAAGTGCAGGAACTGCTGGTACAGCTTTCGCCCAAACAGGAAGAATTGATCGAACTGCATTTTCTGGAGGGCTGGAGCAACGGCGAACTGGCACAGAGGTTTGGCGTCAGTCCGGCGGCGATCAGCAAAACGATCAAAAAAGGGCTTACTAAGCTGCGGCAGCTGCTGCTTGCAGCGCATCAGGCCGAAAAACAGCGGGAAGCGGAAGAACTGCTGATGTAGATAAGCTGGGATATGGATCATCAGGCGCAGGCCGGCGGGCTGTTATGGCACTGCCAGCCAGGGTGATCTGCCTGGGAAATGCGTTTGCTGCTGCCTGAACAGAGAAACCCGTAAGTGCGCCTGACCATATAAGCAAATCAGAGGCTGAAAATATTGCGAAGGATGTGCTGAAAAATGGAGAGACCTTATGAACAGATACGGCGGATGGTAAAACTGTTTGAATATAACAGGCTGAAGCTGCGGTTTAGAAATGAAGATGAACGGGCCAGGTTTATTGATGGCTGGGCAGAACACTTCTGCGAGACGGACGATGCCGAATGGAATATTGCCGTGACTATTATGACTGCCCGCCGCCGCGAACCGAACTTCTATAATATGGAAAAAGCCCTGCGTGAAGCGCAGGGCATAAGGAGGGAACGCAGACTGCAGGATGAATGGCTAGCAAAAGACAAAGGGAGTTTGCAGCAAGATCAGCGAGCAAATAATAACGCCGAAGAACAAGTACGGGAGGAAAACGAAAATAATAGAGCAAACGCCCAGATAGGCACAACCAGAGAAATAAACAGCAATGCAACTACCGCCAACACCCAAAAAAGAGCCTTGCAGCTGCAAGGCTCTTATAATTTGAAAGCTACCCCTAAAACACCCGAAGAAATAGCGCAGGAAGCACTGCTGCGGTATGAGAGGAAAAGTAAAACTGTAATATAATTCTAAAGAAAATAATAAAAGTTGTGAAGTTGTCGACTATTGGTATTTAGATGGTGTATAATTAATTTATATGTAAAGCAGTGTTAGATAGTTGGTTTATTGTAAAGTAGACGTGGTTTCAAATTTCGTATTTTTATTAAAAAAATGTGTGATAAGTTGGTAATTTTACTTAAGGATTGAATAATGGACAATAAATTAACAGGATCTTTTTATACTCCAGAAAAATTAATTGAATACATGACGGAATATGCTCAAAAACGTATTTCTCCAAGGAATATTTTAGAGCCGTCAGCTGGTGATGGGAGATTTGTAAAATTTTTAAAAAAATTTTCTTCTTCAGTTTCTTTAGTTGAAATTGAAGAAGAAAAAGCAGTTGAATTAAATAATTTATATGGCAATAATTGTGAAATTTATTGTGATGACTTTTTGAAATTTGCTATGGAACATAAAACGCAGTATGATTTAATTATTGGAAATCCGCCATATATTAGTAAAAAAACATTGCCTAATGAGCAGCGAGATTTGTCAAATAAACTTCTTGAGCATTTTGAACTTGATATATCGTTATTTCAAAATATTTGGGTATCATTCATATTGGCATCTTTAAAATTACTGTCACCGCATGGTGCAATATTCTTTGTTCTTCCGTTTGAGTTTCTTCAAGTGCAATATGCTGAAAAATTAAGAGAATTTTTAGAGAAAAAATTTAATACCATAGAGATTACAACATTCGAAGATCAAATATTTACTGAGATAGAACAAGATGTTTGTTTAGTTTATCTTAGTAATGAGAAGCGTGGAAAAGCTTATGTTAAGTATACAACTCTTATAAGTGAACTCAATACAACGCAAACTTTTCAAAGTGTAATTATGAGAAATAAGCCATTAAAGAAATGGTCGAATTGTATTTTAAATGATTGGGAAACAGAAGAGTTACTAAGAATATCAAAATTATTTCCTAAGGTTCAGTCATTTGGAGATATTTCTCCAGGAATAGTAACGGGTGCAAATTCTTTTTTTATTCAGACAAAGAAAATTGTTGAATTATTAGATGTAGAAGATTTTCAAAAAATACCAATTATTACAAAAGGTTCTACAATACCATCTTTGTTGTTTTTTAAATTAGAGGATTTTGAAGAGATGGTAAATTCAAATATACGTACATATTTGTTGAATTTATGTAATAGTAAAAACGAAAAAATTTCTCGAAAATTAAAGAAATATCTTAAATCTGGTGAAGATAAAGAAATAAATAAAAGATATAAATGTAGTATAAGAAATAGATGGTATGATGTGCCAATTATTAAAAATGGAGAAGTTTGTTTTTTTAAGAGATTTCATTGGTTGCCGCGTGTAATTATAAATTTAGCCAAAGTATATACTACAGATATTGTATATAATATTAGATTCAAGGAAGAATATGATGGACCATCTTTTGCTTTTTGTTTTTATAATTCTTTAACTTTAGCTTTATGTGAATATAATGGTAGATTTTATGGTGGTGGTGTTGGAGAACTAGTACCAAACGAATTTAAATCGTTGAATATACCGTATTTAAAAATTAGAGAGGAAGCACTTTCTCACTTAGACATGCTTTTTAGGAATAAAAAAGATATTTGTGAGATAATTAATTATGTTGATTCTATAGTATTAAAAAATTTACCAATAGAGGATATTAAATTATTACAAGAAATAAGAACTAGATATCTTGTACGTAGAATGAAACTTTACAATAGGAAGGAAGATTAATGTGGATGATAATATTATTGGAGAAGTAAGTTTTAAATTTAATTCTCGTTTTAGCCAACTTATTGGAAGAAATTTAATATCGAATCCTATTGTAGCAGTTTCTGAGTTAGTGAAAAATGCTTATGATGCAGATGCTAACAATATAAATGTTGAATTTAAGAATATTTTATCGGATACATCAATATTGACCATTACTGATGATGGAGAAGGAATGTCATTTAACGATATTGCTACAAAGTGGATGATGGTTGGTACGGATAATAAAGTACATACTCCATTTACAACAAAAGGTCGCCGTAAGTTGGGTGAAAAGGGTATAGGAAGATTTTCTGTAGAGCGACTTGCAAAAAAAATGATCTTGACAAGTACTAAAAAAGGTGATGATTTTTCTATATCTTTTTTAATTGACTGGGACACGTATGAAACATATAATGGTGAATTTTCAGAGCTTAAGCATAAAGTAATAAAAAATCCATGTGATGTTAATTTACAAGGAACAACTATAGTATTAGAAGAACTTAGAGATTTTTGGGGAAAAGATGAATTGTTAGATTTACAAAAAGAGCTAGAGATGCTTAGGCCATTGGATATTAACAAAGTTTCTTATAAAAAATATAAATTTTCTGGTAATGAAGTTAAAATAAAACTTAGTGCAACAGAAGTATTAAAAAACAAAAAATTAATTGACTCAAATTTTATTACTTATGCTCAAGCACATTTATATGGTGAAATTAGAGAAGATATGACTTCAATTATAAAAGTTTTTATTAAATCTAATATTAGTGCAAGTAAAACTGATATTAGAGAGGAGTATTCTTATTCTAAAGATAGTAAAGAAGTAGATGTATCATGTGGGCCACTTACATATGAAATATTTGTCTTTCTGAAAGACAAAAGATTATACAGAAGTTTAAATATTGTAAGAAAAGATATGGATGAATATTTGGAAACATTTTGTGGAGTAAAAATATATCGTGATGGATTTAGAATATTGCCTTTTGGAGATGTAGATAACGATTGGCTAGAATTGAATGCACAACGAACTAGTTCCCCAGAATTTAGAATAGCTACACAAAATACTATTGGAATTGTATATATTACACGTGATAAGAATCCGGGTTTACAAGATGTTTTAAGTAGAGAAAATATGTATGAAACACCAGAATTTTCATCATTGAAGAAATTTGTGAATTTAGGGTTTGATAAGTATACTGCTTTGCAGTTGAGAGAACGAAAGAAAAAAGAAAGAAAAATTAAAGAAGAAGGGCAATTAGCATTAGATTATGCTAAAAAGGCAGTAACTAATTTTTCAAGCCAAGTTGGTACTTTGAAGAAAGCAGTATCGGATACAAAAGTTGCAAAAACTCCAGAACAAAAAAATGCACATATTGCTGAAGTTGAAAAAAGTGTTTTTAAAATTGTTGTAACGGCTGAGGAATCCATCGAAAAACTGAAATATGCATATAATTTTTATAAGAAACAAACAGATTTTAGAAGTCGGGAAATGCAAATTTATCGAAATATAGCTACGCTAGGAATTAGTGCGGCGATGTTTGGGCATGAAGCTTTAAATCAAACAGTAGATTCTAAGGCAATAATTAATGAAATTTTTTCTGAACATAAAGATTTGATTGCAACAGTGGATACGCTTAATCAACAGTTAATAGATCTTCGTGAAGATTTAATTCTAATAGATGAGAAAGCAGATTTTTATAGAAATTATCTTCGCAAGGAAAAACAGGATAGATCCCGCTATATAAAATTAAATGTTATATTAACTGGTCTAATCAAGCAGCATGAAAATGCATTTAAAGCTATTGGGGTATTTCCTGAGATTAGTTTAGTTGGAGATGAAAAGGACTTTTATATTTGGGGATATGAAGGTGATATTAATACAATTTTTACTAATCTCATAACCAATGGATATAAAGCATTAAAAAAAGAGAAGGGAAGTAAATATTTAAAATTTATTTTAGAATATAAGGAAGGATTAATTACTATACATATAATAAATAATGGTAAAGTTATAGCGAAAGAATATCGTTCTAAAATTTTTGAGCCAATGTTTTCTACTTACTCTGATGGAACAGGATTGGGGCTTACTATTGTTCAAGATACACTTTGTATTTATCAAGGAACTATTGTGCTTGCAGAAGATTTTCCAGAAACACATTTTATAATTAATATTCCACGTCATGAAGAACCGAAGGAGGAATAATAATGCCTATAAATGTTTTGGTAATTGATGATGATAAAAGAATAGTTGAGCGTTTGATGAAAAATTTAAAAAGAATGGATTCAAATAAAATATTAGGTGAGATATATGTTGATGATACTATTACAGAGCTAGAAAATATTGAAAAATACGATGTTTCAGATTTCAAAAATAAAATTGATGTTGCACTTATTGATTATCAACTTTCTTGTTCATTTACGGGTATTCTTGTATCTGCTTGGATTGCTTTAGATTTAGGTATACTGCACTATAGTCAAGCAAGTGGACACAAATTCAGCTAATTTGTTATCAAGCAGAA
>ERZ834859.3245-NODE-3245-length-12166-cov-2.692346_pt1 | contig 12166 bp, 6 predicted proteins | sample MGYA00519947_ERZ834859 | MGnify/ENA primary metagenome ERZ834859 (study PRJEB31850, sample SAMEA3708763) | human gut metagenome | biome: human gut; feature: human-associated habitat; material: faeces | place: China | collected 2014 ...
TTTTTACGCAGTTCTTCAAGCAAACCGATGGCAACATCTTTATGGGCATTAAAACCGCTTTCCGCCGCAATCAGATACATTTCAGACAAACGGATCATCGGAACTTTCCCGCCATTTTCAGAATCTACATCCGCATATTTAACCGATATATCATACCCATTACTATTCGTAATTACCAAATATTCCTTCCGAAAATCATCAGAAGAAGGATAAATGGAAGTAACATCATTTATCGTGTAGTAATTATCTTGAGAGGCGTCATAAGAGTACCACAAATCATGAATACCGGCATAATTCAATGCAAACAGAATCTCGTTTTGCATGACGACATCCCGACTCTTCAAAGGAGCACTCACTGCACTTTCCTCGGTAAAAGGGAAGAACCCATCTTTCCCGGCCTGGATAACTTCTTGGGCATACGTGTAAGCCCTTTCATCCCCCATGTAATGATACACACGAGCCATCAACCCAGTAATTGCCCAATAGTTCATGCGATACGCCCGGGCTGTTGTAAAATCGTTCCCGATTTCTGTCACATAATGGTTATACATATCCTTAAAACCCTCTTCCCGGGCCGGATCAACCGTACTTAACATCGTCCGGGCACTATCAAGATCTGTCAAAATCAATCGAACTATCTCGCTCGTCTTTTTTTGACCATGCACCCGGTCCGTGAAGTTATCGGCATAAGGCAAACACAAAGCCTCTGAATTCTCCTTCCATGACGGGGCAAATGCTCTCAACAAGTCGAAATGTAAGTAAGCCCTTAATGCTTTCGTTTCCGCAACCAAAAACTTATACTCTTCACCTTCAAAAAACGAGGGGGACTTCTCACTCAAGTAATCCAATAAAACATTACAATTCGCAATACTATTGTAATTCTTTAACCACAAATTCTTAATCACATCTTGAGAATTCGAATTTTTGTAATTATACCGGGATGCCTCGTAAAGAAAGTGATACTTGTCCTGATAAACATCATAATACTGGGCCAACACATCCATCAACCCGAACGTCATGTGCGTTCCATACGAAGATGCATCCGTCATCGAGGTATATATACCATACAAGGCATTCTCGAACCCTTTGGGTTTAGAAAACAATTTCTCTGCATTCACTTGTGCTTGCGGGGTCACATCCAGCCAACTATCACAACTGCTGTTCGTCAAAGCAAACACGAATAACGTAAAAATAATCAATATTCTCTTTTTCATATCATCCATTATTTTACATTTCTACAGGATTAAAATTGAACCTGTAATCCCACGTTAAAAATTCTGGCAAACGGGTAATCCAGACCTCGTTCCCGTTTCACGTTAGATATTCTGAAAATATCCTCCATTTGGAACGTCAACTTCAATCGTTCCAAGCTCCATCTTTGAATCAATTCTGTTGGGAAAGAATAAGAAAATGATAATGATTTAAATTGTAACACGTTCTCATCCTGAACAAAACGAGAAGAAACCTCCGTCCGATCCCGATTCTTAATATCTTTAAAGAAAGTGTGATCACCCGGTTCTTTCCACCTGCCTTTCAACACCCGGCGATCCACGTTCCAACTCAAATTTGCATCCTCCACCCGGTCTACGAGCGTCTGGTTATACACTTGTCCTCCACATTGATACAAGAAACTAACATTAATATTAAACCCTTTCCAGTCCGCATTGGCACCAAAAGCACCCGAAACCTTGGGTTCCGTATCCCCACACACGATCTTGTTGGCTGCACTCCACTCGTAAGTCAGGTTACCTTTCAAATCCTCAAACACCTCTTTCCCGTTCATCGGGTTTATTCCGTGAGACTTTACCGCATAAATCGCCGTGGTTGACTGTCCCTCTTTAAATTGCACCTGAGGTTTGGCTGTCTCCATCGCTTCTCCCCATCCCGGTTCATAATTATCCTGCTCATCATCCACTTTCTTGTTGTACGTTTCCAATGAATTGGAAATCTTTTTAATCACGTTCTTATTATGTGCGATCGATCCGAAAACATTCACGACTAAATCCTTATCCCGCACCAAGAAACCTCTCAACGAAATTTCATATCCTTTATTTTCCAGCTCTCCCAGATTATCCCTGTAACTTTCAAAACCTGAAGAAGGCGGTAAAGTAATATCCGCAAGCAAATCTTTCGTTGTCTTCACGTAGTAGTTTATATTAGCACTGACCAATCCATTTAAAAACTGGATTTCAAAATTCCCGTCAAACGTATGTGTCTTTTCCCATTGCAGGTTTGTATTTCCCATGTTATTCATGATCACCCCCAAACCTCCGGCATACCATTGTCCTTTATAGTAATTGTATACATCCTGAGCCTCATAGGGTTCGAAAGAGGCCTTGCCCAAGCTACCGATATTGGCGGAAACCTTAAAGCGGCTCATCACGCCCTTGCAGCTTTCCCAAAACGATTCGTTGTGGATATTCCAGCCGATACCCAAAGAACCGAAAGGTGCATATCTTTTATCGTTTCCGAATTTAGAAGAACCGTCCAGACGACCGGAGAAATCCAGCATATAGATGTTGTTGTAAGAGTAATTCACATTGAGGAAAGCACCGGCCAAACGCGACACCCCCTCCTCTCCGGACGGTACCTGATCTTTATAAGCGTTACCGAAAGAGATATAGTCCATATTCCCGGCCGGAAAACCAATGACGCTGTAAGATTCATTCTCATAACGGGATTCCTGCATATTGGCTCCTACCACCGCATTGACAAAATGATATCCGAACGCCTGGTTGTAGCTGAATACGGCATTCATCTCCAGATCGGAACTCTTCTGCCACATACTGTAAGCCTCTCCTTTTTTCAGAACTCCGTCTCCCTCTTGATAATCGTAAGTATTGTATTGGGCAGACCGCGGATCGGTAAATTGTTCCTGCTTGTCAGTGCGTTCGGAATAGGCAACCTTGGCTTTTAAGCGGAAATGATCATTGATAAACCAATCGAAATCAAAGTTATCCGTCCATGAGGTATAAGCCGTTTCATCCTTATGGTTCAGGGTCGCTTCATAAAGCGGATTCAGATAACGAGCCGTAGTCGCTACATGAGTGTCATAAGACTCTATCAATTTTCCCTCGTCATCATGCACTCTTTCATAAGGATTGGCTGCCGCATAATCGCGGAACGAACCATAGGGAGATTCTTTGGACTTGACTTTGTCCACGGTCAGTTTGTTCCGGAACAAAAGTTTATTATTCAAATTATAGGATAAAAGGAACCCCACCCCGAAACGATCACGGGAAGATTTTTTCATGACTCCCGGATTGGCCTGATAATTCAAATCGATACCATAGCGGATGCTTTTGTCTCCTCCCTCTACATACAGGGAGTGTTTATGGCCGACAGCCACTTCCAGCGGCTGGGACAACCAATAGGTATCCACCCCGCTTTTGACCCGTTTCAGACGATCGGCATAATCCATTCTCAACTTCTGTTGAGTATCCATATATTCGGATTCATAAAGTCCACCGGCCACCTCCGCTTCCAGCTTTTCCCTGGCATTCAACAGATGATAATCCGATAAATCAGGTGCACTGATAGCCACGTTCAGATTATAAGAAACCCTCAATTGGCCTTCCTGCGGAGCCTTGGTTGTCACGACCACCACTCCGTTGGCAGCTCTTGATCCGTAGATCGCTGTGGCAGAAGCGTCTTTCAAAATCGTCACACTCTCGATACGGTCCATATTCAAGTCGAAGATTTTCTCCACATCCACCTCATATCCGTCCAGAATAAAGGTTGGCAGGTTCGGATCATTTTTCAAATTGGCTTCCGACAGTCCTTCAGCACCAAATCCGGAATTTCCCCGAATCCGGAAATTCGGCATGGAGTTCGGATTAGACCCCATATCCACATTGTCTTTCAAACGGAAAGAGGGATCAAACACCTGTAAAGCACTGAGCAGGTTATTGGAAGAGACTTTTGCCAATTCATCCTTACTCACCACTACGGCATTTCCGGTAAAACTGTCCTTATTTTTAGTAAAATATCCATTTACCACCACTTCTTCCATTTCAGCCACATCTTCCTCCATCACAATATTCAGTACAGGCTGTTTCGTATATTTTACCTCCTGTTTTTTCATTCCGGTAAATGAGAACACCAGAACCATATTTTCCATCTCAGGCAACTGCATTTTAAACTTACCGTCTACATCGGTCGCCACCCCGATGGTAGTACCTTTAATAAAAACGGAAACACCCGGCAGCGGATTGCCTTCCTTGTCTTTAACGGTTCCCTGCAAATCGAGGGCAGTCTGAGGGAGAGCGCTACGGCGGTTGATGACGATGATCTGGTCCAGCAGTTCATAGCGCAAATCCGTCCCCTTCAAGCATTCATCCAAGACCTTGGAGATTTTTGCATCGGTCATCTCGATGGATACCGGTTTCAAGCCATTCAACTGTTCGTTATTATAAACGAAAGTATAACCGCACTGAGCTTCTATAAGTTGAAAGATCTCATGCAAAGCCGTCTCTTTCACCCGGATACTTACCGTGCCGGTTTGTGCGTAAGACATAGCCGATACCTGCATCATACCGGCCCAACAAAGAAATAAAATCAACTTCATTTTTCTCAAAAATTTTCCGGGAATACCCTCTTCCGGATACCACCTTTTTCGATTTTTTTTCATAAATTTGTTTTTAACAGATTAAACACCTTGTTGTTTAATTTAGCCACCGGAAAGGACCAGTTTCCGGTGGCTAGTCTTTTATTAAAATTATAATATTTGCTTTCCTCACGAAATATAGGGACGTTTATTCAGATACGATTACCGTTCGCCCAACCACACTAAAATGTACCAGGTGAGTACGTTCCAAAAATTTCAACACTTCATTAATCGTAGCATGCCGGGGAATATTGCCCGTAAAATGCAAATCTTTTACTGCCGCATTCTGGTAGAAAATTTCAAAATCATACCAACGAGACAAGATCGACATGACCTCTTCCAATCGTTTTTCACGAAATACAAATCTTCCATCCTTCCAGGCAATCTGCTCGTAGACATCCGATTTCACTATTTTCACCCCTCCCTGATCGACATTAGCTTCAAAACCGGGAGAAAGCGAATAAGCCTTACCGGCGACATTCAATTTTACCGCGCCCTCGACCAAAGTAGTCTTAACCGCCTCATCATAAGCATGTATATTAAATGAAGTACCTAAAACCACGACCTCCACCCGATCTACCTCTACCCGGAAAGGTTTAGCTTTATTTTTAGCCACTTCGAAATACGCTTCACCGGCCAACTTCACCCTTCTTTCATCGCCTACAAAAGTGTTCGGGAATTCGAGTTTCGAATCGGAATTCAACCACACTTTCGTACCATCCGGTAAAATCAGTTGATATTCTCCTCCCCTCGGCACCACGATCCAACTTTTTTCCACCGCTACTGCTTTATCGGCCAACGAATCACCGGGCAATATCATAACTCCATCTTTTTCCTCTTTTAAAACCATCCCCTCGATTCGTTTCTCCTGCTTGTTCCCGGTATTTCCCAAGGCAATCCGTTCACCGCTTTTCAACTCGATATAAGCTTGTTTATATCCCGGACAAATGGTATCCATAGAAATAGCGGCCAATGTCGATTCCTGAGGCTGTGACACCTGAGCCCTGAAATACAACCATACCCCCAGGCATAATCCGAAGAAAACAGCTGCATAACGCGCCACCCGAATATACCACAAACGACGGGAAGAGCCGATACCCGTCTTCCGGCAAATCACTTTCCAATCGGTTTCCTTTTCTTGCCGTTGCCGATATTCCAACTTTGCAAACAATATTTTTTTATCCCTGATTCGCTGAAAAGTTTCCCGATGTTTCGGCGATTCATCCAACCATACCCGCAATTCTTCCTCTTCGGCAACACTAAGGTTGTCTTCCAAATAATTTTTGATCAGGAAAATTTTACGCTCTATTTCATCGTAATTATTCATAACGTCACAGACTTTTAGCTCTTTTAACTATAATACAATTAAAAAGGCCAAGAGAATGACAAGGAAAGTAAAAAAAGAGAAAAAAATTATCACAGTCCCAACAAGACTGTGATAATGAAAAGATTATCTAATTTATTTTTTAATGTTTTTCGGGCCCTGGCTTTATGGGTTTTCACCGTATTCACAGAAATCTGCATGATTTCAGCAATTTCGAAATTATTTTTTCCCTCCATATGGAAATATACCACTTTCCTTTGTTCCTCGGGTAATTTTTCAATTTCTTGTGCAACAATACGATGTACTTCTTCTTCAATCACTGTATCTTCGAAACCCCCTTCTTCTTCCATTTGCAGATACTCCTGAATATATTTTTCCTCGACCCGTTTACTTTTCAAGTAGTTGAAACAGCGGTTACGAACCACTTGATAAAGAAACATTTTCAGGTGTAGTTCAGATTCTATAATCATCCGGCTGTTCCACAAAACAATAAAAGCTTCCTGAACGATATCATGCATTCTTGTCTCTTCTTTTATAATCCGCACCACCCAAAGACATAATGCATGATAATATTTCTCGTAGTATTGCCGAAAAATACGTTCATCTCCCTGTTTAAATAATGTGAACCGATCTTCTTTCTCCTCTACCATAAAATAAAACATCTTACGGCCTACGAAGATAGAACAATATTTTCAACAAACACGCTCTGTTTTTCAAATTTCCTTTTGCCTACTCGATCTTCAAATCCTGTAAAACCAATCGTTCTTCGTATTGAGGTTCGGTAAACACGATACGCAAAGCCTTGATCGGAACCGTACAGATCACTTCACTGTCCCCTTCGGCATCGAACCAGCCGGAACGTATAAAACGCTCTCCATCCGTAGATATTTCGACAATAGCATGGGTAATGATATAATGGCTGGTCTGGTAAGCTCCACTCTTAATCGTTATTTTACGGCAATCCAAAGGTTTTTCGAATTCGAACAAAACGGTATCCCCGTCTTTTACCCGCCGATTACTTCTGAAAAAAGTTTTTTCGTTTCCATCCGCCAGCAACTGGGCCGGACATTTCGGATGAGCATCGATAGTCGTCGTCACCTTCATCTCCGGATGCAAGTACTTTTCGATACCGACAGCAATACTTCCCCAATGCGGCGTAAAAAATGTCTTAAACCGATAGTTTTCAGGTTGTTCTGTCTTTATCTCACCGGTATACAACGGAGAGAAACAGGTCGGTTCGTTACCATCGGCCGTGTAACGAATCACTGCCCCTGGGTAAGGAGCCGCTGCGGTCAATACCCCGTTCTGATGAGTAACTTCCGGGAAAGGTACCCGAAAACGAATGCCTTTCTGATACAAGCGCATATAATGACTCCTATCCAGACGTCCCTTGAAATCGGTCCATTCTCTTTGCTCCTGGGGTGTCCATCCGATTTCTGCCGTAACGCACAAACGCGGGAACATCTGATATTCACAATGCCAGGCCGGACGATCCATCATTTCCGACCAGATCGCCCCTTCCACTCCCAGCACATTTTTTCTTTCAGCCGGTTTCAGGCTATCGGGAATCAAGGGATTAAAAGCATATGCTTTCTCTGTAGGCACCATCCCTGCCCAATAATGTCCGCGTTCCAGCGGGGTCTGTCCCATATCGAAATAACAGTATTCCCCAGGCATCATCACTACCGGTAATCCTTTCCGGGCAGCAGCGATACCATGGTCCAGTCCGATCCACGAGAAGACTACCGTACCCGACGGCAGTTCTCCTCCGTCCATAATCTCACTCCAGCCTCCCATTTTCTTCCCTGCAGCTTCGACTAATTCCGCTACCCGGTGGATAAAATAATTCTGTACCTCGGCAGGTTTCTCAAAATGCTTCTCTTTCATCAATCCGGTACACCGGCGACAGTTTTCCCAATACTCCATCTCTACTTCATCCCCTCCGATATGGATATATGGACAAGGAAACAAGCCTGCTACTTCTTTCAGGATATCCCCCAGGATTTCGTATCCCCGTTCATTGGCAGCACACCAGGAATTCTGCGACAATTCGTGCTTCCCGGGATCTATATAATCACAAAGAATTTCAGGATAAGCAGCAGCTACCGCCCGGCTGTGTCCCGGCACTTCGATTTCCGGCATAATCATCACCTGCCGTTTAGCAGCATAACCGACCACTTCCCGGATCTGTTCCTGCGTATAGAAACCGCCATAACGGTAGTATCCCGAACAAAAAGTAGGTTTTAACTTTTCGTTCGGTCCCCTCCATGCACCGGTACGGGTCAGCTCCGGATATTTTTTGATCTCTATCCGCCATCCCTCATCATCCGTCAAATGCCAGTGAAAGACGTTCATCTTGTGCATAGCCAGCCAATCGATACAGTTTTTAATAAAATCTACCGAATAAACCTGACGGCATACATCCAGTGAAAATCCACGCCATCCGAACCGGGGATAATCTTCAATTTGCACTCCGGGAACGGTCCAGCTTACCGGTTGTACTTCAGTCTGAAAGATTTCGACAGGAAGCAATTGCAACAACGTCTGGATGCCATAGAATATTCCTTTCTCCGAAGCCCCTTGTATACGCACCCCCCACTCGGTAACTTCCAACCGATAGGCTTCTTCAGATAATTTCTTCAAGCTCTTATCGAGGCTTAAACGAATAGCCGGCTTGCTTTTTTCCGCTTTATTACTCACTGCTAAACGATACCCCATAGCCGGTTGAAGATAATCTGCCAACAACTCCCCACAAGTTTTCAAATCGTCATTCACCACAATGGAACAGGCGGAAGTGATATCGAACCGGCCATCGGTTTCTACTAATTTCACCGGCTTAGGTACGATATCGATGGCAGCCTCTACATGCCGCAAACTAACACAACCTAAAAACACGACTAACAGAAAAAGATTTCTTATCATAACATTCGAATTAAAGGTGATCATATATTGGATTCTGTTCTCTACATTCAGCATGCAGAAGATAAAAATAAAATATTAATTCTTGCTTATCTTTCAACAGTTCTCTCAATTCCCGCATGCCTTGCTTCAATAAAGTCTTTACTGTATTTACCGACACCCCCAATTCCTCGGCCGCCTCTTTATACATCTTCTCCTGCAACATAACCACCGTAACCACGAGACGGGTTTTATCGGGTAATTTTTCCAAGGCTCCCCGGATCAGTTCCACCGCGGAATCGTCCAAACGTTCGGCCTCTTCCAAAGCGATCTGATAATGAAGAAGATCCAGGCTTTTTACAGGTAATCTCTTCTTCTCGAGCCAGTTGATACAGGCATTTTTCACTACGGTAAACAAAAAAGTACCCAATGCCTCGGGAACGATACCGGCAAAGGTCTGTTTCGACCATAATTTTACCATTTGTTCCTGTACCAAATCTTCTGCACTCTGCAAATCATGCAAATACGATTCGGCAAATACCACTAAGGGTCTGTAATACCTTTCGAACAAGGCATCCATACCGAGCGGTTCTTTTTCCCGAAGTGTTTGCAATATCTTTGAATCTGACAACATGCCGGACATAAATGATGGACAAATATATATAATTTTAACTACAATTTATAATTTTAAAACTAGTGTAAAGTCCGATCCTGGTATAATTTATAGCAAAGCCATTGTTTCCGCTTTATTTTCCCAATAATATAAACTTAGTACAGATTTTGAAGATTAATTTTTACTTTTGCCGTAAACAAAACAGAAATATAAATGAAAACGATAATTTGTATGACGACACTTATCTTATCGATAACTTCGTGTAGCGAAAAGCAGGCCGGCAATCCTTTGCTGGAGCATTTCACTACCCCTCATCAAACCCCTCCTTTCGACCGCATCGAAACCCGGCATTACGAACCGGCTTTCGACCAGGCCATCGAGGAAGCCAAGCAAGAAATTAAAACGATTTCAACTTCGGCAGAAGCTCCGGACTTTGAAAATACCATTGTGGCGCTCGATCAGGCCGGAGAAAAACTGAGCACGATTTCTTCGATTTTTTTCAATCTAAACTCCGCCTGCACCAACGAAGAGATGCAACAGATCGCCCAACGGGTTTCGCCGAAACTCACTGAATACGGAAACAGTGTATACATGAATCCGGAACTTTTTGCACGGGTGAAAAAAGTATACGAATCCCGGGACCGGCAAAGTCTGACACCGGAACAATCTACTCTTCTGGAAGATACGTGGAAATCCTTTATTAAAGGAGGAGCCAACCTGGAAAGTGCAGCCCAGAAAAGATTTCAGGAAATAGCCATGGAGTTATCCCAACTGGGATTAAAATTCGACGAAAATACCCTGGCCGAAACCAACGGATTCACCCTCCACATTACCGACGAAAAAGATCTGTCAGGTCTTCCTGAAGGAGCGGTCGAAATGGCTGCGATGACGGCAAAAGAAAAAGAATTGGAAGGCTGGCTGTTCACTTTGCATGCCCCCAGTTACATTCCTTTTATGAAATATGCCGACAACCGGGAATTGCGGGAAAAAATGTACCGGGCTTATGCTTCAAGGGGAAACCGGGATAACCAATACGACAACAAAGAGGTGATCCGGAAGATGGTTACTCTCCGCCTGGAAAAAGCACAACTATTGGGCTATCCGACCTATGCCGAATACGTACTCACCGACCGGATGGCCCAAAACACGGAGACGGTGAATACCTTCCTCGGTCAGCTGCTGGCAGCTTCCCATCCTCATGCCCTGGCCGAAAAACAGGAAGTAGAAGAATTTGCCCGGCGTCAGGGATTTAAAGGCGAATTACAACGCTGGGATTGGGCCTATTATTCCAATAAATTGAAACAGGAAAAATACGCGCTCGACGACGAAATGCTAAAACCCTATTTCAAACTGGAAAATGTACAGCAGGGGGTATTCGGATTAGCCAACCAATTGTATGGCCTTACTTTTAAAGAAGTGGACAATATCGCCAAATACCATGAAGATGTAAAAACCTTCGAAGTATACGACCGGGACGGCCGTTTTCTTGCCGTCCTCTATACGGACTTTTTCCCACGCGAAAGCAAAGGCGGTGGTGCCTGGATGACCGAATTCAGAGGCCAGCATAAAAAAGACGGGCAGGACGTACGGCCGCTGGTTTCTCTGGTGATGAACTTTACCAAACCGACAGCCAGCAAACCTTCCCTACTGACCTTCGACGAAGTGACCACTTTCCTGCACGAGTTCGGACACTCCCTTCACGGGATGTTATCCCAATGTACTTATAATTCTACCGGAGGGACCAATGTCTACCGGGATTTTGTCGAGTTACCTTCTCAGATTATGGAAAATTGGGCACTTGAAAAAGAGTGGCTGGATACCTGGGCCGTACATTACCAGACCGGAGAGAAAATTCCCCAGGAATATATCACTAAGATCCACGAAGCAGCCAACTTCCAGAGTGGTTACCAAAACGACCGCCAATTGAGTTTCGGCCTGGTCGACATGGCCTGGCATTCGGTCACCTCTCCTGTCAACGGTTCTATCCAGGCATTCGAAAATCAGGCAATGGCTCCGACCGAATCCTTTCCGCCCGTAGACAGCAGCTGTTTTTCTACCGGTTTCGGCCATATCTTCGGAGGAGGTTATGCTGCCGGCTACTACAGCTATAAATGGGCGGAAGTGTTGGATGCAGATGCTTTCTCGGTTTTCAAACAACAAGGTATTTACGACCAGGCTACCGCCGAATCTTTCCGGAAAAATATCCTGGAAAAAGGCGGTTCCGAACACCCGATGATACTTTATAAACGCTTCCGGGGCCAGGAACCGACCATCGACGCATTGCTGGAACGAAGCGGACTGAAAAGTAAATCAGAATAGGACCTTCCACTCTAAAATCAAGTACAAACTTGCTAACAGCAATATAGATATCCGACAAAATAAATAAGTGAAACCAGTCTATCTGATTTCACTTATTTTCTAAAAGGGAATTCAGGTATTCGGGAGTTATTTCAGAAATAGTTACTTTTTTGCCTTGTTCTTTCAACCGTTGAATTTGCAGATTCGTCTTCTGCAAATTCTCCGATAAAGATCTGAAAACCCTTTCAGAAACCTGAATCTCCTGCGCATTTGTCAAATCACACACGTAGGCATCGTCCACCACTTTCACATGACTATAAAAACGATACAAAGCCACAAACATCTGAGCCGAATCTTCGGCAGTTACCGAAGCTTGAATTTGAGTCCCCGGAAGAAATTTCGACATATCGACGTCTAAAAACTTGTT